>Ga0075158_10002236_pt1 | contig 14189 bp, 6 predicted proteins | sample JI91814BDNA_FD_70968 | JGI IMG/M metagenome (GOLD analysis project Ga0075158, IMG submission 70968) | Wastewater effluent complex algal communities from Wisconsin, to seasonally profile nutrient transformation and Carbon sequestration -... | ecosystem: Engineered > WWTP > Effluent > Algae... | reverse complement strand
TTTTCTTCCTGTTGCGTCCCAAATGAAGTTCACTTCTGTTCCTGATGATGCAGTTTTGACTAAGTCTAAATGATTATAAACAAAGTTAAGGCTTTTGTTGGCGTCAAATTCCATGCGTCCTTCGTCATCATAAGTGTAGTCAATCACACCAGCAACATCTACAAAATGGGTAAAGGCAGCAGCCCATGAAGACTTTCCGGGCTGCAAGCCCTGTCGAGTTTAGGCACGGGTTACGCTGCGCTAAACCCGCGCTATTGGAATGCGCCATCTTGGCTAAAATGACCAGTTCATTGTCTTTTTAAAATGATGCTTGATATGAGGGCGATTAGTTTTTAAGCTGAGTAACATTTTTTTCATTCTATAAGTTAGCCGAAAGGATTTAACTTTTGAATTTATTCACTGCATCGAATTTTTATTAATTTGGTCCTAAATAAGTGAAATCTCTTTTTTAACTAAATCAAACCAAGAGGATGAGAAAACACAATGTAATTACATTCATCTGTTGCTTTTTTATTTTTTTAAGCAGCATGAGTCAATCGAATACTTCCTGGAAAAGTAAAGCAGTTGAGCCCCATTCAACTTTTACGGAAGTTCAGTCAAGCTATAGCGAAGAATTAAATGCGGAGGATGAATTTGAAGAATCCAACCCTTATCGTCGGTTTGAGTATTTCTGGAAAGACCGCGTTAACTCAAATGACCCACAAATCGATGGGTTCTTGCGCGGATATCAAGGAACGATTGATCAGTGGCTTCATGACAATCAATATTGTGATGAGGGCGATGAAGCCTTTTGGAATTTTGCAGGGCCTTTCGGTGAAAATTCAGACGTAATGCAAAATATCGGAAGGATCACGGCTGTTTGGAGTGATCCAACCAATGTAGACAGGATTATATGTGGAGGAGACGAATCTAGTGGTATATGGTTCACCGATGATCATGGACAAACATGGACAAATCGTACAGATGAGTTGCGCATGCCTGCGCTAGGCATTAGCCAATTGATTGGCAGAGCTGATAATAATTTAATTATTGCCGCCTGTGGAAACACGAACTTGATGAGAAGGCCTTATGGTCCTGGCCTTCTTTATAGCAATGACCATGGTTTAACTTGGAATATTTGGGCGAGTTTTGAAATGCCAGACAATGTCTCGATCGAAGGATTGAATTTTAGTTTGAAGTACCCAAACGTACTTTTTGGAATCTGGAAGGAAGGTTACTCCGAGTCACTTTTAATTTTGAATACTGGTTCAGCCTACAACGAGGAACTGGATATTGAAGGAGGAGAGCATACAATTCTTCCAATTCAAATTGTTGATGCAGATTTGGGATGGGCAAATGATATTCGTGATTTAGCTGTCATTAAACAAGAAACACAAAATGAAATTGTTGAACGGATTTTTGTTGCCTCAGCCGCTATCTCTACTTATTCGGCAGTCATAGCTTATTCTGACGACTATGGTTTGAATTGGACGAATATCACGGATGATTTGCTATCAAGCAATGATATAGTGTGGGTACCCAATGGAGATTTTGAGTCAGGAAATTTTGCCAATGACTGGGACGCCGCATTGACTACTTTCAACGATCAAACACCAGATACATGGAATATTTTCACCGATGCTTTAGGCAATAATGTTGCAGGAATAGGAGAGCTTAGCGATATTGAGGCCTATGCTACATTCGGAAATATGCTACGCACTAGAAATCTTCCAGATTCAGGATTGCCAGCGAACAAAGAATTTTGTTTTGATTATCATCTTCCCGCGAACACAAAATTGGAAGTTTGGATTCGGTTTGGTCCGAGTGACAACTATGAAAGGAGGTGGCATCATAAATTATGGGAGAGTGACGAAATTGTTTCAGAAACATCTGCCTCGGAGTGTGTATTGCTAAATTACCCTAATGGTTTTTCAGAATTATATGATGATCACATAGAGGAAGCGATTGATCCTTTTGACGGACACATCGTAGATTCAGCAGATGCTAGTCTTAATTTTGACAGTGACCCTCATAAGTTACTTTTTCGTTTGGTCGTCACCTCGCCGGACTATGAGTACATCGTTGATTCTGATTTCAGTGACTTAGCATACGTTGACAACGTTGAATTACTCAATCTCGACGATGAGCAAGTAGAACGTATTGACTTAGAGCAGACGGAAAGTCAGAATTTGTTTATTCGCACAAATTATAGATCTCTAAGCAGTTCATGGATTGAGGTTCTTGATTGGGAATTAAACAGCACACCATTTCAAGGTGGTGAGCATGGTTTTGATGATGCAAGTTATTGGACATCGTGTTTCGAAATTTCACAAAATGAGGATATCATGCTGCTAGGAGCAGTTCAATTAACTTCTTTGAATATAGAAAATGGTGATTCAGATTCATTTATGAACATCATCCATCATGACGTTCGCACAAGCGTTTTTGAAAACAACGATCCAGACGGAAGTTCCTACCTCATTGGAACGGATGGCAGTCTTTCTTATACTCAAGACAATGGAGCTACTTGGGAGCACTATGGAGTTGTTCCCACAACCCAAATTTATGGATTTGATAAAAGTAGAAATCTAATGTTAGGTGGTACTTTGGACAATGGTTTTGTCCTTCAACGAGATGATGAAATGATCTCACACCCTGGTTCTGATGGTGGTAGAGTAAAATTTAACGACATTGGAAATGTTGCTGTTAGTACTAGTAACGAGTTCATTCATGTCAGAAGGATAAATGAGCAAGGTGTTATAAATACGACCGAGTACGCTATCAACGAACTTTTTTCCAGTCCATCGGATTTTTACCTTGATGCAGAAATTGAATTCAATGATCACACTTTTTATCAAGTCAAAAAGCATGTTTATAAATACGGTGAAGACAATTTGCTTAATGGCACTTTAGGTACCGTGATTATTGAAGTGCCAAATGAGTCTGATACTTATTTGGATGAGTATGGATTTGAAACTAATTACCGTGGTCGCCTGAATGCCATCGCACTCAGCAAAAGCAATCCGGATGTCATGTACATAGCTGAAAGTGAGCGCATGCACAACAGCGACGTCGTGCATGTGAAATACAAAGTTTATAAAACCACGGATGCAGGCACGACTTGGATTGATCTTACTGCGCCGCTGCCGAACAATGAAAATCAACTTCTCCGGGAAGCATATTTGCATTTCTCCATTCGTGATATGATCGTTTCCCCTACTGATCCAAACAAAGTATGGGCATGTTTTCAGGGTATTGGTTTAGACGAAGAGGGCGAGGCATTAAGTAGGGTGCTTTATACGGAAGATGGCGGTATCACATGGGTGGATATTTCTGCCGGGCTAGCGCCTTTTCCAATTCACCATTTGCTGTACCAGGAAGGCACAAATGATAGGGTATATGTCGGAACAGATGTAGGAGTATATTACAAGGATGCGAGTATGGCTGAGTGGCAATGTTTTAATAACGGACTGCCAATGTGTGTCGTAACGGATTTGGCATTGGATGAATGCGAAGACCGATTGTACTGCTCAACATTCGGAAGGGGCTTTTGGTGGACAAAACCACTTCCAGGAATGTTTGAGGAGTTAACGGTAACTGAAGAAACTTGGGACGAAGACCAATTGATTGAACAAAACTTAGTCGTTGCGGAAAATGAAAGCTTGACCATTGAGAATTGTACGATTACTATGGCAGCGAACACAAGAATTTATGTAGAGCCAGGCGCGGAATTAATAATTGACAATGCCACTATCACTACCGGATGCGAGCAAGGATATTGGAAAGGAATCGAGATTGAGGGCATTGATGACATGGAACAATTGAATCAATATCATGGTAAAGTGGTTTTGCGCAACGATGCGACAATTGAACGTGCAATGAATGGAGTGGCAACAGAATATTGGAGCGTTGATCAATTCAAAAATGGTGGTGGAATTATTGAAGCAGAAAATTCGCACTTTAAAGATTGTTTGATCGGTTTGAAGTTTGCTCCCTATTTAGATATGTTAGCAGAAGAGTGGTATGACGACATTCCAAACAATGCTGCGGTTATAAGAAACTGCACTTTTACATGGGATGATGAAACCTATAATTATTTGGATGGAACGGTTGGCATGGAAACGAATGGACCTATTGGGATTTGGTTGAATGAAGTGAAGAATTTAAAAATCGAAGGGTGCTATTTTCGCAATTATGCGAATCATCCTATGATGGATGATGACACAAAACGAGGCACGGGTATACATTGTAATACAGGCAGTGTGTTTGTTAAAGCGCTTGGTTCCGAAGAAAACAATGACCTTGATCGCAATGAGTTTTATGGTTTGACAAATCCTATTTGGTCGATCACGAGCAATCAAAGTTATGTTACGCGTATTGATCAGGCATTGGTGTACAAATGTTCGAGAGGGATGGCCTTGCAAGGTCAAATGTTTCCGCAAGTGACACGTTCTATATTTTCGATTCCGGCTGTTGCGAATACAGACCCGGGGCAACTGCAATATGGTATTTATCTGAATGAATGTCAGAACTACGAAATCGAAGACAATGAGTTTTGGGGTACTGGTATTTCAGCAAATGGCAATAACATTGGTCGTAACGTCGGAATAGCCGTGCGCAATAGTCAACCACTCGAAGGTGAGGAGTATTCTTCCATGACGCTCTATCACAATAAATTTTATAATATGCAGGCTTCTATCATCGCCATGGGTGCCAATGACAGTGAATCATTTACAGACGGACTTCAGATAAAATGTAATACTTTTATCGAAGAAGGCAATACAGTGAATCAAGAGGAGGAATACAACATCGCTTTAACGGGCAGTGGCGCTCGGATAGCGCCAATTCAAGGCAGTCCTATTGGTGATGATGGCCCTGCGGGCAACTCCTTCACCGAAGTTCCGGCTTCGTCCAATTATTACATTGACGAAAATGCGCAAGGTTTAGACGCCTATTGGCACCATACGCCATCAACCAACTATAAATTTGTACCAGATCCTGCTTCTGAAAGCGTGAATCCGCAAAATTCATATCAAGAGTTTAGCAGCTCAAATTCATGTCCCTCTGATGTCAGCATTTTTATCACAGATCCCAATGATCACTTTGAGCAGTATCAGTTGGGTTCTTCTCAATTGCAACAATTGGATTCGATTTACCATGGTTATGTAGATCAGGGAAATCAGCTTGATTTGAGCGCATATATCAACAACTCATTGCACACAAGCGAAGAAGTGCGCGATCAAATGTTGCTGTTACTTCCCAATAGTGATCAGACCATCAAAGACGCACTGAATCGGCTTCCACATTTGAATCAATGGCACATGCTTCAAATTCTTCTGGCGAATAGTCCTTTAAAACCGGGCATGATAGAATATATAGACGAAAGTTACCTCGATGAGTTTTATTCAAATTATTTGAAAGCATCTCAAAATGGTGGGGTGAGCAATAAGACGATTATGGAGTCGGACATTGCTTTTTATTCGATAAAAGCTGATGGTGCTAAATCAGACTACTTGCGCAAGTGGCTTGCGGATGAGGGGACATTCAATTCCGAGAAAATACAGACAATTTTAAGTGAGCCGAAACAAGATGCAAAACATTTAGCAATCGATGTTTTGATGTTTGAGGGTCGATACGACGATGCGTTGATACAACTTGCAGCTATGCCTTTGAATGATCGGACGCAAGTGGACGAGCTTCTCATTGTGAGCAGGCGAGATAGTTTGGATATTCGTTCTTTTGGAGAGAATGAAATCAACGAATTGGAGCGAATCAGAGATAACTACAATGTGGGAACAGTAAAGGCCGCAGCAGTATTAGAGGTTATTAAGGGAGATAAATTATCCGAAAATATTCTGTGGCCCGGCACGAATCGCGCCTTTTTTCGATCTGGATATTCTGATGTGATGTCAGATTTAAAACTCTTGAGCGCGTATCCAAATCCTTCTAGGGGTGATTGTTTTATTTCATGTTTAATCATCGAAGGTGTTTCGCATGCTGAGATTGTATTGTATTCAAGTGATGGCCAGTTGATTTTTACAAAACCGCTTGATGAAAGGAACGCAAGATCCATTATTGAAATTAAGTCAGATTTTCCAACGGGCTTATATGAAGCTACATTGCTTTTCGATGGAATCGTGATGCAGACAATCAAAATCATTGTTGAGCCATGAGATCTTTCCAATTATTGGCTTTGCATTTGTGTTTATTTAGCGAAGCGAGCGCACAGAGTTTTAATGAACGTTATGATTTCCGGCAGTTCCTGAATGGTAATGCTTTTTGGGACGTAGAAATAATGGAAAATCAGTATGTTCTATTTGGTGGTGCGGACGATAGTTTGGGCGATTATGTTGGCATTAGTTTCACAACTTTAAATTTCCACGGGAACGTTTTAAACGAAAAGGCAATTTTCAAAGATTCTACTTACCTCTATGCGGGCTGGGCCAATAGCACTTCCCTTCTTTCCGATGGTTCCTATATCATGGGTGGTGGCTACAATGATGGTCTGGCCCATAGTTATTTGGTGAAATTCGATTCAGAAGGCGACACGCTGTGGACTAAAGTGATAGGCAATGAGGGCTCATTTATCACGGGAAGATGTGCTATTCCCAGTTCCGACGGTGGGTTTCTGCTGGTTGGTCCTGTAGAAATCGATACTCAGGTAACATCGTGTTTAATCAAAACTGATTCCAACGGAAATGAAGAATGGAGAAGATTTTATGGGTCTGATATAGGAACGAATAGTTTTGTAACGATTACCGCATTGCCTTCTGATGAGTATTTGTTAGGGGGCAAATTCACGTCATTTGGTATTGGTCAAAATACGGACACATGGGTTGTCAAAGTTGATTCAGAAGGTGATGAAATTTGGCAGCACACCTATGGTGATCAGGGATTTGATGATGGCCTGGCGCATGTGCTGGCCAATGATGACGGCACTGCTGTCATTGCCGCGGCGAGTTCATTGGATGATATGGTGGATGAAATTTATTCGTTTCCCTATATCACAAAAATTGATTCCAATGGCGATATCATTTGGGAGAATACATATGGTTCATATTATTTGAATACCGGTTTAATTAGCATTAAACATGTTCCTGAAGGCGGCTATATCAGCGCAGGTGCATCGGCAGAATCGGACCTGGCCTATGAGGGACTGTTGATTCGTATAGCGGAAAATGGCGATAGTCTATGGATGCGCCGATACAACTGGATGGAAGGCAATAGCTGTTATTTCCGTGATGTGATTCCTTCCGAAAATGGAGGTTTCGTTGCGGTGGGCGATGTGTATCCAGTCAATGATTTGGATCTGAGCTTCGATGGATGGGTAGTGAAAACAGATGAGTTTGGTTGTGTGGTGCCCGGTTGTCACTTGGCCATAGAAGAGAAAAATGCCACCGCAGAAATTTCTCTTTTCCCAAATCCCACGTCGACCATGACCAATGTTTACATCAAATCACGCGATCCCGGTTTGCATGGTGAAATCCTCATCAGCGACATCACCGGAAAAATAATTCAATCGCAAAAAACCATTGGTGGAGATATCAATATCGGACTAGACGTTTCCATGTTCCATTCCGGTGTGTACCTGGTCCAATTGATGGCTGAAGGAAAAACGATTGCAACGAAAAAGTTGGTGGTGGAGTGATTTCAGAAATACAACTTCGCCAGCGCTTTTATATTAGCACCACAAAGTTCTTCGATCAAATAACACAATCATAGCTCCACACTCCGCGCTCTCTGCTAGCCGAAGGCTCTCAAAACCGGGCTTCAGTAACAAGACAGATTATATGCACCAAATGAATCCAAGGCGGCAGAGATAACAAATTCCTCTACGTGCAATAAAATACACATACAAACTACTTCCAAACCCTGTCGTGTTTCGCCAAAGCTTATTCCGATAATTCGGGAAGTTACGCTGCGCTAAAACCGCGCTATTGGCATCCAGCGCTGCTTCAGTATTCATGATTAAAAAATGACACTGCCGCATGTTGGTTCGGATACTCTATTCTTCCCTTTAATAGATCAACCCAGCCACTCAACAGAAAAGAAAATTTTATTTATTTTGCAACCAAATTGTAACATACTGAAACGATGAAAAAATCGCTTGCACTGATATTAATCTCTATTTCTGCAATCCGGATTTATGCTCAAACGCCCGTTGTTGTCTTAGAAGAAGACTATTCCAAGCCTCGCAGTTTTATGCATCAGGGAGCTGACGAATTTCAGACGAACAGCATTGAAAACGGCATGTATATTTCAAAAGCAAATAAGATGCATGCGCAATTGGACTTTGAATATGAACTTTATGATGAACAAAAGAAATGCACGGCGGCCAGCGATATTGAGTTTACTATTGTAAAAGTAAAGGGAGATAAGGAAAGTTTTATTTCGATTTACCTGTATCTTACACCTCATGAGCCCGCCTACCTTGTGTTCAGTTACAATGAGCTTGGTCAGTGGCAAATGACCAACAGAAATGAAGATGTTGTTTTTAATACGGGCAATGCAAAAATTAATGCCGGTGCAGTGGCAAATGTTATCAAGCTGCAACACCGCAGAGATGAGATTCATTATTGGGTGAACGGAGAAAGGGTGTTGGAATTCAAGCTTAAAAACGAAGTCATTCTTCACTGGAATGATGCGCAGGTTTATGCTAAAAACAAGAAGCTAGTAGTTGCTTTGGACAAGGTGGTAATGACCGGCTATCAGAAAGATGCCACCTTTGAAAAATCTGACATCAAACTACCCGAGCAACCCGTTGAGGCTGTTCTTGGTGTCGCCCTTCCCGACCCCAATGAAGTGATCGATTTCAACAAGGTTTATGAACCCAAACCCGATACAGACATTGTTCTTTTTCGCGATAAGAACGATCTGTGGGGTGCCAAAAACCTGCAAGGCGAAGTGCTCTTTGCACCTAAGCTTCCATATCCTGAGTTTTATGATGGGGTTGCTTTTGTTTACAACGGATATGCAGGTCTTGTAGACCGCACAGGCAAAGAACTTACTCCATACCAGTTTTATGATTTTAAAAATTTCTCGGAAGGATGGGCTGCTGTTTCCATATGTGACGAAAATGGCGAAAACTGCAGGCGCAGCTACATTGATAAGACCGGTAAAGAGATGCTAGCCCTACCTTCAAAATATGTGGAACATGGTTCCTTTTATGATGGGCTTGCAGTAGTGAGAGTACTGGCATCAGGCACCGGTGAGGCCATGAGCGACTACAAATACGGTTACATCGACAAAACAGGCAAGGAGGTCATCCCTGCTACATTTGAGGATGCAGGTGATTTTCATTACAACCGTGCACCGGTCTCTGTGAACAATTCCATAGGATATATCAACAAAACTGGTCAATTGGTTATCCCCGCCAAATACTATAAGTCTGGCTATATGAGAGACTATGTTTTTAAAGAGGGAATCGTTCGTTTGTTTTCTAAAGAAGGTTCTTTCGGCTATAACGAGAAATATAAGTTCGGCTTCATCGATGTCAACGGCAAAGAATTCGTTCCACTTCAATATTCTATGGCCACTGATTTTGTTGATGGTGTTGCTGTTGTCATGAATGATAAAAATTATGGCTATATAGGCAAAGACGGCATGGCTCTCACTTCAATCAAGTATGAAAATTTCAGCATACATGAGAACCTGTTCTCCGAAGGTCTGGCGATGGTATCCATAGATGGCAAACACGGTTATATTGATAAAACGGGCAAAGAAGTTATTCCGCTTATGTATGCTGATGCCGCTCCTTTTAGCGAAGGGCTTGCTGGTGTCAAGGTGTGCACAGGTGAGTATCCTGATGAAGTTTGTAAATGGGGCTTTATTGATAAAACAGGCAAGATGGTCATTGCTCCGCAATTCAACATTATTGATGAGTTGTTTGGTTTTTCGGAAGGTCTTATAGTTGTTGCGGGCAACTGCACCGGCGAAACCTATGCTCCAGAATGCAAATGGGGTTTTATGGATAAAACCGGCAAGCTGGTTATACCCTTGAAATATGATTATGCTGAGGTCTTTGCCGGAGGCCTTGCCATTGTTCAATTAAAAGGAGAAACTTTCATGGTCAACAACAAGGGTGTGGAGTTAAAGGGCGGGGTAAATCCGTTTGGTGAATAAAGTGATACAAGTTAACGCACCAAAGCGACCCGACGAAGTTCACAAATGGTTTTGACCTTGCATGTTTAGCAGTGTCTTCATAAAATTTCTTGTGGCCTTTGTGTGGTTTTTCTTTGTGTCCTCCGTGGTAAAAAAAAAGCATCCACCAAATCGAGTTGAAATGCAACCACGAAGACCACCAAGAAAAACCGCACAGAGTGCACAAAGATTATTGCTATGGATGAACAGATCAACGGAATGCACAAAACAATTTCACCATTCATTATTCGTGTGAGATTTCACACCCACACGCTCTTCATCCTCCTTATCATTGCATACCACTCATTGGATTTAGATCGTGCGTTTGTTGCTTTTTATAATACTATCGCTCATGTCTTGTCATGCAGTCGCATGGAATTCCACATCCGATGGTTTGGTGTTGAGTGGCCTGCACATGTCTTCGCCAGAAATGAAGGGCGACTGGAAACGACTCAGTATTCCGCTGAAAAGAGCAGGTAACTTGTTGCTCTTCGAAGCAACGGTGGATAGTATTCGCGGCAATTTTATTCTGGATACCGGCGCACCTTACCTCGTGCTGAACTCTGCCTATTTCCGCCAGTTGTCGCAACGTCAGCGCGAAGCAGCGGTGGGTGTGAATGGCACAGCTGCTAGTGATGTTACCATTGGTCGTGTCGAACGACTGAATTTGGGTAGTCTATATTATGAGCAGGTAGATGCCGATATCGTTGATCTAGGACATATTGAAAACAAACGCCAGATCAAAATCCTGGGACTTTTTGGAGCGAGTCTCTTTAGTGATGTGCTCGTGCTTGTGGATATTGTGAACAATCAACTTGTGCTTTATCGCACCGATGCGACAGGTGTGCCGTTGGAATATTCAGACACGTTTTGCGATACTCTGGTACAGAAACAAAAAGCAGATCTTCAAATGAAATTCAGACTGTGCGATCAGAAGATTTTTTTGCCGGTGTCGATCAACAATCAAAAGATGAACTGGATGATTGATACCGGTGCCGAGGCCAATGTGGTGGATGCGTGGTCGAACAAAAAAGTGATGCGCGATTTTATCATCAGCCGACGTTTGAATCTGATGGGCAGCACCGGTGAACGTCAGGATGTGCTTGTCGGGATTTTGCCTGAAATCCAAATCGCCGATCAGGTTTTTTCCATGCAACAAACACTCGTAACGAGTATGCGCGAACTCTCTGAGTCGTGCAGCATGTATATCGATGGTGTATTGGGTTACAACTTTTTATCGCAGGGTGTATTTACGCTTGATTTTAAAAACAATGTTTTCACGTTTTATCTTTACAATTCGAATCAACGATGAGAATGCTCTGCTTCATATGGCTGTGTTTAATTCTGGTGCACAATGCTGCTGCGCAAAAATCTCCTTTTCGTATTGATGATGAAAAAATGATTTTGACACTGAACCGCAATTGGTCGGAAGCAGAAATGAAAGCCGTGCTTGTCCAATTCGACATGCAGTTGCTCAATACGGATAGTGCATTTCGTTTTTTGTCGGCCGGCAGATTGGCTATGGATGGTTGGGTCGTGCGCAAAAAGGGTCGCAATAAAGTGGAGGTGATGAAGAACATCAGCAAAAAACAAAGTTTGGATATGCTAAGTGTTCCGATCTATTCCAGCGATTCCATGAATATGAATTCTGCTGCAGGCCAGCAGAATGTTTATACCAACAAAATTGTTGGTTACAATCGATTCGAAGAACGATCGGTGATGGAACTTGAAAATGGACTTACCGAATTTCGCATTGAAACCAAATCGAAGGTCAAAGAAGTTTTTCTCAGTGGAACATTCAACACGTGGAGCACAAGTGGATTGCCGATGGTACGCACTGGTGACACCTGGATTGCATTGGTGCGCCTCAATCCGGGAAGGCATGAATACAAATACATAGTAGATGGCGAATGGCGATCCGATCCTCGCAATCAGAACCGCCTTGATGATGGATACTCCGATTATAATTCTGTGTATTTCAAAAGCAACAAAACATTTCGTTTGCAGGGATATGAAAAAGCCAAACGTGTAGTGCTTGCGGGATCATTCAACAATTGGGATGAACAAACGCAAGAATTGCGACTCACCACTGCGGGTTGGGTAACAGATATGTTTTTGCCGGATGGCACATACTTCTATAAGTTTATTGTCGATGGAGAATGGATAACAGATCCGGGAAATACGGAGATCCGGATGGATGTATCGGGCAATGCCAATTCGTTTATATCAATTGGTAAGCCGATACGCTTCGAACTGCGGAATTTTGACAAAGCCTCCAAGGTTGTTCTCGCCGGTTCATTTAACGGTTGGGACGAAGGCAGTTTGTTGATGCAACAAATGCCCGATAAAACGTGGGTTGCTGAGTTTGTGATTGGAGAAGGAATGTATACCTATAAATATATTGTCGATGGAAATTGGACCTGCGACCCGACACAGCCAATGGTGCCCAATGAGAATGCAGGCGATAAAAATAATTTGTTGGTGATTAATCCGAATTTTATTTTCAGTTTGGATAATTATGACAAGGCGAATTCAGTGTATGTCACAGGCAGTTTCAATGAATGGTCTGAACCCGGTTTTCCGCTTGTAAAAAAGGACGGCCGTTGGGAGTTGCCTGTATACCTTCCCAGTGGAAAGACATTGTACAAGTTTGTAGTAGATGGCAATTACATACTTGATCCTGCGAATGCGTTGTACGAAGAAAATGAATTCGGCACAGGCAATTCATTTGTGTGGGTGGAGTAGGGGGCGATTCGCAAGTCTTGCGAAAAAAATTCAGTACGCCCTGTGCACGCAGTTATGGTAGTTTGAATAGCGTGTGAGAGCCTTCGGGCTTTTATCACTTTTTGCTTGAAGCTATTCGCATATCGGCAATGATCGAAATGCGGTACTTATGCTGTGGTTGAGTTTTTTTTAACACAAAGAACACGGAGAAAAACCGCACAGAGAGCACGAAGATTTCAGAGGGTTTTGCACTTAAGGAGGCTTCTAAAACATTGCAAGAATCAGTGCAAGTGGAGTTTATGAATGTGTGTTTTTAAGTTGTATTGGAGTGTTTTTACCACTGAGAGCTTAAAAGTTTTTAGGCTAGCATGAAAAGCAAATGATAGAAGTTGGGTTGGTTTTTTCTTCGACTTTCAAGGGCATGAGAAACGGGTTGCAACGAGACCTTGACTTTTGATAATAGTTCGTGTCATCGAGCCCATAATTTCTCGAACAATGCTGGACAAATCTTCTTCATACTTTCAGGATTTTCTTCCTGCCATGTAAATTCAAATTGAGGATATTGTCCTTCTGTCATTGTGAAGTTTTCATAGTCAATGTAGTCATACAAATCCTTTCCAGTCTTTAGCTGGAAGGCCTGCAGAGCGACATACCAAAAGTTTTCGAAATCATACATCTCCAAATCGGGGTCAACCTCGGAGATCAGGTTATCGGGATTTTCTTTAGCCCTATAATACGTTTCTTTCCCTCGTGAAATCACCCAGTTTCTAAAATACTCAAAGCCATCATCAGAGCATCCTCCATTCATGATATACCCAGCGCACCACATTTCAGAATTGTATGTGTCGTAGAGCAATTTGTCTGTTCTCAATCGGAAGCCAACCATTTGCAATGGCGTCAGATTCCCAATTTCTTTTATTAAAAATTGTTCCTGATCGTCTTGATTGTTGGTGTGTTGAAGCGACTTGGCGATGATGGACCAGTACAAGTCTTCATCAAGCATTTCCGCTGTTTTGGTCAGTTGAGTTGTGTCAAAATTTGCAGACCGATCTTCAGTCTGATTCTTGCCAAAAAGTTTATCAAATAGCCCCATATCCGTGTCATTATTATTTGTTGAGCAACCACCAAGAGTCAAAGTCAAGATCGTTAGTACTACTATTTTCATCCAATTATTTTTAAAGTCAGAAGTTCAAAGCCTCTGTCAATTCGTTAATCTTCATAGAGTCTGTTGACCTGGTTTGAAGTAATACAAAGCTACTTTTAAACTGTCCAAAATTTTTGGGAAAGTTATACCGCCACTTTTGCCAAACCCGTTTTATAGCCAGTGCTTTCTCGGCCATGGCGCG
>Ga0075158_10002232_pt1 | contig 14203 bp, 9 predicted proteins | sample JI91814BDNA_FD_70968 | JGI IMG/M metagenome (GOLD analysis project Ga0075158, IMG submission 70968) | Wastewater effluent complex algal communities from Wisconsin, to seasonally profile nutrient transformation and Carbon sequestration -... | ecosystem: Engineered > WWTP > Effluent > Algae... | reverse complement strand
GACGTGACGCAGAATTATCCATGTCCTTTGCAAACCCACATTTGGCGACGGGAGCAGAGGTCATGAGGGGTACGAGCAGAGTCCATAACAGAGTCCCTAACAGAGAGCCCGAAGGACATTACGGAGCGGAAGGAACGCAGCGCAGAGCGGTAGGCTATGTGCGCGTTTCCACAGACATGCAGGCCAAGGAGGGTCTGTCTCTGGAAGCTCAACAGAGTGCGATTGAGAGCTACTGCGCGCTACACGGTATCAAGCTGGTTTGCGTGTACCAGGATGTTATTTCCGGAGGGAAGGATGTCCGACCAGGACTGCAAGCGGCGCTTAGTACTCTGCTCAGCTCCGCCGATATCTTCGTCGTGCTGAAGTTCGATCGCCTGAGTCGATCCATCAAACACTTCTGCGAACTGTACGAAACGTATTTCAAAGACGGAACGAGGGAACTGGTTGCGATTCGAGAATCAATCCGAATGGATTCGTCGCTGGGACGAGCCCTGGTGGGAATCCTCCTCGTCTTTGCGCAGATGGAACGAGAAGCCACGGGAGAACGGACCCGGGAGGCCATCAACCATATTAGGAAAAGTGGATACCACTTCGGCAAGGCACCCTATGGGAAGCGAGCGATCCCGGCCCCAAACGACCCTCGTCGGAAGCTCCTGATTGACGATGATGCAGAGTTGGCGGTCCTTGCCCAAATCGAGGAATGGTCGGCGGCGGGCGTCGGAATCTCCAAGATCGCGGACCGACTCAACACGCTACAAGCGACGCCGCCCCAAGGGGGACAGTGGACCAAAAGCACCATCTACAACCTGAAGGTGCGACAGAATATCGTCTCGCCACGTCCGCATAACCAACGGCCCTACGACGACAGCGAAGTCAGAGCGCACATTCTGGAGTTACGCGCCCACGACCATTATCCAAGGCAAATCGCTTCGATACTCAACGAGCAGGGATGGATTCCGCTCAAGGGTCGGCAGTTTACCGCACCGAGTGTCCGACGGCTGCTGGCCGGTAGCAACCCGGCGAGTGTGCTCACTCCCAAGCGGTATTTGGACCTGATGATGACCAAAATGGAACGAATCCATCGGAAGGCACATCCGCGAGAACACTTCCTGCGTCCTGGGTTTCCGACCCTAGCCAGGATGTTAGAGGAAGCTGGGTACAAGACCCCCAAAGGCTGCGCCAACTGGTGGCCCGCCCAGGTACAGCAGCTCTGGGACGGAAACTTTGAAAAGTACTATGAGGGGAGGTAGGGACATCCTGTTGCAAACCCAGCGTACGGTTCGCGCTCCGTTGTAACCGGCGACCGGCGACCCACGACACATTTCAGGATGTGATCGGCAGCGCGCCGATTCGTAAGCAGGTACGCCTGGGCGCTGGTGAGGTTGCCCGGCGATCTGCGTAGATCGAAGCGGTAGGAATCGTGGTGCGCGGAATCTAGGAGGGGTGCTGTTCCTTTGCGCTTGGGCGACCCCGTTTGGGGCGCTCCGTTCCACTGGCTGCATTTCCGGCTGCGCGTGCGAGCATCACGTCGGCAGGCTCATCACTCGGGTCCTGCGGCACCAGCTCACCCCGGAAGGCTTTGGCGAGAATGGAGCGGTCCAAAGCGCCCAGTGATGCAAGAAGCCTCTGGTGGTGAAGCTCACTTGCATTCAAGCGGGAGAGCGCCTCGCGTGCCCTTTCGGCAACAATGCCCTGTTCTGCCAGTGGCGCAATCGGGAGGGCTGCCGCACGGAGATCCACGAGGTGGATGTGCAACAAACCAGATCCCGTAGCCTTGAACCTTTCTTGAAAGAAGGGTGATTGAAATGCGGATTCAAGGTACATGCCCATCGTGCGAACGACCGGCTTAACCAGAGCAAGGGACACAAAGATGCTGAACGACGTGTCACATCGGACAAGACGCGTGACACCGAGTGTGCCGTCCTTGCTGATGAGCAGATCCCCGAACTCGGGATCTGTCCGTTTGATGTAATCCTCGTGATCCTCGACGGTGATGTAGTTTACGTCCTCGAAAGAGATGCCCGGGCCTGCTGTTAGGTTCTTTACGGTGAGAAACGGGATGCCGTTCGCGATGTAGTTCGGCTTCTTGTGAACGCCGTCGACGACCTTGGTTGACAGCTCCTCCACACTCGCCCAACACCACCCATCCGGCAGCTTTGGGAGTCCTGTCGTATCGACGGGATCGGGCTCCTTGTACTTGGCCTTCCATTTGTCGTCGGTGGGGGCCTTGCCTTTGGCGGTTAGCTTGGCCAGCTCGGCTTCTTCCCACTTCTTGCGGCGCTCGGTGCGAATGCGTTTGAGCAGCTCGCTCGCGGGCTCCAGGTCTGTGTGCTTTGCGCGCCAGTCGCGGGTCAGGTCGCCTCGGAAGGCCGCCGCGAGGATCGACTGCCGCAGCTTGTCGAGGAGCGTCGGCACCGCATCCAGCGCCTCCCGCGCGCGGCGACTGCGTTCCTGAAGCGACTCCAGCTTGGCCACAATCCGCCGCTGTTCGTTGAGGGGCGGGAGGGGTAGTTCGAGCTCCTTCAACTTGCCGCCGCTAACATTGGCCTGTCCGACCTGCTGAACGACACAAGAACGAATCCAGGCACGCCCGTAGGTCGAGTTCAAGTACGAGACAAGCAGTTTGGGCTCGTACCAGTTCAGTTTCACCCGGATCAGATATGACGCGAAAGAACAGGGCGCCGGGTGACGCTCTGTATAGACCGCAGACTTGCCGACAAGCTCCGGGCTATTGGTTCGATTGAAGAGGACGTCACCCGGTTGCAAGAGTAGTCCGGGAAACTCGTGGTGCGTTATCGGCAGGTACTTGAGGCCATCGCACACAAGCTCCCCACCAACGATGTTACCCATCCTGAGAACGGGGACACCTGTTTCATCATCAGATGTTTTCGAGGACGAGCCATATTGCACCAGCGTTGCCAGATCTTCGACTCGCGCCGTTGCCCACCCCTTCGGCATCGTCTCTTTCAAACGCCACCCCCGAGTTCTTCTTGTAGGGCTTGCATTTCTTCCAGGGCGGTTTGGAGGCGGGTGATGATCTCGGCGGTGATCTCGTCGGGCTCGGGCAGATCGGCCTGGTCGGTCACGCTTTGGTCTTTGAGCCACGAGATGTCGAGGTTGTCGCCGCGCTTGGTAATTTCCTCGCGCGTGAACTTGCGGAAGCGGCCCGTTTCGCCCAGGTCTTGGCGCGGACTTTTGCCGAGCGGATCGTCGCCGAACACGCGCTCGAAATCGGCAAAGTGCGAGCGAGTCAGCGGCGTACGCTTGCCAAACGACGGCGCATTGGTGCGCATGTCATAGAACCAGACGGCCTGGGTGTTGCCTTTGTCCTTTGCGCCGCGCGTGAAGAACAGAACGTTGGTCTTGACCCCTTGCGCGTAAAAGATCCCCGTCGGCAGGCGCAAGATTGTGTGCAGGTCGCACTTGTCGAGCAAGTCGGCGCGCACTCTCTGGCCGACTCCTTCTTCAAACAGCACGTTGTCAGGAAGTACAACGGCGGCTCGTCCTCCGGGCACAAGACCCCGGTAGATGTGCTGAAGGAACACGAGCTGCTTGTTGCTGGTCGGATAGGTGATGTCGTCGCGCGTCGGAGCGCCGCCGCCCTTTTTGGTGCCAAACGGAGGATTGGTCAGGATGACATCGGCTTTCGGCAGCCTCGCCCCCATTGGACCCAGCGTATCGCCGAGCACGATGTCGCCTTCGATGTCATGCAGCATCGCGTTCATCAGGGCCAGGCGCTGCACGTCGGGAACCAGCTCGACGCCAGAGAAGGCTTCGCGGCGCTGAAAGTTCTGCTTGGCCACCGGAAGGTCGTGGTAGTCGTCGGTCTTCGACTTGACGTAGCGGTCGGCGTTGATCAGAAAGCCGCCCGTACCGATGGCGGGATCTTGGACTCGCTCGCCCGGCTGGGGCTTAACCAGCTCGACCATGCACTCGATGAGCGGACGCGGCGTGAAGTACTGCCCGGCCCCGCTCTTGGTCTCTTCGGCGTTTTTTTCCAGCAGCCCTTCGTACAGATCACCGAGTCCCTCGTGCTTGGCGCTGTACCAGTCAAGCGCGTCGATGTCGCTGACGACCTGCTGGAGGTGTCGCGCCTGGCGAAACGAGGTCGAAGCGTCCGCAAAGATGGCCTGCACGCGCGTCGAGCCCTTGTCGCCCAAGTCGACGAGGATCTTGCGGTAGTACGTGAGCAGCTCGATGCCTTCCTTTTGGGTCAGGTCGCTCCAGCGGTAGCCCGGCGGGATGTGCTCCTCTGCCCCGGTCTCCTTCGCCATCTTCAAGAACAGCAGATAGGTCAGCTCGGTAACGTACTCGTGATAGGTAATGCCGTCGTCGCGAAGGATGTGGCACAGGTTCCAGAGCTTCTGGACAATGTCTTGGGTCGTGGGCATGAGTTACGTCGTCGAACCTTTCATCCTGCGTCTCTCCATACTTCGTCTGCCAGCTCGCTGAGCACCGCTTCGAGCTTTCCGTCAAATACGCGATTGAGTCGCGCAAAGCCACCTTCGGCCTTGAACTGTCCGGTATCGAGCGCCGCTTTGTCGACGACGGTTTCGATCTTCACCTGCTTGGCGATGCGGTCGAGCCACTTGGCCTGCGGGTCGGTGAACTTGTGCGCCTTGCGCAAGCGCTGCACCGCGCGATCCACCCGCTCTGCATATGGCAAAAGCGGCGATCCGAGCGCGAGCTGCCGGATGTAGCCCACGATCGTCGCGGCGATGTCTTCGTTTTTCTGCTCGCGCCACGCGGTCTGTAGCGACTTTTCGCTAAAGCCCTCCTGATCGAGCGTGAGCTTGAGCTGTCGGAGATCTTCGCGCGTCAGCTCCTTGGGCCGTTGGGTGACGACGAGCAGCGCGGGAAGCTGGTTCATGCTGCTGGCGACAAACGAGCGGAACGCCTCCAGGTAGTCGCCCGGTGGCCCGTTGCCGTGCTGGCCATAGCCGCGCGTGACTTCGTGAATCTGGTCGGTCTTTTCAGACACGATGAGCTTGTGGCCACCGCTGCCGGTCGCTCGATCGAGAAACGCTGCGAGCGAGGGATGGCGCTTCAGGTAGTCGGCGACATCACCCACGGTGGCCTTTTTCAAAAACTGCGCGAGCTCTCTTGGACCCAGGCCCGCCGCCGTCTGAAACTTCTCTTCGACTTCGCCCTTGAGAGAACGCTTTTTGCGCTGAAGCTTGGCCACAAACTCGTCGATCGAGGCGCGCCGGAACTCCTCTTCCTTCCCCTGGATGACTTCCTGGGCAAGCTGCTCAAACGTCACGAGCGGATTGACGACGACCGGCTTCATATCGGTCACGTCTTTGAGCGCCGAATACAGGTCGACCGCGTCGAAGATGCGGAAGCGCTCCTTGCCAATCTCGGGGCACAGACGCGTCGCGCGGCCAATCATCTGCTCGTAAAGAATGCGACTCTTCACCCGACGCAAGAACACCAGGTTGGCAATCTTGGGAACGTCCACACCCGTCGTCAGAAGGTCCACGGTCACGGCGATGTTCGGCTGCCGTTCGTTTCGGTAACGACGAATCGCGGTGAGCGGGCGGTCGGTCTGGCCCGTGATCTTCACAACGGCATCGTCATCCACCGATCCGTACTTGCTGGCCAGCGCCTCTTTGAGGAGGAGCACAACCATGTCGGCATGGGGGTCGGTGGCACAGAAGATCAGCGTCTTTTCGTCTTGCTCCGGGTCGATGTGGTTCACAAGCTCGCCGAGCACGGCGCGGTTGAACGGCTCGGTGATGACCCGTCGATTGAACGCTTCGACATCGAACGAGACCTCGTCCGCGAGCTCTTCTTTGTGGACAGTCTGGGTCGAGCGATCGAGGACCAGCACCTCTTCGTGCGCTTCGTAGTGAATGCCATCGTGCGCGAGCTTGGTGACGATGCGAATCGGTGGCTCGTGATCGACAAGAAAGCCATCGATGACCGCTTCCCGATAGGAGTACGAAAAGATCGGTGCGCCGAAGATCTCCTTGGTGTGCAGCGCGGGCGTGGCCGTCAGCCCCACCTTCACCGCGTCGAAGTGGTCGAGCACCCGACGGTACTTCGAGATGTAGTCTGCCTCATCGCGGAACTCGAACTCGCGGTCGGACAGCTCGCGGTCGAGCAGATAGCCACGGTGGCACTCGTCGACGACGATGCAGTCGTACTGGTCCACGGGGTGAATCTCGGAATCGCTCGTGTCGTCATGTGGGCCGAGCACGCGACTGACCATGGCTTGAATCGTCGCGATCTGAAGCTTGGTCTCGCGGTCTGGCACCAGGTCAGCCAGCTCTTTCACATTGAAGATGTCAGTGAACGTCTGAAGATTTTCGAGTCGAAGATCTTTGAGTGCATCAGCGGTCTGTTTACCGAGCGCGTTGCGGTCGACCAGGAACAGCACTCGTCGAAAGCGCCTCGTCTTGAGCAGCCGGTAACAGAGCCCAATGCAGGTACGTGTCTTGCCCGTTCCAGTCGCCATCGCCACGAGTAGCTCGCGCTTGCCTCCTTCGATGGCTTTCTCAACGGCTCGGATGGCGTTCCGCTGGTACTCGCGGTCGATGTACGACATCGGCTCGACCGTGAGTTTCGCGTGTGCCGCGTCGATGTCTTGCTTGAGCCGGTCAAGCAGTCCCTCTGGCGTATAAAAGTCTTCGAGAGGAACCGGATGATTGGCCGGACGGCGCACGTCAAGAAACCAAATGCCGCTCTTGGTTTGGAGCTGCCTCAAAAACGGGCGACCGTTGGTGGCGAACAGGAATGGCACTTTGTACGCACCCCACGGGCTGCCCTCGGGAAGGGACTCATTTGCGTGGATGACGTAGCCGACGGAGTAACGCTTGGCTTGCGGAATCACCCCGCTGATATCTTTGTGCTTGCGCTTCGCCTCGACGACCGCGACGACCTTGTGTCCGGCAAACAGCACGTAGTCGGCCCGGCCTGCTTCGCCGTCTGCCATTGTCGGCCACTCGGCGATGGCCAGGTTCTTGCCCTTGGTGGGACGGACCCCCGCAGCGAAGGTGAGTCGCTCGGTGTCGACTTCCCAGCCCGCGCGGCGGAGCTGCCGGTCGATGATCTTGCGCGTCGCCGCTTCGTCTAGCTCGATCGCGTCACTGGCCGCAGATGCCTGCTCGATGGCGAGCGCGAGCTGCTTCGGGGGCATCGCCTGCGCAGCCGCCGAAAGCGCAGCCAGCTCGGCCAGCAGTTTCTTGTTCTGCGCTTCGAGTGCGGCGCTCCTGTTGGCCTCGGCCTTTGCAGTCTCGCGGTGTGACTCGATTTGCTCGCTGGCGAGCGCTTCCCAGATGGCAGCGTCTTCCTTCGCCTTCGCCGCGAGCTCCTGGGCCGTCAGCCTTTCGTTCTGCTCGGCTTCGGCGGCCTTCTTCGCCTCCTCGATGGCGCGCTGTGCCGCTTCGAGTTCCTTCTTGTGCGCTGCAACGTCGTTGCGGAGACGCAAAAGCTCGTCGTGCAGGGCGACCTCGGGCTTCTGCGGCTCTGCGGGAGGAATGAACGGCCCTGGGTCGAACTTTCGATTGTTGCCAAAGCTGCGCTGGAACCACACGCCCAACTCGCGCGCCATGCGGAGCTGGTGCAAGGCTTCGCGATGGTCGCCCTTGCTCTCATGAACCGCTGCGTTGCCGACGCGCCGCAGGTCGTGAAACAGCGAACGCTGCATCGCCCCGATGACACCGCGCTCGAACAGACGGTCGATAAGCTGCTGCTGCGCCTCATCTGGTCCGATGAAGAGTCCGACCTTTGCCGCCGCACGCTGCGCCAGCACTTCACCAAACTGACGCAGCTTGAACAGAGTGACCGTCGGGTCGCCCGCGAAGTGCTCCTCTGCCTGCGTCGCCAGCGCCACAAGCCGCGCGTCATGATGGGCAAGGTAAGCGAAGTTCGGGGAGGGCTGGGGCTTCACGCGGCTGGATAGTCGTCACAAACCTCCAGTTTGACAAGAGCCCCAGTCAGCACCCCGCCGAACACGAAGGCACGCGGGCGGAGCACGACGGACCGGACGCAGGATGAATCGGGCAACGCATGGTTGCTTACCCATCGGCTTCGCCAAGGAGTACATGTTGAGGCGGCACTGGTTCGACTTGCAGAGACAGCAGCCAGTCCCGATAATGGACTAATAAATATTGACATTAATCCACGCCCGACATACGAACGCCATTGTCCACGCGAAATAATGCTGTGTGACATAGGCTCGGATGAATCGTCTTGAAGAGCCTTAGTTCTTAGAACTCATATGGAGGATGCCCATGTCCAAAGTCACCTTGCTACTCTCCGCGTTATTTGTATGCCTCGGCTCAGGCTGTGGCGAAAAAGGTCTTTGCGTAGATGTGAAAGATTGCACTGAAATTATGTCTGAACAGACACTCCTGGATGAAGATATTTCTGTCCAGGCAGACACATCGGTGCCATGGTTCTTCGAACTTGCTGCGAAAGCACGTGTTTCTTATAGTGTCACACGAAAAAGCAGTACGGACACCTCCCTTGATGTTGGTATCTTCACCAACAGCGAATGGAATGAATCTATCTCTAGCGGGGGAAAATACGGTTCGAAACTGACGAAGGTGGAAACAAGCTACCGGATAGACCCTGTCAGGATGGAAGCATTCGACAAAAACGGCCAGATACAATGGGTATTTGGTGTTGTTTGCAAAAAGTTGCCAACCGGGCTAATGTCCCAGCCTTGCGTTGTGCATGTCAAGCTCGATGCCCGCTATGATATATATGAGCCCAAAGTGACCAAGTGACAGGTTTTCGCTAAAGCATGCCAATAGTGGATAGAAAGGCTGCTGAGAGAGCCGGAAATACTACACCCTAGCCCATAGAAGGCGGATAAAAAGGCCGCTGAGACTCTGCTGCGCCGAGCATTTTAAGCAATTGGTGGATAACCAATCAGAGACACTGGAGTAGATTACCCGTTCGTAGAACTCGAAGCGATGGGCTTGACTTTAGCTGCTGCTGTAACGCATGAATGATAATCAAGGTCCTGGGGGCTAGGAGAACAGTAATGCCACGAATCGCGCGCAGAAGCCTGCTGGTATTGATAGCTTCCTTATTTATACCTGTTATTGTCTATGGTAATAGACCAGGGTCCAACGATTCCAACACAATAAAGACGTCATCCCCGCTGTCCATCCCTTCACTGGCCAAGCCGGTTAAGGCACCTGCTTATTATTTTTCTATTTATTATCAAAACGATCCGGATCACTCCTTCGAGCGGGCATCGCGAACCTGGGTTAGCGATACAGGCTCTGTGACTCCCTCCGGAGAGATTATCATTTGGTTGGTAGAGCCATTCACGACAGAATCTGACTTCAAAACGGCATGGTCTAAGATTCATAGCACTGTTACGCAAAACAAAGGTATCATCGGGAAAGGGCAAGTTTTCTCCCATGCAAGCAAGGAGCCCGGTTCGCGTGGAGAAGAGGGTATAGAGTGCAGACCAGTGGCTACTGATGGTACAATCACGAAAGCAGAGGTTGAAGCGCTCCCTCGACTTAACTGGGACACCAGTGGAGAATTAATATTAGCCGGTTGCAACACTGGTTTAAAAAGCAAGCGTGGCTGGTCGCCTGCTGAGTCCTTTGCAAATACTCAAAAAGTTAAGACTATCGGGCAGGCTGGCTTTGCATTCTTCTCGGAAGATCCATCCGTACACAAGACAATTAGCGCTTCGTCTGTAAAAGTGTATTTGTGGGCCTTTGAACGAAGACAGAACGTTAGGGGATGGGGATCGGACAAGAGGATGCTTGGGATAACATATTATCCGTTCCCATAGAACGCTGGTCGCGCTCTTTTGCATAGACTAGGTACAGTAACAAGCCCTTCTGAACGAGGTGTAAAATGTCCCGGAAGCTCCTCCTGGCGTTGTTCTCGGTGTTGAGCGTGTTTTGGCTTTTTGTCGGCATTGAGATTGCGCGCCGAACAGCGCCAAACGTTGGTTACAATATACTGTGGTCCCTCTTGCTCTGGGGTGGACTCTCTGTTGCATTTTGTTTGAGGTTGATTAGGCAAGGTAAAGTGGACTTGCACGGAACAATAGCGATTGCTGCATGCTTGATCTCTGTTGCTGGAGTAATAGCAGTCTATTATTCTAACCTGTTAGTGCCCTACGAGGTTTGGATCCATCGAGGAATGCCGGCAAAAGGTCTCTGGTAGCTATCCGACACGGTCCCGTGAAAGCATTCGGACTTCCGTTGCGTGGCAGTTCTCGTGCCCAACAGTTTCCGCACACAACCTGTCTTCTGTGGTGGTGACCGTTGGTGTCGACTGGTAGTCCTCAGACCTCCGCCACTCAGTCATCCCGCCCGACTCCTACATGCCGCCCTCGCCTGAACAATCCTCAGCCCGCGCTGGATCGGCAAAGGTACGCATTTGGTACATCAAGGGAACACAAGTCAGCCTTCCCTGTCGCTACACGGCGTTTCCTGACAGTTTCCCTCAAATAGTCGCCGCTCTGGAGCTGTTTCCCTGATCCCCTCGCACAGATGCGGTGTCTGTACCGGTCATATTTGCTTGCTAGAGCCCGGCAGGAGAGTTTTATAGCGAGCGGGGGAGCAGTTGACTATTATTCGGCCCGAGGCAGAGATGATTCCCACTTATTTCGACCGCGACTAATCTATATCCATCGACACAGGGAGGTCTTTGATAGCCAATATTTGATATCTCATCCTGGGTGAGTTCGTATGGCAATGAATGCCAAGTTTGCCCTTCATTCAGAGATATGTATTTTTCGTCTCGCACCCAATACCATTTTGATTTAATGGTAGGGCAGCAATATTCATATCTTCGCATGATTGGCGTGTGCCGCAGTTGTTGCGGATGCTCGCATGCCGCAATCGATAACAGGGCTGCACCCAGTAGCAAGGTTGGCTTCATTGGCGTCACTCTGCCTTTAATTTTCTGTGCTTCCTGGCAGCATGCTGACAGGTGTTGCGTACTTGCCGGATTGGTACATCCAGGCATCTTGTCTGTCAAGATGAACGTAGCTCTCCCAGTCCCACGGACAGACCTGGATTCGCAGCGATGAACAGCGAATAGCGCGGCTGTGAACAGCGTATTGTAGCGAAACGGGGACTTGCGTGCCCCATAGGGCTGCTGTGACACCCCTATATAACCGGTATGGCGCCCCCGGTCGTGGTCTACGAGCCGACTGGCTGCCCAATGCAACATGCAGCGGGATCGGTATCGCTGAGGTGTTATGGGCTGCGCAGCAGTCCGTGGGCTTATTGAACACCTTCGAAGGCCGAGTTCCCTCGTCTACCAAGAGCGCACCCCATTGGGGGGAACGTAAACTCACTTCTTCTCGACGGGGCTTGAGTTCACCGCGAGCACCAGCATCTTGGCTGCGTGGCATGCTCTGCAAGCAGCCGATGGAACGAGGGGGCGAGATGAGCACGGTTCCAGCTGTTCCATCGACTGGTCGGTGAGCTGTCCGGTTCATCGGCCGACCCTACGTTCTTCCCGCTGCGCCGCCACCAATCCTGCTCAGGCGTGGATGTGTGCTCTATCTTGGCACCGATGACCTTGACCCCCTCAGAAACGCTAACGTAGCATCCCTGCTCGCCGAAGCCGAAGCGATCCATCGACCACGGACTAGCAGCTTCCCGTAGCCCTACTGCCCTGACTGCTCACGGGGAGGTTGGGGCTGATATCACCATCGAACCCTACATTGACTTACCGTTAGCTTGTCAGTACCGTGGCCCGATTTCGAGGATCCATGAGTAGAAACAATTTTTTCCTCTCGATAGCAGTAGGAACCGGGTTTGGAGTCGGCCTCGGCTTGGTGGCGCTAGTTCCAGTCATGTTTAGCATCGGCGGTTACCGGCCGGATGTGACCGCATTTCAGCGATGCGACCTGCTTATTCGACTTTGTGCCGCATTGTTCACGCTGGTCGCAATATTTGTAGCCCTGATCCGCGAAGATGTTCGAAGGCTATGGGATTCAGCTCATATCGGCATTGAATGCCAGACAGCCGGAGGATTTGATGAAGAATTGGAGGATTCTGCCGATGCTGATTCAGGTGACTCAGCAATCGATCCCAGTCGTGCACGTCGATACCATCTTCCGGTTGCACTATTCAACGAATCTCAGCAGGTGATCAAGAACTGTCACATTACCGTCAATAAGATCTCTATTACTCGGCGGGGAGATTCCGGGCCTGAAAACGCAAAGGTGAAGGTAGCATCGATTCCTTTGTTCGAAGAGCGAGCGAAGAGTGGGACCTTGGTCGTAGGTGGACGATGGGTATTCTCGATCTTTGAAGTTGCGCTTCCAAATATCGGAAAACACCCCGGCGAGAATACTCCCAATGCGCCGCTCATGCGCATCGGGGAAAATGAGCTTGGGTGTATCGATGGGAAGTGCGTCGTCGAATTGAGTATTCTTGGCGAGAACATCAAACCATATTTCCTTAAACTCCAAGTCGAATGGAACGGGAAATGGAAGCATCGAAAAGCCGAGATGAGTACATGCCTGAAGGCGACTCTAACGGGAGGTTCATTAGCGTCAAAGTTGTTCCCAGTCCGAGAGGCCGATTAACATGAAGAATAAAATTCTAGTTATATGTGAAACAAACGGTGATGGCGCGAGAGAGCGCATGAGTCTGATCACCGCTCAAGTCCGAAGTGCTGGAACCTGGTGGCATCACATTCGTGGAGTTTGGCTGCTCCACGACTCCGACTCTGCCGACGAGTGGGCCCAGCGTCTCAATCCTTGTCTGACGCCAGGAGACAAGCTGCTCGTGCTGGTTCTGGAAGTCCGCGAGTCACAGGGTCTACTCCCCAAGCGAGCCTGGGATTGGCTCGCTAACAACTTCTTGGCTGAATAGACAAACCTGCCGTGGCTTGTGCGTCGCCGATTTTGCTGCCAACGCTTTGGGCACAGGGCCCGATTTCTCAGACCGTGAAGGTACATTCGCTCGCCAGTCGCGTACTCTACACCCGGCTAGTACCTCCGACGACTCGTCGCATCCTCCCTCACTGAACATCCCAGCGCCCGCGTATGTCCAGGTCGGGACCTCTCGCGCCGCGCCGTAACAGGCTACCGCCTGCATTTCTGGGAAACGATGAGAAGCGCTCCGAGTCAGCGGTAGGCGCGCTCTGCACTCCTGATTATCAACGCGCTGCGCAGCAGGTGCGCCTGTTGGGGCAGCCTGGCGTGAGGGCAGCGCTCGCTAACCGTTTGGCAAGAAGACGCAACCTGCTGCTTCCCCAGTCGGGAGCGAGTTCCCGAAACGAATGCTTAGCGCTTGTCTGCTGATTTCCGGTGTGAGTCATAGACTCAGCGTCGAGCATGCTAAGCCCGTCTCAGAAGGAGGATATGGTCGAGGACGACCATTCGCATTCCGACGCCTCAGACGGCGGTGAATGGAAGCGTCAAAGAGATTCCCGATGAGAGAGGCGCAGCGGAAGATCCAGTAAGCGACAGAAACAGATTGCCCCCAGACGCGAGCGTGTTCACCCCACCGGCCCCGAGCACGATCGGCTTTCCTGCCACCCACGACGATGCCGTAAACACACACTGCACCAGCCCGATCGCCGTGACTCCAGCAGCCAAGTTTCCCTTGGTAGTCACCAGCGGTTGTGGAACTGCGCCGGGGGTCGATGCGGAGATCGCGCACTTATAGAGGTTGAGCGACACCGAACCGGCGATCACGCTCGTACTCGCGCTGCCGTCGACTCTGTGGATTCCCTCGATCGTGCCGTTTGTGATCGTGAGGGTGGTGGGTTTTGCGCTGGCTGCCAGCGGCCCGACATCGACGACTCGATTGGATGCTCCGGCGGTCAGCTCGCGATTCCAGATGTCGCTATCCCAGGCTTCCACTGCCCCCGAACGCACAACCACGGCCTCTTTGGTCGATGCGGTGGAGCGGAAGCGGCAGCGATGGGCGAGCACTTGGCTTGTGCCTGTTCCAGCGGTGAACGTGTTGTCGACGAGTAGGCAAACCTCGCTGCCTTCTACGGCTACATCGTGAAGCAGCAGCTTTTGGCTGGAGCTGCCGGTGAACCGGATGCCGGGCGTGCCGGGGGCGCAGAAGATCGAGAGGCCGCGTAGCACGGAGGCGGTCTTCTCGCGGACACCGCCCTCTAGGGTCAGATCGCAGGTCACGCCGCCGCGCACGGTCGTCTCGTAGTCGCCGAGGCGGTCCATGCCGATGACCGAGACATGCTTTTTCAGGCTCACCGACTCGGTGTAGCTGCCCGGTAGGACGAG
>Ga0075158_10002230_pt1 | contig 14205 bp, 17 predicted proteins | sample JI91814BDNA_FD_70968 | JGI IMG/M metagenome (GOLD analysis project Ga0075158, IMG submission 70968) | Wastewater effluent complex algal communities from Wisconsin, to seasonally profile nutrient transformation and Carbon sequestration -... | ecosystem: Engineered > WWTP > Effluent > Algae... | reverse complement strand
TTGAGGTGACGAAGGGATGACCTCACCCGTCCGCCCCGCCGTTCACTTCGTCGGCTTCCGAGACGAGCGGTACTGGTCCGCCGTCAAGGTTTGGGGCCGGCCGTCGTTCATTCATCGCGGCTGGGATATGCGGGCGCAGCGGGAGATAGCGGAGTTCGATACGGTCGTTTTTGCGACAGGCGAGGCAGATCAGGTGCCGAAGGTTCAGAGCTATAATGATGTCAATGAGGACGATGCGAAATGAAGCAATCTGACGCAAGCCGCGCGCATGCTTTGGCCAGCGCCCTTGAAACGCTCGATGCCGAGTGGTGGAAAAAAGAGCTCGCCAGCGAAAAGTTCGCCGGGTCGTGGGAGTATCGCGGCCTTCGCATCGGCCTAGCCGACCTGGGATTTGGGCTCGGCGGTGACTTTGATTGCTGCAACGTACATGGCTGGGCTGACGTCGACATCGTCACCGGCCGGAAGATTGTCGAGGCCGCGCGATCAATCATCGTCGCGGAATTGCGGGCGCTTGGGGTCGACGCCACATGACCGATTTCGACCCCGGCCGCCCGCTCACCCTGCGCCAGGTCATCCATGAGACGGGATTGACCAGGTCAACCATCTACCGGAAGATCGCCGCCGGCACGTTCCCCGCGGGGTTCAAGATCGATGGTACCATGCACCGCTGGTGGGAGTGCGACATCCGCGCCTGGAAGACCACCCTTCCGCCGCCATCTTCGAAACCGGGCAGCGAACCGGGTATCTCAGAAACGCCTGAAGAAAAAGCGGCGTGATCGCAACTGGATAGCCGTACGGGTCGACAGACACCCCCTCCGCCAAAGACCTTTTTCCCAGCATTCCACTTCATCCCATGACGCTCGGGACTCATTGCCTTTCGGCCCCGGAACGGCCTAGGCTCCGTCCCAACGAAACCATGGCGTCCCAGTCCAGCGCGAGCGAAGACCGGGCATAAGCCGGGTACGGCGACAGGGAAAACCGGGTATGTCGACTGGGAAACTGACGGATGTCAGGATTCGTGCCGCGAAGCCACGGGCGCAGCCGTTCAAGCTGACCGATGGCGGCGGGCTGCATCTCTTCATTACACCGGCCGGCACCAAGACGTGGCGCCTCCGTTATGAGCTCCGCGGCAAGGAACAGACACTATCCCTCGAACGATACCCCGGCATGTCCCTGGCTGATGCGCGCGAGAAGCGCGATGACGCCAAGAAGGTGCTGCGGGCGGGCGGCGACCCAGCTGCCGAGTTCAGGCGGGCAGCGGCAGCGGCCGACGCCAGCGATACCTTCGAAGTCGTGGCCAAGGCCTGGCACAAGGCCAACCTGCCGAGATGGTCCACGCGGCACGCCGCCGATGTGCTCGGGTCTCTGCAAACCAATATCTTCCCGACCCTGGGTGCCGAGCCGATCAACAGCATCACGCCGCCCATGGTCCTCGAGGCGCTGCGCGAGATCGAGGAACGCGGCGCCGTCGAAACCAGCCACAGGGTCCGGCAGCGGATGTCGGATGTCTTCATCTATGCCATTGCCGCCGGCATCGGGCAGAACGATCCCGCCGCCATCGTCAAGAAGGCCCTGGCCCATGTCCAGAAGCGCCGGCAGCCAGCGATCACCAAGCTTGCCGACGCCAAGGAAATCCTGGCGAAGGTCGAGGCGATTCCTGGCTACCCTGTGACCAAGCTGGCGATGCGATTGCTCGCCATCACGGTGCTGCGACCCGGCGCGTTCCGGGTAGGCCTATGGTCGGATTTCGCGGCGCTTGATGACAAGGAACCGGTTTGGATCATTCCGGCGGAGCGCATGAAGCTGAAGAAGGAGCACAAGGAAGACGAGGCGCGCGAGTTCTGGGTTCCACTGCCCAGCCAAGCCGCGGCAATCATCGCGGCGCTGCGCAAGCTGACCGGCAAGGGAACGTATCTCTTCCCGAATCTACGCGGCTGGGACCGGCCGATGTCGGAAAATGCCCTGGGATACATCCTCAATCGCGCCGGCTATCAAGGCCGTCACGTCCCACACGGCTGGCGCGCCACCTTCTCTACCGTGATGAACGAGCTCTACCCGGATGACCGCGCCGTCATCGACCTCATGCTGGCGCACACGCCAAAGGACAAGGTCCAGGCCGCCTATAACCGTGCGCTCTACATGACCCGCCGCCGCGAACTGGCGCAGATCTGGGCTGATCTCATCTTGGCCGGACTGCCGGAGCCGGTGACATTGCTGACAGGGCGCCGGAAGTAGTGCGCCACAAACAGCAAAAGACCCGCCAGCCCGTGAGGGCCAGCGGGTCTAATGGGGTTGTGACTACCATTTTCGTGAGGTCGCGGAAATGGGTATCTTTGTACCCAGCATGGGTATCGCGGCCCTAGAACCTGATCGTCCAAACCGTCACCACAAACTCCACCGGCTTCGTCGGATCAACCAGTGCCGAAAAGGCACCAGTTGGGAGCGGCTGGCAGGCGGTGAGTAACGTGCAGAAAATGCAAAGAAGTCGGGATGCGCATAGGATCTGTATAATTCGGGCGCGATTTGCAAAAAGCCATCTTGACCACTGGTGCATGATGCACTAATCCTTGTCGCGCTGATGGTGTAGAGAGCGGTTACTTCTTTGGACGAAGAGGCGAAAGCCAGACCGTTTCTCGCCTGTTCCTCAGCAACAGATCTGCTCGGTGGTGTAGGGCGCGGTTACTTCTTGCATTGAAAGACCGCATCCGCTTGTTCCCCGGCTCTATCTCAGGCGGCAAACAGGGTCGCCTGATGCCGGGTCACTCATTCAGGAGGACCCATGAAATCCAATCTCAAGACGACCTATCGCGCTGAAACCCATGAAGGCGGGGTCGCGTTCGCGCACATGACGCCGGAGCAGTCGCTTCGCCGCTCAGTGCTGTCGTGCTTCCTTTTCGAGCGCGAGTTCTATGAATGCGGTCAGTCGATTGCCGAGCGCATCGCCGAAACTGCCCGCAAGGTTTCCCCGGGCGTCGTCTCGGCTTTGGCCATCGAGGCGCGAACCTCTTTCAACCTGCGCCACGCCCCGCTTTATCTGACCGCCGTTCTCGCTGGTATGGCTCGCGGTGATGATCTGGTTTCGCGCACCCTGGAAAAGGTCATCCGCCGTGCTGATGAAATGCCGGAGTTCCTGGCGATCTACGCCAAGATCAACGGCACCACGCCGGACAAACTGAAGGGCAGGATTTCCAATCAGGTGAAGAAGGGTCTGGCGCGCGCGTTCGGCAAATTCGACGCCTATCAGCTTGCCAAGTACGACCGCGAAGGCGCCATCAAGCTCCGCGACGTGATGTTCCTTGCCCGCCCGAAACCGGCCAATGATGAGCAGGCCGCGGTGTGGAAAAAGCTGGCTGACAAAAATCTGGAAAGCCCGGATACCTGGGAGGTCGCGCTTTCCGCCGGGGCCGACAAGAAGGCCACCTTTGAGCGCTTGATCCAGGAGGGCAATCTCGGCTATCTCGCCGTGCTGCGAAATCTCCGCAACATGAACGAGGCGGGCGTCGATCATGGCTTGGTGCGCGATGTGATCCTGGCGCGCAAGGGTGCTGATCGTGTGCTGCCGTTCCGCTTCATCGCGGCGGCTCGCCACGCGCCCTGGGCAGAGGCTTGGCTCGATACGGCCATGCAGTCGTCGATCTCGGCGCTGCCGACGCTGCCGGGAAAGACCGTCGTCCTGGTGGATGTTTCCGGCTCGATGGATGCCCCGCTTTCGGCTCGCTCCGATATGAAACGGATCGACGCGGCCTGCGGGTTGGCTGCGGTCATCAACGCGGAATCGCTGCGGGTATTCAGCTTTTCCGATATGATTGTGGAAATCCCGCCGCGCCGTGGCATGGCTGGGGTTGACGCGATCAGGCTGAGCCAGCCGCACGGCGGAACCTATCTCGGGGCGGCAGTCGCTCACGCTAACAAGATCGGCTATGACCGGCTGATCGTGGTCACCGATGAGCAGTCGCACGATAGAGTGCCGGAGCCGGTGGCTCTTGGTTATATGATCAATGTGGCGTCCGCAAAGAACGGCATCGATTACGGCCCCTGGGTCCATATCGACGGATTCTCGGAACAAGTCCTGCGGTTCATCTATGAAACTGAAACCGCACGAGATTAAGCCGCTTGCGATCAAGCGTTACGGGGTCCGGGGCTGGCGAACAAAGCTGGCCTCGGACCTTGGCGTTAATGCGTCCACCATCAATCGATGGATGACCGGCGCCGTCGAAATTCCGCAGTCAATGGCGATAGCGCTGAGCTGCCTATTGCGGCACTGAGGCCGGCTCCGGCCACACCCTCTGCCGACACACCTCAGCAGCCATCCCGGCCGTGGCACTCCCCGGACCCGCCTTCTCGATCTCCCCGATGATGCACAGCTTCATGGCGTTGCACCGGCTGGTGCCCTTCCACTGCGCACCGGCGCCGATCGCTTGGACGTCAGTTTCGATGGGCTCGCTCAACTCCGGCTCCGCGCACGCGCGCGTGGCATCCGCCGGCAAAGGAATGAAGGTCGGCACCTTGACCACCAGCGGCGGAATTGCCGCCGGCTGATAGGCCTCATCGCGATTGGAGCAGCTTTGCAGCATCACGAGCGATAGGACCAAGAGGGCGCACTTGATCGGGGTTCGCATCGGCTTTTTCCTTCAGGGTTCGGATCTTGGCTTTGAGGTCGGCGGCTTCGCGGTCGGCGGCTTCGTTGGCTTGATCGAGCAACATTTCCGTGGCGATGAGGTCGGCGCGCTGGGCTTCGATCTCGGCATTTCTGGCTTCGATCACACGCGACCGGGCCTCGCTGGCGGCCATCCATCGCTGCGCGTCGGCGGCTGCCATGTCGCGGGACTGGCGGGCGGTGTCCCGCTGATCGGTCATGGCAGTGAGTTGGCCCGCTAGGCTGTCGATCTCTCGGCCCTGCCACACCCAGGCAGCGACCGCGATGCCGATCCCCACCACGAGGCCAAGCCCGCCGCCAACGGCATAGGGAACCCATGCGCGCGCAGCCTTGATGCCGAGATAGGCGGTGAATGGGTCTGTCACAGCGACCACCAGGCCAGTACCGCGACGCCAACGATGCCGCCGACGATCCACAGCCCGGCGCGCTTCAGCCACGCCGCCGCATCGGCCCAGCTGTCGAAGATGTCCTCGAACTCATCCATGGTTCACCTCCCTCGCCAATCGTGCCAATGGCCGGCGCCTTCGACGATGAGGCCGAGACAGACCAGCCGCTCGACCTCGCGACGCTCCGTGATGCCCTTGAGTTTCTGCTTATTCCAGAACGGAAATTCCTTGCATGCCTCGACCTGATGGCCTCGCTTCAGCAGCCACAGCATGCGCGGCTCGCGGCCATTCTTGAGGCGGCAGAACCCGTCTTTGATCCCGGTTCCGCCCGGGCCGACGTTGTAGATGAAGTCGATGAAAGCGGCGCGACGATAGGCCGGCATTTCGCGGCGAAGGCCGGGCGCGCATCGTTCGAAGGTCGCATCGGCAACAGCCACGTCCCGCTCGGTCATGCGGTCGCAGTCTAGATCGTCGGCGAAGTCACCCTTCAAAACCTTCGTCGTGGCGCCGTCGCAGATCGACCAGATGCCGACCGGATCCTGATAGGCGTGGTATTCCCGGCCCTCGAATGGTTGCAGAACGGCTGTGGCAATCGCAGCGGCACCCATCCCGGCCGTTGCCATGCTGATGACCTTGACGCGCAGTTTCATTGGCCGCTGCCCGGCGACGTGATCCATTGAATGAAGATCGTGGCCCCGGTCGCGATGGCGGTCCCGGCCGTGCCGATAGCGGCAAGCGCGCCACGCAACCGGCTCCGGCTGGCCTCAAGGCTCTCGATCTTCTTTTCGTGATCGTCGTGACCCATGACAACAGCATCGAGCTTGGCGAGTGCGGCTAGCGCGGTGGTTCTGAAATGATCGTCTTTGCGGTCGCGCTCGCGACGGTATTCTTCGTCGCGCCTGCTGTGTTCGGTGAGGGCGCGCTCCAGGTTCAGGAAGCCGACCAGGAGGCCGCCAATGGCCTCGCTTTGCTCGTCAAGATCGCCAGCCATCTCAAACCCCCTCAGCCATGGTCGTCATCCTTCTTGCTCGACAACAGCGCAGCCGTCACCAGATCGGCCGCAAGTTCCAATGCGCGCTTCGGCGTCACGGTTTCCCGCGCCACGCCATCATGCCTAGGTGATGATCGCCCACAGGGTAACAAGCCATGAGCGCGTCGGTGCTGACCGCTGGCCCCTTCGTTGGCTTGATCCTGGGCGCCGCGGACGTCATCGCATCGATGGCGGCCATGAACATTTCGTGTTGCCGCTCGGCGTCCAGGCTCGGCTTGATCCACTGCTGCCTCAGTTCGCCGTCGACGTAGTGCTGCGTCAGGTTGGCCAGCTTGAAGCCGTCCGGCACCGGATGGATGAAATTGTGGTCCGGACTGTACCCGCTCCGCGATGCCTTGGCTGCAACGGCTCTCTTGATGGAATGAAATATCGACTTAGCCACCCCAAGCGCGGCTGCTGCCTTCCGCTCACTGCCATGCTCGACAAGCGCGGACAGCAATTCCCACTGTCGATCGGTCGCGTACTCCCGGAGCTTCGGGTCGAGGTCGGCCATGACCCGGCGCCCTATGCATCAACTCCGATTATCTTCAGCGTCCTGTCGCGACCACCTGCCGCCCAACCGGCAAAGCAGTTGTGCTCGTCAAATATCGCGATGGCGGCAACCGGTGAGTTGTCCGACCAGAACACGATGTAGCTACGGCCGACCAGAACGCCAGCCTTCTCAAAGCGACCGCTCAGTGCCTTCGATGCCTCGTCCGTCAGCTTGCGGAACTTGATGCCGTCAGCAGCATTCGCCGCAATGATCTCATCCTTGGCATGGCGCATCGCCCCACCGGTCGGGATTTCCGCCCTCGGCATCGTCACACCGATGAACATCACGAAGCAGGCAAGCACAAATAACGCCGACAGAAAGCGGGTCATGGCAGGCTCCTATGCGAGGTGGGTGGTTACGGCTGCGGCCAGGTGAGGCCCTCAAGGATGGCGAGGATTGCTTCAGCGTCTTCGGCGGCGGCAACGTCGCGCTTGGCCGTCAGGCGCATTGCCTCGATGACGGCGCCGATCTGTTGCCATTGCGCGTAGCGGCCGAGAATGACCCCGGCGACCTCGACAGCGCTCTCGCCCGTGATGCCGATCTCGCCATAGATCAGCGGATAATCCTCAACATCTGGATCGGGATCGGCGCCGAACGCGCGGGCTTGCGTGACCTTTTCGAGATAGGTCATCTCTTGGCCCGGGGCCACCGTGATGAACCGCGCCCGCGCGCGGCCAGCCTCGGAATCGATATAGGCCGCTGCCGATGCCTTGTGATCGTCGAGCGTCGGTGGGATCGGCGTATCCTCAGCCGTGATCGCGGCCTGCGCGGCATCGACGAAGCCCTGATAGGGCGCCGCCGAGGTAATTCGCGCGACGGCGGGACCGTCTTCATCGCCGCCTTCCTTGTAGGTCACCAGGCCAGCCGTGCCGAACCAGCGGACATCGGCGATGGCGGGATCGAAGCCGGAGAGGTCGATGGCGATGGTCCGGGCGCCGATCTCGACGGTACCGGCAACAGGATCGATGCGGAATTGCATGGGATATCCTTCAGGTCTTGATGCAGGTCAGCACGATGGCGGTCGGCTGGACGTTGTTGTGGGCATCGCCGGTGCCGGATGAGCCGGTATTGCCGGAGGTGCCGCCCGTCCTGTTGGTGCTTGCGCCCTCGTTGAACGTCCCGGAGACGCCGCCGGTGTGGGTGTGGGCGCCGTTCTGTGCCGAGGTCAGCGCGTGCGTCTCGGAACCGCCGGTATTGGCGAAGGTATCGCCATCAATGCCGCCCGTGGTGCTGGCCGGATTGGTGAGGCGATTGGCAGATGCGCCGCCCATATTGTCCCAGCCCGCGCGAACGCGGCCACGAAGGTCAGGGACATTGAATGTCGTCGACCCATTGCCGGCACCCCATGTGTCGCCGACCGCCGAATAGAGCGCCGCATAGGTGGCGCGGCTGACCGCCTGGCCGTAACAGGCCAGCCAGCCCGCCGGCGCGGTATCCATGCCGAAGTCCATGATGGTGCCAGGATCGAGGCCGGAGGGCGGCTCATCCCAGGTGCCGTCGGCCTTGAGGAATCTCCCGGCCGCCGCGTCACCGCTGGCCGGCGCCGGGACCAGGCCCTTGGTGCCACCGCTGCCGCTGTCGCCGACGAAGGCATTGAGCAGCGCCGTGGCTTCCGCAGCCGTCATGGCCTCGACGTTGCCGGTGCCCGATGTCGTGCGACCCAGAAAGCGCGCCGTCGCCACCTGCGCCAGCTTGGCCAGGCTGACCTGATTATCGGCCAGCGACCAGTTGGTGAGCGCGTGGGTGGTCGGGTTGAAATAGCCAAGCAGGATGTCGTTGGTGCCGTCGTAGACGTAGATCTCGTCGATGGTCGATGAGACTTCTTTCAGCCACAACGTACCTTCGACGGCATAGGATGGCCGTGACGCGCCGAGATGGCCGGAGTTGATGGCGTCGATAGCGTCCTGCATCGCATCGGCCATGACGGCAGGATCCTGCGGCCCGGATTGCGGGATGGCGTTGGCTTGGCTCATGTCATTTCCTTGATTCGGTGGGCCTGGATCAGGCTTCGAGACCCCAGCCCTTGGCCTCTGGGTCGCCGTGCCGCTCGATGGCGGTGTCTGTGCTGTCGTAGCAAGTGACGGTGAATCCGCTGGCAGACACCGACGTGATGAGGAAGTAATCGCCGGTCGCGAAATCACGCGGGGTGAAGCTGACCAGCGGCGATTCCTTCATCGGCGGATCGATGACCAGCGTGTAGCCGGTAACAGGGATCGTCGCGTTGATGACCTTGACGCTGCGATCCGGCATGTCGACCGTCACCGATAGCGCGGTCACCAGCGGCGTCACGCCTTCGGCGAAGCTGTTGAGGATCAATCGAAACTCGGCGCCGCGGAAGGTGAGGTCGCCGATCATCAGCGGCAGCCACGCGGTCCAGGTCACCGGGCTGCCTGCTGGATCGTCCAGTGTGGTGCGGGCCTGCAGTTCGACCGACCAGGAACCCGACGCCGCTTGAAAGAAATCCTCGACGGCAAAGAAGTCGGCCGGCTCGAAGAAGTCGGCGTATTGGTTGACGCCACCAACCGTCATGCTGACCGTGATGCGGCTGGTAAAGACCGCGCCGAGGTCGATATCCGTGGCAAACTCATAGGTGCCGGTGGTGGCGGCACCGTCCAGAATGAGGCCGTCCAGCGGGATATCGAAGACCACGTCCGTTTTGGTGCCGGAGAAGCCTGGATCTTCCGTGATGGTCTCGACGACGTTGAAATAGCTGAGGCCGCCGCTGCGGTTGACCACAGTCGTTTCGGTGATGCCGGGTTGGCCAAGGATATCGACGGCCTTGATGAGATAGGTGCCGACCATCGCCGCCACATCCTGGCGCGGGCCTTGCGCCGCCGGCTCGAGATCGATGGCGGATTCCCAGGTTGCGCCGGTCAAGACGGGCTGAAATTTGATCTGGTAATAGGCAATGTCGAAATCGACGGCGGTATCCCAGCGCAGCGTCGCCACGTCGCTCAGCACGGTGCAGGTGAAGTTTTCAACCTGCGCCGGCCGTTCCGAAAGCGGGGTCAGATAGTCGGTGAACTCGACCCATGCCGACCGCATGGCGCCGCTCAGGGCGCGGACGCGGAAGCCAACGTCACCGGTCGCGATATTCTCGACCACGAAGGAAACCTCTTCGGTGATCGCCGAGACCGAATAAGCGTCATCGCCCGGCAACTGGACGTTGATCTCATAACCGGTGACCCGGCTATCGGTGGGCGGCGTCCAACTGAACAGGCCGTTGACCAGGGGTGAGGCGCCGTTCTGGAAGATGTAGCCGGTGGCGCTGAGATTCTTCGGGGCCTTCAAGGCGCCGCTCGGCAGCAGCGAATAGCTGGCCGGCTGCAGGTTGATGCCCTGCTCGACGCGGGCATACTTGGTCGGATCGTGGCGCAGCGCCGTGATCTCGAAGAGGTGCTTGTCGGTTTCGGCGATCTTGATGACGCGCCAGGGCTCCGGCTCCGCGACGGCGGATGAGACGATCCAGCCATGGTTTTCGGCGGGGGCCGTGCCAAGCGGCGTGGTCCAGGTCAGCACTGTTGCCGAGCCGGCCGCATTGGTGAGCGGGATTTCGGCCGACAGGGAGCCGTCGGCCAGCACGATGGTGAGCGTGTAGGCTTCGCCGAAGATGAGATCGACCGCGGCATCGATGGTGGCTGATGTCGTGGTGCCGGAAACGATGCGGCCGTAACCCCGGAACCCGGCCATGACGGGGTCCGAGATATGGATGATTTCACCCGGCACGACATCGGCGTCGAACAGCCCGACGGTGAAGGTGACGGTCTCGCCTTCGTTCTTTTCGGTATCGAGAATCCATTTGCCGAGGCGATGCGCGCGGCCCTGATCGTCGCAGCCGAACGCCGCGACCTGGATCGGTTTCCAGCCGAGATCCTGCAGGCCTTCGTCGTCGGTGACCATCTCGACGGCCGGCTTGTGGCCGTCATCCGGATCGTTCCAGGTCACCAGCGCCACGGTATGGCGAGCAAGGACGTCGACCTCTTCGCGGTTGAAGATGCCGCCGATGACGTTGCCGGGGCCATAGATCTTGGTGACATCGGCAGGTCGGTCCTGCCCACAGGTCAGCGGCAGATCGCCGGCACCCCAATAGACGTAGCCACGGAAAGCCGATGCCACGGCCTGCAGGACCGAATAGGCCGATTCCTGGCTGTTGATCTGGGTGCGGATCACATAGCGGGGTTCGGTGCCACCCTTTCCGTCGTCAACCATTTCGTCGCAATACTGGGCGATTTCGTAGAGCGTCCACTTATCGACCTGAGTGGCGTCGATATGATCGCCGCAGCCGTAACGCTTGTTGGTGACCAGATCTCGCAGAACCCAGGCCGGGTTGCCGCAGACGGCGCGCTTGAACGTGCCGTCCCAGATGCCGCCCGTGGTGCCTGGGCCGGTCGTTTCATAGACGCGGGTGACCGGGTCGTAATTGGTCGGCACCTCAATCTTGATGCCGAGCACCTTGTAGGCGCGGCCGGGAATGTTGTCGGATGCGAACTGCTGCGCATCGACGGCAAGGGCGATATAGGCCGTGTTCGGGCGGCTGAGCTTGGCATCGATAACGCCGGTAAAGCTCGACCAGTAGCTGTCGCAGACCCGCTTCGCCGTGGAATCGGTCGTGATGCGGCGACAGCGGATCGTCCAGGGCCCCTCGCCTGCCGGCAGTTCGATCCGGTATTCGAGTTCGTAGGGGCTTTCGCTCTTTTCCGTGATGTCGGCCGAGATGATCTCGGTGAAGCTGCCGCCATCCGGCATGCGGTCGATCGCAAACTGCAGGCGTGTCCGGCGGATGTCGCCGCTGCCGTCGACCACATAGATCTGCGGAATTCTGATCTTGACGCGGACGGCATCGAGGTCGAGATCGTCAATGGTGCGGCTAACGGGAGAAGCAGTCTTGAACTCGACGCCGACGGTGGATTCGTACTCGACGGCCGGATAGCCTGACACATAGGCCTGGTCCGGCGTGCCGGTGCGCTCGACGAAGGTGATGCCCTCGAAATTGAGGCTGCCATCATCGTTCATGACCGGCGTAACCGACGTGCCGTCGACGATGTAGATCGACTTAGCATCGCCGGTCAGGAGGCCGCCGGTCTCGCCCTCGGAATAGATGTCGATGATGCGGGCAATGGATTTCGAGCGGACGGAATCATCCTCGACAACCGACGCCTTCTGCTTCTTGCCGCCACCCTTGCCGCCACCCTTGGCGCCGGTGATGCGTGGCGGCAGCAGGGATTCCTTGAGCGGCCGATGCGACGGCAGCAATGAGGGCCGGAGGGCGCGGCGCATCACGGTCATGTGACGGGGATCTGCTCGACGGAAAGGCCGGCCGAACCGACCACGGTCCCGACCAGGACGCCGCGATCATCCGAATAGACAACCGGCCGCGTCTGCCCGAGCTCACCGACGTTCACCGGCCCGGAAAACAGGGTGTTGGTGCGTTGGGTCGAATCTTCTCGGCTGTCGACCTTGGCGGCCTTGGGGTTGCCTGAAAGCATCTGGCTGATGCCGCCCAAGATCATCGAGATGCCCGCCAGGGCGAATGATGTTGCCGAGATCCCGACCGTCGCACCGGCCGCGGCTGCTGCACCAAATCCAGCGGCAGCGCCACCCAGACCAACACCACCGGTCAGGATGCCGAGCGCGATGATCGCCACCCCGGCCACGATCTTGCCAATGCCCTTGCCCTTGCCTGCACCGGACATCACCGGGATGACGTGCATCTCGGCCGTGCGGCCAAAGCCCAGCGGCAATTCCTCTTCAGCGCAGTCCCGGCCTTCGCGCACGGCGGATTTCGTGCGGCCCTTGATGATGCGCCAGTCGGCGGAACCGATGAACTCCCGGAAGCCTTTCTTCATGCGGCAGAGCGCATGGAAGGCCTCGGCCGGGCTGCGAACATCCAAATGAAAAGGGCCGCCGAACATCTGCCCGGCGGCCCCGTGAAGGTAAATGGCTGTCATGTGATCTCGATGAGCCCCTTGGTTTTGAGGTCACGATGCCGGACCCAGATGGGTGGCGCGTTGAAGAATGGCGTCCAATGCGAGAGCGATTGCCGGGCCGATTTCCGCGTGAAGTCGATCGGGTTGCGGCGGGTCAGATGGTGCAGAATGCGGTGATTGCCGAGATAGATGCCGGCATGGTTCGGTGTCGTGATCGACCGCCCGTCCGGCAATTCGCCCATCGCCACCATGAACACGGCGCCAGGCGCAGGCCCGTCGATCCGCTCGAACCCATAGGGCTCATAGAGGTCGCGGTAGAAATCCTTGGCCGGTACCGGGGTGCCGTCGTCATCGATGCTGTCCAGCCACCATTCCCAACTGCGCGGGCTCGGGGGCAGCTTGATCCCTTGCAGGGCGTGATAATCCTCGATCTCGCTCAGGCAGTCGGTAAAACCGTGCATGAAACCGCGACCGATCAGCGGGCCTTTCGGCACCTGTCGGCCGAACCAGACGACCGGGCTGAAAGTCACCGGATCGGCGGATGTCTTGCCGGTTGCCTTTGCGACATTGTAGATGCCCCACGGCACATCCATTGCCAGCTGCTGCCGCATGTCCTTTTCGGATGGCACCGGCCACCAGTCCGGATGGCTATGGATCAGCGCCTCGATCCGGCCGCGGTATTTGAGAAACAGATCGCCGTCGATCTCGAATGTTTTCTCCGGGTTCGGCGACAGGTTGGCACACGGCAGATAGGCCCCATCGACCACCAGCCCGGCCGCTTCGCGCGGGTATTCCGCGACACCATGCGCTTGCGCAGCGGCTGTGACTGAGGCCGGGAACATGCTCACTACCGCGCCCGTGCCGCGCCGGGTTCGCCATCGAACGGCAGCACGGCGTTTTCACCGAAGCGGGCTCGGCAGCAGCCCAGCGTCTTGCTGGCCTTGTCCTGCGCCGGGTTCGCGACCGGCTGGTCATTGATGTCGAAATAGCTGGCGCCGTCATAGGGGCAGGCCACGGTTGAGTCGGCGACGGTGAATTCCTCGGCGGTCGCGTCCCAGACGCGGTAGCGCGCCTGACACGATCTGAGCAGGTTCCCCTTCGGAATGACGACGCCCTCGATATCGATGGCGGCGCGCAACTCGAATTCGACCGACTGCCGGTTGTGCTGGGTCTTCCGGGCGATGATGTAGGTCTCGACCGGCAGGACCTGGCCGGGATCGGGGCTGGCGCCGCCGTCGAGATATTGCGCCAATGTCCTGATGCGGCGGATCTTCACCCCGCGCAGACCGTCGAAATCCCGCAGCAATTGGGTGATGATATTGGTGACGTTGCTGATGGAGAGCGTCGGCCTGGCAAGCTGGCCCTTGGCGGATTTCTCGAAGCCCTTGGCCTCGATCGGAATCGGCGTGTAGCTGTTGCCGTCAAAGATGACCGGCGACATGGCGGAAGCGGCGCCGTCGTTCCGCACCATCGGCGTGAAGCGCTGGACGGTTCCGCCCTTTGATGTGAGGTCGAGCTCATACATCACGACATAGGGACCGGGGGCGGTGGATTGCAGGGCCTTGGTGATCGGGGTTGTCTCGGGCGGAAGGTCGAGGCCGCCGGTCAGCAGGAAGGCCGGGGGTCCTCCCAATCCACCCCTGACAAGAGCC
>Ga0075158_10002227_pt1 | contig 14216 bp, 17 predicted proteins | sample JI91814BDNA_FD_70968 | JGI IMG/M metagenome (GOLD analysis project Ga0075158, IMG submission 70968) | Wastewater effluent complex algal communities from Wisconsin, to seasonally profile nutrient transformation and Carbon sequestration -... | ecosystem: Engineered > WWTP > Effluent > Algae... | reverse complement strand
CTGCAATGAGTTCGGCGGCCGACGGCGGGGCCGGAGCGAAGGCCACCGGGCCGGTTGCGGACGCCCAAGGGGTTGGCCCCGCTCGGCCGGATGACCGGACTCGGCCGGTTGTGCCATGCGCGGTCGTGGCGCTGGTCGTCCCGTCCTCGCCCATGCAGTTGCCGGACTATGTCGGGCTCCAGGACCCTTTCGGTGCGATCCGGGAGCGGTGCGTGCGCGCACTCGCCGAAGTACTTCACGAGCGGCACGCCGACCGGGTCGCCATCGTCACCACCGCCGACCCCGCCGCCGGTCACACCCGTGGGCCGCTCGGCGTCCGCATCGGTCGCGAGCTGCTGTCCCGCGCGGGCTGGACGGGCGACGTCACGCCCGTCGCGGTGCCGGTCGACGCGGATGGTGCGGCGATCGCGGAGGTCGTGCACGGCATACGGGGATGGGGCGAAGGCATCCTCCTGCTGGTCGTCGCCGACGGGAGCGCCAAACGCACCGAGAAGGCGCCCGGGCACTTCGACGACCGGGCAGCCGCCGTTGATGCCGACGTGCTGCGGGCGCTCGCGGAAGGCGATACGGCGGCCCTCGCCGCGCTGGATCCGGGGCTGTGCCAAGAGCTTTGGCTCACCGGCCGGGCGGCATTTGCCGTCCTCGCGGGCGTGTTCAGTGATGTCCCAGCGGATTCGAGCCTGCTTTGGTCGGGCGACCCGTATGGCGTGCAATACGTCCTGGCCCGCTGGCAGGCGTCCACTCCCGCACCGGATGACGGACAGCCTGCTGCCCGATAGCGTTTGAGGTGACAGAGCCGTCACCAGGAAAGGGGATCCCGTAGTGCAGTTGTCGCCCACCTCCGAAGCCATCGTCGCCGCCACAGCTGGCGTCGTCGCCGAACACGCCGAGGACATCACTCGAGCGTTCTATCCCGATATGTTCGCCGAGCACCCCGAGTTGATGCGCGTCTTCAACAAGGCCAATCAGGCCATCGGTGAGCAACCCAAGGCACTCGCCGCGTCCGTCGTGGCGTATGCCGTGAATCTCATCGACCCGCTAGCCCCGGACTTCACCCCCGTGCTGAATCGCATTGCGCACAAGCACGTTTCGCTCGGCATCTCGGCGCAGGAATACACCATCGTCGGCCGCCACCTGATGAAGGCGGTCGGGACCGTGCTCGGCGATGCCGTCACCCCTGAGGTTGCTGCCGCGTGGGACGAGGTCTATTGGCTGTTCGGGTGCGCCTTGATTGCGGAGGAGGCCAAGCTCTATGCGCTCGGTGGGACCGACCCGGCAAACCCGTGGCGCAAGTATCGCGTCGTCGAGCGTGAGGAGGAGAGCGACGAGATCTTCTCGCTGCTCCTCGCGCCGGTCTCGGGAGACTCGCCCACGCACCGGACCGGGCAGTATGTCGCGCTCGGCGTCGACCTGCCCGGCGGCGAGCGCCAGCCGCGGCAATACACGATCTCCTCGGGTCCGCGCGGCGACACCCTCCGCGTGACGGTCAAGCGCGTCCGCGGGGTGGACGGTGCGCCGGATGGACAGGTGTCGAACTGGTTGGGGGACAACGCCAAACCGGGCACCGTTTTGGATGTGTCGCAGCCGTGCGGCGATGTCGTGCTGGAGGACACCGACGACCCGGTTGTGCTCGTGAGCGCGGGCATCGGGATCACTCCGGTGGCCGCCATCTTGGAGGATCTGTCGCGTCGCCAGCCGGACCGGACGGTGCGGCTCTTCCACGCCGACCATTCGCACGACACGCACACCCTCTATCCGGCGCTGCGCCGCCAGGTGTTGGCGATGGGCGATGCGCGGGCGCAGAACTGGTACGAAGTCGGCGCCGACGATGCCCCGACCCTGCACCCCGCCAAGGCGGGCTTGATGGACTTGTCGAGCGTGGACATCCCGGACAACCCGGTGGTGTTCATGTGCGGCCCGCTGCCGTTTATGAACGCGGCGCGGAAGGCGCTCCTTGCCAAGGGCGTTGCTCCCGAGCGGATCCACTACGAGGTCTTCGGGCCGGACCTGTGGGCGCAGAACCCGGACAACGCCACCGACTGAGCGGCCCCCCGGCAGATTCGAGTGGTGGCGACACGCCGTGCGCACTCGTGCGCCGTCGGCGGGTCGCCGACTCTCGACGTGCCTGCCCCGGCCGCGGGGCGTCAGCCGGTCGGGTTGGGGAGACCGGACACCGAAGTGGCTCCCGAGGTCGGCCCGGCGGGCGGCCGGGACAGATCGACCTGGGCGGCCGGCGCGGCATACGGAACTTCGACGCAGTCGCCGACCGGGCCGCTCGCGATGCCGACGCGCATGGCCCAGGTGCCATCGGCCGGCCACATCGACTCCAGCACCAGGGTCTGACCAGACCCGACCGCGTCCTTGGGGACGCTGATCGACTGCCCACCCGTCGAACTCGACGTTGCGGACATCAACACGCGCCCGGGGGAGGATCCCGAGGGACGTGGGGCATCGGCATACCGGCCATCGGCGCACTCCTTGCCCTGCGGCGGGAAGGTGACATCGGCCCGGATGCCGGCATCGGCCAGGGCATGCTCCAACGCATCTGCACCCTCGAGCCGGCTCACCGTGACCGTTACCTCGCCGTCGGGTCCTGTTGTCACGGCGAAGGCCGGCGTCGACCCGAGAGGGCTGAGCAGATAGCCGCCGGCGACGGCGACCGCCGCCGCGGCTGCCGCGGCAACCCGCGCTGCGGGGTGGCGCCACACCGGCCGGCCTGGCGGCGGGGACGCTGCCGCGGACCGGTCGCCGGCCAGGGCATCGGGTGCCTCGATGAGTCCGCGCAACTCACGCAGCAGGGCCAGCTCGAAGGTGTCGAGGGGGGCGTCGTCACGGATGGTCGTGGTCATGCGGTCACCTCCAGGAGTTGGGCCAGCACGGGCGCCGTGCCGGGCGTCAGTTTGCGGCGTGCGCGGTGCAACCGCACGCGCGCGGTGACGGGTTTGATGTTCAGGACCGCGGCGACGTCCGCCAGGGTGAGCCCGTCGAGGGCGATGAGTTCGACGACGGCGCGCTCGGCGTCCGGCATGCGTGCCATCGCGGCATACAGCTCGCGCGCGGCGCGCTCGGCGTCCAGACGCTCCTCGACCCGGGCGAGGGAGTCCGCATCGAGCAGGGCTCGCCCGCTGACGCGCCCGACCAGTCGCAGATCGCGGATCGCCCGCCGCTGGTGGTCGATGACCGTATGCCGTGCGATCCCGTAGGTCCATGCCAGCACCGACCCGCGCTCGGGGCGATACTGGCCGGCCTGGGCGAGCACCGCCACGAAGACGTCCGCCGTCAGATCGGCTGCCACATGGGGATCGCCGACCCGGCGGGCGACGAAGCGCTCAATCTCGCGCACATGGGCGCGGTAGAACGTCTCGAACGCCTCCGGATCGGTCCCGAGCGTGCTCAGGTCCCCGGGTTGCTCTCGTCTCATGCCCCTCCTACGCAACGGGTCGGCCGGGTGTTACGCGATTGGGTCCAGTCTTCCCGAGCTGCTGGCTTCGCGCCGCTGCTGACGAGGCGCCCTCGCCTCGCCCCTCCGTACGGCTAGCGGGATAGCGGAAGTGATATCTTCGCTATCATCCAGGGGAAGGTGGGACACATGGCGCAGTTGCTTGTCCGCGACCTCGATGACGCCGTCAAACGGCGCCTTCAGGAGCGCGCGCGCGATCACGGAGTCTCCATGGAGGCAGAAGCGCGGGCGATTATCACGCGCGCGGTGGGCAGGGAGGGGTCGCGCTTCGAGCGCCTTCGCTCGGCGGTCGAGGCTTGTGGTGGTATCGAACTCGATATCCCGGCCCGATCCGTCCTGCAGCGCTCGATCGACTTGGAGTGAGCAGGTGGTTCTGGTCCTGGACACCAACGTCATCTCGGAGTTGATCCGCCTGGCACCGAACGTCGCCGTCCAGGAGTGGATGCGCAGGAATGGTGAGGTGACCGCCTTGACGACGATTACTCGTGCCGAGCTTCGCTTTGGGGTGGGTCGGATGCCCCGTGGGGCGCGCCGGCAACAGGTGGCTGCTGCGGTGGATGCGGTGCTGGCCGAGTTCGAGGTCGACACCCTGCCCTTTGATCGCCGAGCCGCGGATCGGTACGGCGAGCTGGCAGCCCACCAGGAAGGGTCTGGAGCGCCAAAACCCATGGCCGACACCATGATTGCGGCAATCTGCTTGGCCAACGGATGCGGCCTGGTTACCCGCAATACCGCCGATTTCGATGACGCCGGGCTCGTCGCGCTGATCAACCCGTTCGGCGAGTAGCGCACAGTCAGCCGCGGCGCCGCTCGAAGGGTTCTGCGACCCAGGCGGCCTACGCGGGTGAGGCGGCGGTAACGGGTCACGACGACGATTCGCTTTTCACGGCTCACACTGTTCCTGCTTACCAGCGGGTAGGTGAGTCAAAGCGGGCGCAATACCGCCCACTCTGACGCACCTACTGCTCGGTAGCCGGGCCAGCGCGCCGCCTGCGCGGGTCCTCGACCGCGCCGCGCGCCAGATGCACCAACGGTGGCGGAGAGCTCCGGCGAGCGCGGGATGGTGAGCGCTCCCGTGGATGAGGTCCGCGTCGGCGAGGTCGTTCTCGCGTGGGAGCAATAGCCGGTTTACAGCAACAATCGTGCAGTCGACGGATGGCCGCTCCACCAGCACGCACTCAGCCCACTCCTCGTTCGGCTCGTCTGGCTCCGCACCGGCTGGCGGGCCGGCACGAAAAACCCGCTGAGAACGACAAAACCGCAGGTCAGAAGCGTTGGTCCGCGGTTTTGTCGTGGTGGCTAGGGACGGGGTCGAACCGTCGACCTTCCGATTTCAGTCAAACGACATACCCGCCCGTAGGCCCGAATCGTGTTCCAGCGCAACGAACGAACCGCCCTGTCGCGCCCGGTAATAGCTTGACATGGCCCACCACATGGCCCACCAACCGCAAGGGCTCACACCAATGCCAGATCGCAAACGCCGCCAATACGGCACCGGCTCCATCCACCAGCGCCCCGACGGACGGTGGGTCGGCTCCGTCGAAGCCGGCTGGACCCGCACCGGCGTCCGCCGCCGCATCCGCGTCGTCGCCAAGACCGAGGCCGACGCCAAGCGCAAGCTTGAAGCCAAACGCCGCGCCCTCGCGACCGCCGACCACGCCGCGGCGCCGGCCGCCCACGCGACAGTGAAGTCCTGGGCCGAGACGTGGCTAAAGATCTACGAGCGCAAGGCCCGACCGAAGACGTATGCCTCGGCCGCGTCCGCGGTCCGCCGATGGATCATCCCCACGATCGGCACCCGCCGCCTCACCGCGCTCACCCCCGGCGACGTCCGGGCCGTGCATCAGGCGATCGAGAAAGCCGGGCGTACGTCGACGACCGCCCGGTATGCCGGATCCGTGCTTGCCACGATGCTGCGAGCCGCGATCCTCGAGGGCCACCAGGTGCCCGACCGGGTCCTCCTCGTCGAAGCACCCACCCGGGCCGCCAGCGACCGGACCGCGATCCCGCTCGAGGACGCCGTCACCCTTCTCCAGGAGGCGGCGTAGACCCCCACTGCGACCCGCTGGGTCGCCGCGCTCCTCCAAGGCATGCGGCAAGCCGAATGCCTCGGCCTGACCTGGGCCGCCGTTGACCTCGACGCCGGCACCGCCGACATCTCCTGGCAGCTGCAGCCCGTCCCGTATGCCGACCGCGCCGCCGGCACCTTCCGTATGCCGCGCGGCTACGATGCACGACACCTTGTCGACGCCTGGCACCTGAGCCGGCCCAAGACTGCCCGAGGGCAGCGGATCATCCCGCTCGTCCCATGAATGGTCACCGCCCTCCGCACCTGGCAGGCCGTCGCCCCCACCAACCCGTGGGGCCTGATCTGGTCCGACATCGACCTCCGCCCCGCGACGCCCCGGGCGACCCCGTGCAGCAGCAAAGCCGACCGCGCCGAATGGGTCGCCCTCCAAGCCCGAGCCAAGGTTTCCCACCCCGCCGGCCGGCCCTACACCCTCCACGAGGCCCGGCACACGACCGCGACCCTGCTGATGGAACTCGGCATCGACGAATCCGTCCGGACCGCGATCATGGGCCACTCCTCCATCACCGTCACGCGCGGCTACCAGCACGCCTCCCAAGTCGCGGCCGCAGCCGCGATGGCCGCCATGGCCGACAAGCTCCGCCTGGACCAGATTGAGCAGCCCCGCCACCTCACCGCCGTCAGCTAGCGCTCGCGGCGCCGCTGCTTCATCGCCGACGACCGCCGGCCCCGCAGGATCCGGCACACGACCGGCTCAGCCGCCATCGCCGCCGGGTCGTCGATCAGCCGTTGAGGCAGATCGCGTATGCCGTCATCGTCATCCCGCACTCGCGCGCCGCGAGCATGATCCCGACGTCGGCGCGCTTGTGCATCCGGGCCTTGATCGCCGCCAGGACCTCGACGTCACCCTCTGTCACGGACCACCGCATCGATCAGGGCGCGCTCACCGGCCCGCAGGTGCTCGACCCGGGCCCGGGCCGTGTCCTCGTCGACCCACAACTCTTCGGCGAGCTCATGCCAGGACCTGGCCCACCGGGCCGCGTCGACGAGAGCCTCGATCGAGACCAGCCGCCGCGCGGCCGCAGCCCGCACCCTTGCCTCATCCTGAGCCGCCCACCCCGGCGCCGCCTCGCCCCGCTCCGCGTGCTCCACCGCGTGCGCGATCGTCGACCTGCGCTGCGCCTGCGACTGCCCCGGCGCCAAGATGATCGTCCGGGTCGCGTAGTCACAGACGCCCAGATAGCCAGGCGGGAGCGGGGCGAAAACACGAGTCCATTTGGTGAGCCGGCGCAGCGCTCGCCACGGATGGTGCATCCGGTGAAGCTGGCCCTGGGTACCGACAGGGAGGGCTTTATCGCAAGAGGAAGCTGGCCCGATAGAGCGAGAGCAGGGACTCCGCAGCCAGCACCAGCAGCGCGGATACCAGCCCGACACCCACCGCCGCGACATACGGCCAGGTCTTCGTGAACACGAGGATCATCCCGAGCCAGGCAGTCGCGATCAGGCCAACGAATGCAGTCAACAGCAACTTTTCCTTCATGCCGTCGATCAACCCGAGTGCGTCGGGGTCGAAGGCGTAGCGCTCGGTCTGGCGGGCGTCGATGCTGATGGACCACACGTGCAGTGCAGACGCGAACGTGAATCCGGTGATAATGGCGGTTGCGGTCAGGAGTGAGTCAGAGTTCATCGTTCGGGGGCCATATGCGGCGTAGACGCCGGCGGCGATGAGAGGAAGGGCAACTCGCAGCCCGGCGAACCTAGCCCATCGGGGATTGGTTCGCGCGGCCCCTAGACGCCGTGGATCACGACGCGGCGGCGGCATCGGGCTCATGATTCGGCTTGAGATCGACACCCCACTCCGCCTTCCATCCTCTACCCGCCTGCGCCTCTTGACGCTCCTCGCTACAGATCCCAAGCTTCGCGTCCGACGCCGTGATCCCGAAGGCTGAACCGTCGTTCGCGTCAACCAACTCGGTTAGTGCATCGTCGCACGTCGTCAGGAAATCCGGAAGCTCTGGCTGGCCGCCATCTTGCCCACCCAACGGGAACGTGAGCGTCATCATGTCGGTCTTCGAGATCGACACCCGGCGCTCGCGTCGGGAGGGAGTCTTGACCGTAACCCGAGGCTCCCAACCCTGCTCCTTCAGATCATCGACGGGCAACCCCCACGCCTCGCTCAGGACCCCGAGCGCCGAGTCGGTGGATAGGTTCTGGCCGATCAACCCGTTCCGGCTGAAGTTGACGCGTCGGGGCGGCTTCAGCCAAATTTCCATTGACACCACTGGGCTACCGACCATAAGGGTTTTGCCCGCGCGGTCGGTGGGCATCGACCTATGGAAGCCGATGCTCTTGATCGGTGCCTTGGCAACGAGTTCCTTGACAGATTCCGAGTCCATAGTGGGCCGGATTTCAAGGACAAGGTTGGGCCAGCGGCGACGGAAGACGTCCTGCATGAGCAACGTCAGATTCGTCTTGACCCCAATCTTGCCGACTCGCTCCAGGAGGAGAACTGCCTGCGACGATCCGTTCCCGTAGATCAGAAGAGCGCGGAGGTCGGTCCAGTCGAAGTCTGCGTAATCCTTCGGGACCACGCCGCCTGTTGCCTTCTCCAGCTCGCCCACAGTGCCCGAGACACCGGGCTTCGCAACCGCCAAAACCGTGGTCTGCCCCACTCTGACATCCAGGATTCGTAGGCCCGAGGTCGCGTTCTTAGGATTGACCAGGCGGCGACCGGCATGCGCAGCTAACGCAGAAGCCCACATCTCGCGGATGTTCGCCCCAGCCAGGTCAAAGTCGTGGAGCGGCCTCAACTCCTTAGGGTCCCCCTTAACGTGCACGGTCACCGTGTACGGGATCAGTTCGTACGACCCCACGCTTAGAGCGCCTTTCCGCCGGCCGCGGTCGCGTCTAGCCACTTCTGCGGGATCTCCGTCGTTTTCGCCACGTCGAGCACGATGTCTGCCTTCAGTTGGGAGCCCTTGAGGACGCCACGGCAGACGGGGACCTTGCCCAGGTCGTCGACGTAAGCGATGACGTCCCGCAGCTCCGTCGACATGCCTTTCGTAAGGACCCCGACCCTGTGGCCGTCGAGACGGACCTCGACCAGCTCCGTCACGGCGGACCTTGCGGTCTTCTGCTCCTGCACCAGGTGCAGAGTCAGCGCGATGTGTCGGTCGGCGTCAGTGACGTAGCGGCCGAGAACATCCATGTGCTGGTCCTCGCAGGTGACCTGAATCGAGCGTCCCCGGGGTAGGACAACGTGCGGGGCGTCGGGGAGCGCATTGAATGACTGCACAGCCGTCGGCCCGGGCAACCGAAGGTTGACGCTTCCGCGGAAATAGGGGCTGCCGTCATAGTCGACGCCAGCTCGCGCCCACACGCGACCCCGGACCAGGAGCACCAAGCCTTGCTCGTCGAGGTCCTGGAGGACCTTGCTGTACAGCTTCGCGTTGTCGCGGCCGAGGAAGCCGACCAGGAGCCCATCGATCCAGACCCCAACCGCGTTCTCATCGAACGGGTTCCGCGGATCCGCGGCGAGCCGCACGGGAACGTCGTCGAGTTCTGCGCCGTTCTCCCCTGTCGGGTCGATCCGGTGGTTCCGCATGACCTGCGAGATCTGCTCGCCATACGACGCCTCGCCCACGACGTCGGTGTAGTAGGTCGCTTTGCCCCAAGGCTCTACAGGTTTGCCCGCCGGCGGGGACGGTATGTATGCCGTCGCCGGCGCATCTTGCACCACCGCAGCGGGAGAAGGCGCCGCGAAGGCAGCAGCCGGGGTCGCGGCGGCGGCCTTCGTGCGCTTCGCGGCGATACGGCGTTCGCGAGTCGCGCCCATCCAGACCGCCCAAGCAGCAACCGCCAGCGCGAAAACTGCGCTCCCCGGTTCACCGTCGCCAAAGAGGCCTATGCCGGTGACCGCGAACAAGGCTGACACCCCGAGCCACACGAACTTCATGGAGATCTCCTAGTCAGGCTGGCTCGTGGCCAGGGTCGGGGTCCTGGTTGTCCTCGCCGGTCTCGTCTCGGCCGGCGTATGCCGGCGTGCCACGCCTCGCCGCCCGCCGGCCCACGAGCTCGACCGCCGGCGCGGCGGAAGCTGGGGGAGCGGCTGCCGGCTGCTGCTGCTCGGTCATCGCGTTGATGAGCTCCTCAACCGCGCGCCGCTGCCGAGCCGTCAAGAACACTGCGCTCGCGGGCGGCGCCCACTCCTTCGTGCGGGGCACCCCGAGCCAATCAGCGACGTCAGGGCCGAGCGCCTCAACAATTCTGCGGGCGGTCTCTGCGCTGGTCTTTCGTGGTCCGCCATTGATGGCTGATGAGATCGTCGTGGGGTGGACCTGGCAACGGTCGGCGAGCGCGGAGATACTCGGCCTGCCGCCGGCGCCGCGGCGATCCGTGAATCCGCGCGCGACCAAGCGGCTCGCCCAAGGTTCGGGCACTTCCGGCGCGCTGCTCAAGTCTACCAAGTTCTCCGTTGCGGTCGTCACGTGTCTAGCGGGAGTGTAGACAACAGTGCTACATATTCCACCGATGTTCTTCTCAGTCATGCTGGTCGAGGGGGGATTTTGGCGAGATGAGCTGTAGATAGAACGTCTAAAGCCTCTAGTCTCTTGCGAGACAGTGAATGAACGTCTACAGTCCTCCGGAAAAGTAGTGACCAGAGTGGAATGGAGGTTGGACATGCGGCTCAAGGACCGCCGGATGCTCCACCAGTACATGGACTACAGGCGGATGAAGATCCGGGACCTCGCGCTCGCGTCCCACGCACTTCGGGCCCGAGGGGCTGCGCAAACGCGGGCCGGTGCCGTGATGGGCATCCTCGAGGTCCGCTGGCTCGCCGCCTCCGGCCTGCTCATCGGCGCGGGCCTGGCGCTGATGTGGGCGGGCGGCAAGCTGGACCCGACGATCGGGCGGGTGCTGGACGCGCTCGAGGACGCGATGTGCTGGGAGGAGGGCGAGGCGCTGAGCCTCGCCTGACCCCAGCACGGCATACGGAAGCCCGCCCCCTCCTTCGGGAAGGGGCGGGCCTTTGCTATCCCCGCGAGGGCGGGGCGATACCTGCTAAGAGTTCCTCGCGCAGCTGGGCACAGAGCGGTCGTGAGATGGCCCACCGAATGGCCCACCGAACGACGACGGCCCCGCGAGATGCGGGGGCCTTCGGGGAGTTGAACTGGTATTTCGGCGGTGGCTAGGGACGGGGTCGAACCGTCGACCTTCCGATTTTCAGTCGGATGCTCGTACCAACTGAGCTACCTAGCCGAAAGCGTTTGCTGCTTGGGCAAACACAATGCCGGATCGCTCCGGCCCGCAGAACTATACCGTATGCCGTTCGCCCGCCTGCTCCTGCGGCTCGCCGTCGGCAACCACCGGGGAAGGATGCGGTGGGTTGGCGGCCGCCCACTCGACATACGCCTCCTCGGCGACCGGGAGCGTGGGGAAGAGCATGTCCTCACCGATCAGGTCGACGACACCTGCGCGGCGCAGCGGCTCGTAGAGATCCTGCTTCAGCCGCACCAAGCCCAGGTGCACGCCCTGGGCGCGCAGATCGGCATACAGCTCCTTGAGGCCGTCGCACGCGGTGACATCGACCTCGGTGTTGGCCTCGACATTGAGCAGGAACCACCGCGGCGGGGCGTCGGGATAGCCGGCGAACTCCTTGTCGACCACCCGTTGAGCGCGTCGCTGGAGGTCCCCGGCATTGGCGAAGAAGAGCGGCGCCTCATAGCGATAGATGATCAGCCCGGGCAGCGTCTCCGCATCCGGGTAGTCGGCCGTGTCGTGCATGCCGGCCAGGCCGGGCACCCGCCCGAGGACGGCGTCGTGGGGGCGGGCCAAGCGCTGGGCCATCTCCAGCAGCGAGATCGCGATGGCGACGCCGACGCCGGCGAGCAGGCCGAGCCAGATCGTCCCGACGAGGGTGACGCCGGCGAGGAAGACCTCGCGCTTGCGAAACTGCCACATGCGGCGGGCCTCGCCGACCTTGACGAGTTTGGTGGCGGCGTAGACGACGACCGCGCCGAGGGCGGCCTGCGGCAACTGCTGCATGAGTGGTCCCGCGATGAAGAGGATCAACACCACGCAGACAGCGGCGACCAGCGAGTAGACCTGGCTTCGTGCCCGGCTGGCCAGTGCCAAGGCGGTGCGTGAGCCCGAGGACGAGACGGGGAAGCCGCCGACCAGGCCCGACATCAGGTGCACGCCGCCGAGGGCGACGAGTTCGACCTGTGGGTCCACCGCTCGTTCGCTGGGGCGTTCGCCGGGGACTTCGGGCGAGGGGAAGGCGCGGGCAGCGAGCATATTGTCGCTGTAGGCCAGGACGGCGACGCCGAGCGCGGGGAGCATCAACGCCTGCAGCTCGCCGAGGCTGACCGCCGGCAACTGGGGGACGGGCAGGCCGCGCGGGATGTGCCCGACGACGGCCACGCCCCGGTCGCCGAGGTGCATGGTGACCGAGGTCACGGTGGCCGCGATGACGGCGATCAGCGCCGCCGGCCAACTGGGCCGCACCCAGTGGATCAGGAAGATGAACGCGAGGGTGGCCAAGCCGACATACACGGTGGTCAGGTGGGCGCCCTGGGCCTGGGTGATGAAGGAGCGGACCTGCTCGACGATGCTCGCGTTGCCGCTGACATGGGTGCCGGAGAGCTTGCCGAGCTGCCCGACGACCATCAGCACGGCGGCACCGGCGAGATAGCCGATCAGCAGCGGTTGGGAGAGCAGATCGGCCATCACACCGAGCCGCAGCGCCCGGGCGACGAAGCACCAGCCGGCGACGAGCAGCGTCAGGGCCGCGGTCAGCGCCAGAACCCGGGACGGGTCGGTGCTCACCTGGGCGACGGCGGTTCCGGCCAGCAGAGCGATTGTCGACTCGGGCCCGACCGAGAGCACGCGCGAGCTGCCCATCGCGGCATACACGACCAGTGAGACGAGCGCGGTGTAGAGCCCGATCACCGGCGGCACGCCGACGATCGCGGCGTACGCCATGACCTGCGGGATCAGGTAGGCCGCGACGGCCAGCCCCGCGATGACGTCCGGTCGCAGCCACGAGCGGTGGTAGTGCTTGGTCAGGTAGTGCAGCCCCGGGGTGGCCTTCTGCAGGGCAACGAGAGCCCAGTGCGTGCGGGTGGGATTGAGGTCGTAGTCGATCGCGTGGTGGCGCGGCAGGCCTTCCTCGGTGTCGGGCAGGCGAGCGGATGACTCGGCCGCGATGCGCCCATAGGGCACGACGCGGCCGGCGCCCAGCGCGCGGGCGATACGCGGGGAGCGGCCGGCGCCTTCGGGCGTGGACGCGTCGCGCAGGCGGCGGGACGCGCGCTTGCCGCTGTGGTCGCTCATCCGCGGACAGACCTCTCGGTATTCACCGGTCGTTCACCAGTTGTTCACCTGGGATTGTACGAAGGTGCCGATGTGCCGTCGACGCGCGGGGCGGAAACGGGAACGGGCGGCGTCTGCGATGTGCAGACGCCGCCCGTTCCACCGGCGACCCCGACGGGGCTCGAACCCGCGACCTCCGCCGTGACAGGGCGGCGCGCTAACCAACTGCGCTACGGGGCCTTGGTTTAAGCAAGGCACGCGTATCCCCAACGGGATTCGAACCCGTGCTGCCGCCGTGAAAGGGCGGAGTCCTGGGCCGCTAGACGATGGGGACCCGGTCTTCGTCGGATCCCCAGTTCGCCAGGCGAGACCGGCACGAATCCGTCGAGGACGTCGAGAAGCATAAAGGTCCGCAGCGCCGAACACAAAACTCATTGACCGGTGGGCCCGTTTGCGGTGGGCGGCTCAGGTCAGCTGGCTGGTCAGGAAGGCGATTGCGTGATCCCACTGGGGCTCGAGCGCGGCGCCGAGGAAGACGTGCTCGGCACCGGGGACGGCGACCAGCTCGCACGCCGCGCCGGCGGCATCGGCCGCCTGTTTGAGACGAACGGCCTGATCAAGTGGGGCCATTGTGTCGCGGTCGCCGTGCATGACCAGCAGCGGCGGCGAGTCGGGGCGCAGGTAGGTGACGGGGGAGCAGCGGCGGGCGAGCTCGGCGCGGTGGTCCGGGTCGGCATCCGGCCAGAGGAAGGCCTGCAGGTCGGGGAGCACCGTCAGGTCGGACGCGCCATACCAATAGACGATGGCCCGGACGTCGGTGCGCTCGCCGGCGACGCCGGCCTCGCCCAGCAGCCACGGGTCCCGTATGCCCGCGCTCCCGGCCAGTCCGGCGAGTGTCACCAGGTGCGCACCGGCCGAGTCGCCCCAGACGCCGATGCGGTCGGTGTCGAGGCGAAGTTGGGTCGCGTAGTGGCGCAGGTAGCGGACGGCGGCCGTCAGGTCGTGGACGGGTGCTGGGAGCGCGGCCTCGGCCGTGAGGCGGTAGTCCGGCGTGGCGACGGCCAGCCCGGCGCCGAGCAGGCGCTCAAACATCCGCTGCTGGCCCCACTGCAAGGGGGTGTGGCGTCTATCGCCGGTGGCCAACCGCCGCCGTGGACCCACACGACGACCGGGGCATGGGCCACGCCGAGGGGCACATGGACGTCCATGACCAGCGGCCGGTAGCCGTCGATCAGGGCATAGCTGAGGCCGCTCCAGCTCTGCGCGCCGTCGAAGGGCCGCTGGGTCATCGGCGGGAAGTGGGTGATCGGCGGCCACGGCCCGTCCTCCACAGGTGGCCGGAGGTCTCGCAGGTCCATGAGGATCACGCACCTCGGGCCCAGGCGCTGAGGCGGTCGACGTCCCAGGTGGTGA
>Ga0075158_10002226_pt1 | contig 14217 bp, 10 predicted proteins | sample JI91814BDNA_FD_70968 | JGI IMG/M metagenome (GOLD analysis project Ga0075158, IMG submission 70968) | Wastewater effluent complex algal communities from Wisconsin, to seasonally profile nutrient transformation and Carbon sequestration -... | ecosystem: Engineered > WWTP > Effluent > Algae... | reverse complement strand
GCGACGAAGTCGGCGATGTCCTCGGCGCAGTCGATCTCGTCGCGGTGGCGGCGGTGCACGGCGCGGGCCCACTCGAGCGTGCCGTTCGGGACGACCTCGAGCGGGCGCGACAGCAGGCCGCGGCGCTCGGCGGCGCCGATGACGGCGAGGCCGAGCGCATCGAAGGTGGTCACGCGCACGCTGTCGATGCCGGCGTCGGCGAGGCGGGCCGCGCAGGTCTGCTGGATGGATCTATTAAACATGACCACGCGGATGCGCGTGGGGTCGACGCCTCGCTCGCACAGGCGGACGACGCGGCCGACCAGGGTGGTGGTCTTGCCGGAGCCGGGCACGGCGCGCACGACCGCGTGGGCGCCGGTGACGGGGTGATCGAGGATCTCCCGCTGCTCGTCGGTCCAGGCGGTCACGGGAACTCGGGCGGGCCGCCGATCGGGAGGACGATGTGGAACACGGTGCGGCCGGGCACGCTCTCGACGGCGAGCGCGCCGCCGTGGTCGGAGACGATGCGGTAGGAGATCGACAGGCCGAGGCCGGTGCCCTTGGCCTTGGTCGAGTAGAACGCGTCGAAGATCGGGGCGCCGGTCGAGATGCCGGGGCCGGTGTCCTCGACGTCGATGGTGACGGAGCGCGGCTGGCGGCGCGCGCGGAGGCTGATGCGGCCGGGTTTGCCGGTCTCGGCGATCGCCTCGACGGCGTTGCGGGTCAGGTTGAGCACGACCTGCTCGAGCTTGGCGCCGTCGCCGGAGATCTCGAGCGCGGCGCCGGGGACGTCGAGGACCATGTCGATGGTGTGGGCGGCGGCCTCGGCGGTCGTCAGCGAGGCCACGCGGGCCAGCAGCGCCTGTACGTCGACCGGCTTGACGCGCAGCGGTTTGGGGCGGGCGAAGTCGAGGAAGTCGTGGACGAGCACGCCGAGCCGCGAGATCTCGTCGGTGACGACGTTGATCGTCTCGAGCAGGTCGGCGTCGGCGCCGCTGCGCTGCAGCGACCGCTTGAGGTAGGTGATGTGCAGCTGGGCGCCGTTGAGCGGGTTGCGGATCTCATGGGCGAGGCCGGCGGCGAGGGTGCCGATCGCGGCGAGCTTGGCCTGCTGCTTGCCGCGCTCGAGCACGCTGCGCTCGTCGGTGCAGTCGCGGCCGATCGCGAACACCGACACGTCGTCGTCGGCGGCCGGGGCGTGGGTCAGGTACCAGTGCACGGCCCGCGACTGGCGCGCGCGCGTGCGGATGATCGTCTCGAACGAGCGTGTGACGGGGGGGCCCGGCGGGGTGGTCGCGAAGCCGGCGAGCAGGTCGCGTAGGCCGGTCATGCTGGTCAGGCCGTGCTCGCCGCTGTCGTCGAGCGCGTCGTCGTCGAACAGGACCTCGAGCAGCGGACGGCCGAGCACCTCGTCGCGGGCGTAGCCGGTGACGCGCTCGGCCTCGCGGTTGAACAGGTGGATGACGCCGTGGGTGTCGAGGCCGACGACGAGCACGCGGGCGAACTCGACGGCGTTGACGTAGCGGTGCTGGGTCCGCGCGAGCGAGTCGCCGAGGGCCTCCTTCTCGAGGCGAGAGGCGTGGTGGATGCGGGCGACGAAGTCGTCGTGGTAGCTCTCGAGCATGATCGCCAGCTCGAGGTCGAGGAGCCGCGAGATGGCGCCCGCGAGCCGCGAGCCGGCCTCGGCGCGGGCCTCGGCGATCTGCGTGAGCGACGAGCGGATCAGCGCCATCGCCGTGAACATGTAGCGCTGCGGCAGGCCGACCCGCACGTGGACCCGGCCGATCGTGGTGGTCTCGTGGAAGTAGGCCTCGTCGTACACGCCGCTAAACAGGCGCTCCATCCACCGGACCAGCGAGCGCTGCAGCCGGCTGATCTGCGCCTCGCTGGCGAACACGGCGTGGGCCGCCTCGTGCTGGCGGATGCGGTCGTAGAACTCCTGAGCGATGCGCTCGAAGTGCGGGGCGGCGTGAACGCGGAACGACCGCAGCAGCGCGGCGTCCCCGGCGGTCAGCGCGACGTACCGCTTGAGCTCCTCGAAGCGCGTCTCGGTGGTGGTCATCGGCCGGTCGGTGGTAACGCGAGTCGGCGACGGTGGCAACGCTGCGGTGATGTCACGCGGCCGTGGGTGCGCGAGTCCTTCGAGGGTTCCGTCCGTCATCGGGGACGCGGGGCGTGGGACGCGGTGGGCGGACGACGGGCGGGCCGACGCTCTGGGTCCCGCGCGACGGCGGTCTCCACGGGGCACGTGCTCGCCGCCTGTGTGGCCCCGTTGGTGAGCGCCGCGAGATCTGGACGGCGTGGGTGTTCAAGACGGTTCCGGGCGGCTGCGCGCGAGCCCCGCGGACCCTCCGCCTGCGTCCCACGCTGTCGGCCCGCTCGTCGCCCGGGGGGCAGCGTCGGCGCCCCGCTTGTCGCCGGACAGGCGAACCATGCGGTCGAGCGATCCCTGGAACTTCGGGCTGACCAGCGGCTGTGCGGGGCTGTGCGAGGCGACCGGCTGCGCGAAATGCTGGCGTAGAGATTCGATGACGCCGGCAGAGTTCGGGCGCTCTTCGGTGAGAGAGGCGCAGAAACCGTCGTTGAGCAGACCATGCTGCGTTCGCTGCTTGATGAACTCCTGGGCGTATTGCGACAGTGGATCGTTGGAGGATAGATGGATGGAGATTCTACCGTAACGAAAATAGACGAATCGCGCGAGGTCCGGCGTGGTGAATCGATCGAGCAAAAAGTCGTACAGGGGCTTTGTCGACATATGTCTCGGCGGTGGTCGCACGCGGCGTGAATGCGGCGTGAATGCGGCGTGGGAGGCGTAAGAGTGAAGAAGGTCACGGGGTCTGGGCGGTCACCCAGGCGCCGGTGTAGCCCTCGTTGGGGATGCCGCAGGTGGTGCCCGCGAACAGCGGGCCGTTGAAGCCGACCTTGAATTGGATGCCGGCGGTGCTGGGCATGCGCAGGCGGTAGCTGCGGCCGTTGATGAAGGTCTTGTTGGCGGCGAAGGCGACGTTGACGAGGAACTGGTTGGTCCCGCCGTTCTTGGGGACGCGGGAGAACGCGCTGCCGGCACACGGGCCCATGGTGCCGTTGGCGGGGAAGCTGAACGGGTCGGCGGTCAGGCACACGAGCAGGTCGCCGCCGCCGTGCTCGCTGCCGCCGGAGTTGTCGAAAATCTTCACGGAGGAGACGTCGAACTTGCTGCCGCCGCCCATGACGTCGAGCAGGAGCGGGAGCTTGTCGAGGTAGAGGTCGTTGGCGGAGTTGTTCTTGACGGTGAACACGAGCGAGGCGAGCTCGCGGAAGTTGACGCCGTCGGGCGGGACGAACCGCTTGGCGACCGGCGGCAGGGTCTGCTGGGTGAACACGACCTCGGCGTTGCACTGGCCGCCGAAGTCGGTCCAGCAGCCGACCAGGGCGTTGAGCTCGCACGTCTTGGAGGGGTTGCAGAACCATTGCTGGCAGCCCTGGAGCACCCCACATTCGCTGGACTGCGTGCACGCCATGAACAGCGGGCAGCGCTGGCCGGTCGCGGGGTCGAGGGGGCTGTTGACGCAGGCGGGGACCGGCAGGCCGCACACGTTGTTGTCGCAGCTGGCGCTGACGCAGTCGCCGTCGACCAGGCAGGAGTCGCCGTCCTGGCACGGCGGGCAGCTGCCGCCGCAGTCGGTGTCGGTCTCGCTGCCGTTCTGGAGGCCGTCCATGCAGTTGGCGGGCGGCGGGACGCACTGGTGGTTCTGGCACAGCTGCTGGTTGGCGCAGTCGGCGTCGACGTTGCAGGCCACGCACGCGCCGTTGCTGTCGCACACGCCGCCCTGGCACGGCGTGCCCTGCGGGACCGGGGTGGCGCCGCACTTGTTGGCGGCGCACGCGGCCATGACGCACGCGCCGGGCGGGGGCGGGCAGTCGGCGGACACGAGGCACTCGACGCACTCGCCGAGGCTGCACACGCCGCCGTCGCACGGGGTACCGGGGGGCTGTGGATCGGCGGTGCATTCGTGGGCGACGCAGTCGTGGACGACGCAGGCGTTCGGCGAGGGCGGGCAGTCGGCCGGCTGGTTGCAGCCGACGCACGCGCCGTTGTCGTCGCACACGCCGCCGTCGCACGGGGTGTCCTGCGGCGCGGGGGCCTGGCCGCACACGCCTGCGTTGCAGGCGGCGATGAGGCAGTCGCCGGGCGGGGGACAGTCGGCGGGCGTGTTGCATCCGCCGGTCGTGGTGGTGTCCGGCGTGGTGGTGGTGGTGTCCGGGGGCGTGGACGTCGAGCTGTCGGTCGTGGACGTGGACGTGCCGGTGTCGATGATCGTGGTGGCGGTGGTGTCGGGGTCGCCGGTGGTCGGGGACGGGCCCGTGGATGTGTCGCTGGTGATCGGGCTGGTGGGTCCGGTCGTGGGCGTGCTGGTGGCGGTGCCGGTGGCGGTGCCGGACGCGTCGTCCGACGAGGTCGGCGAGCTGGTCGTCGGGACAGGTCCGTTCGTCGTGGTCGTGGCGAGGCCGGTGCTGCCGGTGCTCGCGTCGCCGGCGGAGGTGACCGGGTCGTCGCCGCAGGCGACGATCACGAGCACACACGCACAAAGAGAGCCGGTCCGTCCGCCATTCGTCATCCCACCACCCCCGAAGCCGGCAGCTTGCCGCGGATCCGCGGCGCGTTCAAGCGGAGATCGCGGCGCGGGGTGGTGCGGACGGATCAGTCGGGCGGCAGGGCGCGGCGCGGGCGGATCGCGGCGAGCAGCGCGGCGAGCTGGGCCGGCTCGGCCGGCTTGACGAGGTGGGCGGTGAAGCTGGCGGCGATCGAAGCGGCGCGCTGCTCGGCCGAGCCGTAGCCGCTGAGCGCGACGAGCGTGATGTCGGCGCCGCGGGGGTCGTTGTGGATCCTCCGCGCGACCTCGTGGCCGTCGATGCCGGGCAGGCCGATGTCGATGAGGGCGATGTCGGGGTCCTCGGCGAGGGCGGTGGCGACGCCGGACAGGCCGTCGCACGCGCACACGACGTCGTGGCCCCACAGGCCGATCAGGTCGGCGAGCGACTCGCGGGCGTCGTCGTTGTCCTCGACGACGAGCACGCGGACCGGCGCGGCGGGGATGGTCCGCGCGGGCGGAGCGGCGGCGACAGCGGGCGCGTCGGCGGGCAAGGCAGGCAGGCGCAGCTCGACGACGGTCCCGCGATCGCGGCCCTCGCTGCGCAGCTGGACGCGCCCGCCGTGCAGCTCGGCGAGCGCCTTGACGAGGGTCAGGCCGATGCCGAGGCCGCTGCCGGTGCGGTGGCTGGTGGTGTCGGCCTGATAGAACAGGTCGAACACGCTGTCCTGCGCGGCGGGGTCGATGCCGAGGCCGTCGTCCTCGACGCGCACGAGGGCCTCGCCCTCGTCGACGCGCAGCGACACGGAGATCGCGCCGCCGGGCCCGGTGTACTTGACCGCGTTGTCGAGCAGGTTGTTGAAGATCTGCAGCAGGCGCGTCGGGTCGCCGTCGACGTGCGCCGGGTCCGGGGCGGTGAGCGTGAGGCGGCGGTCCATCGTCGTCAGCCTGGTGTCGGACACGAGCTGCGTCGCCTGGCTGAGCAGCGCCGCCAGGTCGACGCGCTCGCGCTGCAGGGTGGTGACACCCCGCATGACGCGCGAGACGTCGAGCAGGTCGTCGACGATGCGGCCGAGCTGGGCGGCCTGACGGGCGGCGATCTCGCGGGCGCGGGCCTCGGTGGCGTCGCGGGCGGGGTAACGATCGAGGATGGCGTGGGCGGCGGTCACCGCGGCGAGCGGGTTTCGCAGCTCGTGGGCCAGCATGGCCAGGAATTCGTCCTTGCGGCGGTCGGCCTCGGCGAGGGCCTCGGCGCGGCGCAGCTGGGCCGTCTCGCGCTCCTTGAGGCGGAGCAGCGAGCGCACGGTAGCGACCAGCTCCTGGGCGCTAAACGGCTGGGCGAGGAACGCGTCGGCGCCGTGCTCGAGGCCGTGGACCTTGTCGGCGAGCGACACGAAGGTGGCGGACGTCTGGAGGACGGCGATCGAGGCGGTCTCGGGGTCGGCCTTGAGTCGGCGGCAGACCTCGGTGCCGTCGATGTCGGGCAGGCGGAGGTCGAGGATCATCGCGGCGGGGCGGTGCTCGCGGGCGCAGGCGAGGGCGTCGGCGCCGCTGCCGGCCTCGACGACGGCGAAGCCGGCGCGGGTGAGCATGCGGGTGATGACGTAGCGGGCGGCGGCGCCGTCGTTGACGTTGCAGATCGTCGTGATGGGCGTGTCGGACATGCGGCTCACCCGGAGGTCGTGTGGACGCCGGCCTTGCCGAGGGCGTCGCGGATGCGGTTGATGGCGAGCTCGCGCGACAGGCTCTCCTTGGAGATGACCGCCTCGGCCTCGAGCAGCAGGCGGTCGCGTTCGAAGGCCTCGAGCACGTGGGAGGTGATGATGACGACGGGGATGGCGCGGGTGCGCGGGTCGGCCTTGAGGTCGTCGAGCACGTCGAAGGCGGTCACGTCGCGCAGGAGGAAGTCGAGGAAGATGACGTGGGGCCGGCGGGCGCGCGCGCACTCGACTCCGTCGGGGCCGTTGCTGGCCTCGAGCACCTCGTACGGGGTGTCCTGGAGGTGGTGGCGCATGAGGTAGCGGGCGCGGTCGTCGTCGTCGACGACGAGGATCCGCGGGGCCGGGTTGGCGCGGACGATGGTCCCCAGCTTGCGCAGCAGGCGGTCCTGGTCGATCGGCTTCAGCCAGAACTCGTCGGCGCCGAGGGCCCGCGCCTTGTGCTCGCGGTTGGTCACGGTGCACACGAGCACCGGGATGTCGGCGGTCCGCGGGTCGCGCTTGATCTCGGCGAGGAAGCCCCACGAGGTCTCGTTCTCGAGGACGATGTCGAGGACGATCGCGGCCGGGCGGGCGCTGGCCAGCACGGCCCGCGCGGCCTCGAGGTCGCGGCACGGCGCGACGTGGAAGCCGGCCATCGACAGGTACCTCTCGTAGATGAAGATCGTCTTGCGGTCGTCCTCGACGACGAGGATCGAGGCCGGGCCGACCGGGCTCTGGCCGCAGCGCGTCTCGATCGCCTGCATCTCGGCGGCCTCGCCGTGCACGCGCGGGATGTCGACGGTGAAGCTCGAGCCGACGCCGGGCTCGCTGGTCACGCCGAGCTCGCCGCCGAGGGCCATCGCGAGCTGGCGCGCGAGCGGCAGGCCGAGCCCGGTGCCGCGGACGCGCTGCTGGTGCGGGCCGTCGATCTGCACGAACTCCTCGAAGATCTTGTCGTGGAGCTCGGGGGCGATGCCGACGCCGGTGTCGGCGACGGTGAAGCGGATCGCGGCGCCGTCCGAGCGGGCCGCCGCGGTCACGCGCACGTGGCCCCGCTCGGTGAACTTGAGCGCGTTGGCCACCAGGTTGCGCACGACCTGCGAGAGCTTGCCGCGGTCCGTCTCGAGCTCGAGGGCGGCCTCGTGCTCGGCGAGGGCGGTGAACTCGAGCGCGACGGCGTCGCCGGGCGGGACCAGCGGGCGCAGCATGCCGCGCAGCGAGCCGAGGAACTCGCCGAGGCCGAACTTCTCCAGGCGCAGCGGGGCGCGCCCGGCCTCGGCGCGGGTCAGGTCGAGCACGTCGTTGACGAGCGCGAGCAGCTCCTCGGCCGACGAGCGGATGAACACGACCTGCTTGCGCTGTTCGTCGGTGAGCGGGCCGTCGGCGCCGTCGGCGAGCAGCTGGGCGAGCCCGAGGATCGCGTGCAGCGGGGTCCGGAACTCGTGGCTGACGTTGGCGACCACGCGGGCCTTGATCTCGTTCTGGCGGTGGAGCTCGTCGGCGTGCTGGGCGACCTCGGCGTGCATCGTCAACAGGCCGCTGTGCGAGTCGCGGAGGTCGTGGGTCATGCGCGTGAGCTGGTCGTGGCGGCGCTCCAGCTCGCGCTTCTGGGCGACGACCTCGCGGTGCAGGCGGACGCTCTCGTGCATGGCCGACTCGACGCCGGCGAGCGCGCGCGTGAACACCTCGGGGATCGGCGTGGCGACCAGCCACACGCCGTCATCGTCGTCGGGCGCGGCGGCGCAGCTGAGCGTGGTCGGGGCGCCGTTCACCATGGCGCCGAGCTCCCAGGCGTCGACGCGGGCGACGCGGGCGCGGGCCAGCAGGGCGTCGATGCGGCCCTCGCTGCCGGCGGCGCACACGGCCTGCAGCGCGTCGCCGACGCGGACGCCGAGCTGCTGGGCGGCTCGCTCGTCGCACCACAGGATCCGGCCGTCGGCGGCGCAGCGCACGGCGAGCTCGCGGCGCAGGGACTCGAGGGCGGTCATGGCAGGGCCTCCGCGGCGGCGAGCAGCAGGGCGCGCGCCGGGCCGCCCGGGAGGCTGGCGGCGAGCGCGGCGAGCAGGTCGCGGAGGAGGCCGTCCGGGCGTCCGCGGCGGCGCTCGAACCCGACGCGCCACGCGAGGTGGTCGTGGAGCAGCGCCGGGCGATCGAAGGCGAGGGCGTCGGCGAGGTACGACAGCAGGTGGCGGACGTCGTGGCGGCGCTCCGCGGGGTCCAGGGCGGTGAAGCCGGGCAGGACGTCGTCGTCCGGGCGCGGGACGAGGTCGGCGGCCGGCGGATGGCCGTACGTCAGGGCGTCGACGGCGGCGGCGAGCAGGGCGAGCGCGGGCGCGGCGTCCGGCCACGCCATCGCGGCGATGTGGCGGGCCCGGATGCGCAGGCCGTCGGCGAGGTGCTCGCTGCACATGCCGCGCGTGACGAGCACGGAGCGCAGCCAGCGAGTGTACTTGACGAGCACGATCGGGCTCGCGGCGCGCACGGCCTCGGCGAGGTAACCGAGGTGGTGCATACCGTCGGACACGGCGAACTTGCGGCCCTGCTCGCCGTAGCGGTCCGACCAGAACGGGTCGCGGTACTCGTCGGCGACGGCGGCGGCGTTGAGCGCGTCGGCCCCGGCGAGCAGGCGCTGGGCGAGCGACTCGCTCACGGCCGGGCCTCCAGGGCGCGCTCGACGGCGGCGATGATGGTCTGCGGGCCGTCGCCGACGACGATCACGCCGAGCTCGGCGGCGACGTACGGCTGCCAGGTGAGGGCGTTGCCGCCGGCGAGGATCGGCAGGTCGGGGAACCTGGCGCGGATGGTCGCGACGGCGCTGCGCAGGCCGCCGAGGTTGAAGACCATGGTGACCGAGAGCGCGACCAGGTCGGGCCGCTCGACGGCGATGACGGACAGCAGGCTGTCGCACGGGACGTCGGCGCCGAGGTACCGCACGTCGAAGCCCGCGAGCTCGAGGTAGTCGGCGACGAGCCGGGCCGGGAGGTCGTGGCGCTCACCCTCGACGCAGGCGACCACCAGCTTGCGGTCGCGGGCGGTCCGCGGGGCGGCGCGCTCGAACAGGTGGACGAGGGCGACGTGCGAGATCGCGGTGGCCATGTGCTCGTGGGCGACGCTCAGCTGGTTTTCCTGCCACATCCGCCCGATCTCGAGCTGGGCGGCCTGCACGACCTCGCGCTGCAGGTCCTGCACTTCGACGCCATCGGCCAACCCGGCGTCGAGGACCGCGAGCGCGGCCCGCTGGTCTCCAGCCATCTGGGCGGCCAGATAACGGTCCCGGAGACGGGTTAACGGCGTCACCATCGCGGGGCAACGATGTCACGGATCGCGGAGGGTCCGTCATGATCGAGGGCGCAAGTTGTTCGGGGGTTGGAAAGCGGGTCAGTCGGGCGCGGCGAGGGTGGTCCGGGTCAGGCGTTCACCCAGCGCGGCGCGAGCCTCCGCGAGGGTCTGGAGCGCGCGGGCACGGCCCCGGCGGCGGGCCGCGTCGTCGAGGGCTTCGTCGACCAGGAAGAACTCGGTGTAGACGGCGAGATCGTCGTCGACGGGGCGGAGCGCGGCGCGCAGGCCCGGGAAGCCGCCGGGCGACGCGTGCAGCTGGACGAGCGCGGCGAGGGTGTCGATCGTCTCGTCGTCGATGCCGTCGCGGCGGGCGCGGAGCAGCCGGCAGATCGACAGGCCGAGGATGCGGACCGCCAGGTCGCACCAGCGACGGTTGCCGGTCGCGCCGTCGACGGCCTCCCAGAACGGGTCGAACAGGACGCGCTCGAACAGGTCGCGCTCGCCGAGCAAGGCGACGCCGAGCAGCACGCCCCCGAAACAATCCGTCGAGATCGGCGAGCCGTCCGCGATGAACGGTTCAATGATCGAGGGATCCCCGACCTTGCCGGCGAGGGCCGGCCAGAACTCGCCGAACAGGTTGCGACCGTGGCACGCACGGATCGCGTCGGCGATCGCGCCCTCGCGTCCGGCGCACGGGAGGTCGACGAGGCCGAGGCACGCGCTCTGATGCACGTAATGATCCGGGGCGTGCGCTGCGGTCCACAGGATCGGCTCGGCCTCCTCCACGCCGAGATAGCCGAGCGCGTGCAGCACGACCTCGGGCGCGCCGTCCCGCAGCGCGCCGCGCTCGATGAACTTTTTCAATAATTGTTCGCCGGTGTCGCGGGTCCCGTGCGCCATCAACGCCCAGCACACGAGGTCGTCGGGCGCGGTGAGCATGCGGTCCAGCAGGGCCGCCGCGTCGTCGGGGCCGCCGCTGACCGCCACGGCCCTGCTGGCCAGCGCGCGCAGCTTGAACGGGGTCTCGTCGGCGAGGAGGAGGCGCGTGGCGAACAGCATGATCAGCGCGCTCGAGATCCCGCGCTGAGCGCGGCCTGCAGCGCGTCCTCCAGGGTCGCGTAGGTGGCGAGCGCGCGCAGGTCGACGCCGAGCTGGGCGGCGATCTCCGCGGCCCGCGGCGACATGCCGGAGATCATGCAGCGCGCGCCGAGCAGGCCGATCGCGCGGGCGAGCTGCAGCAGGTGGTCGAGGGCCGCGGTGTCGATGCCCTCGGCGCCGGTCAGGTCGAGGATCGCCACGCGGGCCCGGCGCGTGACGATCGCCCCGAGCAGGGCCTCCATCAGGCGGCCGGCGCGGACGCCGTCGAGGTGGCCGACGATCGGCACGGCGAGCACGTGGGCCCAGACCTGAAGGATCGGCGTCGACATCGCCTGGATGTCGTCGGCCTGCCGCTCGATCACCTCGAGCTTGCGCAGCAGCTCGTCCTCGACGCGGCGCCGCTCGTCGGCCTCGGCCAGCAGGCGCTCCTCGACGGCGCGGCGCTCGGCGATCTCGCGGGCCATCCGCGCCTCGGCCTCGCGCCGCTCGCCGACCTCGCGGCGCAGGCGCTCGAGCGCGGCGGCGAGGTCGGGCCCGCTGGCGGTCCCGGCGAACAGCAGCGCGTCGAGGCGGTCCTCGACCCTCTGGTCCGACGGGCGCACCGTGAACTCGTCGCACTCGTCGCCTCGCACGGCGAACCGGGTCTGCTCGGCCCAGCAGTGCACGCCGAACGCGTTGCTGCAGTAGCCGGCGAACTTGCCGGCGAGGAAGCTCGAGCCCCACTCGACGGCCAGGGCCCTCTGATAGATCGGCTCGAACCCGGCGGTCACCCGGAACACGCCGAGGCGCGCGGCGTGGTCGAACTGCACGACCTGCCAGCGACCGAGCCCGCCGAGCGGCGTGAGGCTCCCGAGGATCCTGATGCCCTCCTCGGGCGTCGGCATCTGCGAGATGAAGGTCCGCCACTCGTCCTCGATGCTGCGCCGACCGGCGGCCTGCATCGCCAGCGTGAACCGCTCGAGCCCCACCATGCGCTCGATGCCCCACATCATGCCGGCGAGGGTGCTCTCGACCAGCAGCGCCGCGACCGCCATGCCGTTCATCAGCATCAGGTCGCGCGAGGGGTCCCAGGTGTACGTGACGCCCTGGATCTCGATCTGCTGGGGTCCCTCGCTCGTCGTCGTCGTACCCATCGTTTCACCTCAGGCTATACCGGAAAGCCAGAGGCCCGCGCGTGGGCAATGGACCCCGGACACGAGTCCGCCAGACGCTGTGGCGGCGGTTCCGCCCGCGAGCGAGCCGTCGCGCGTGGCCCAGAGCACCCCGGGTCGTGTGCGGCTGGCATCGCGCGCCGCGGCGACACGGGGCCAACTCGAGGAGAGCGCGTGACGATCGGGCGCCGACGTGCGAGGCGCTTCGCGGTCCGCGTGTCTCGATCGCCCGATCTTCGCGGAGTCCTGAGCCGTCATTGCGGTCGGACAGTTGACCGTGCAACGACTGCAGCGCCGCGCGCCGCGAGTTCAAAAAACTCACGCGCGAATGCTTGGCAACGCGAGGGTGGAAGCGCTACACCCCGCGCACCTCGGGCCTGACCTCGGGGACAGCTTAAGCAAGCGCCTCACTGCCATGCACGAATCTCACGTGATCTTCGGCCTCGACCCGATGTGGGTGTCGACGGCGCTCCTCCTCGGCACCTACGCGGTCATCATGACCGAGAAGATCAACCGCGCCGTGGTCGCCCTGCTGGCCGCGGGGCTGATGATCAGCCTCGGGGTGCTCAACCAGGAGGCGGCGATCCGCGGGGTCGACTTCAACACCATCGCGCTGCTGACGGGGATGATGATCGTCGTCAACATCACCCGCCGCAGCGGGGTGTTCCAGTTCGTGGCGTTCTGGTCGGCGAAGCGGGCCGGCGGGGTGCCGTGGAAGCTGATGGTGATGCTGTCGCTGGTCACTGCGGTGATGTCGGCGCTGCTCGACAACGTGACGACGGTGCTGCTGGTCACCCCGGTGACGCTGCTGGTCGCGCGCGAGCTCGAGGTCAGCCCGTACCCGTTCCTGTTCGCGGAGATCTTCGCGTCCAACATCGGCGGGACGTCGACGCTGATCGGCGACCCGCCCAACATCCTGATCGGCTCGGCGACGGGGCTGTCGTTCAACGACTTCGTGGTCAACCTGGCGCCGGTCGTCGCCGTGATCATGGGCCTGCAGATCCTCGCCACCCACCTGCTCTGGGGCCGCAAGCTGAAGACGACCCCCGAGGCGCAGGCCCGGGTGCTCGCCTACCGGCCGGTCGACGCGATCACCGACCCGCGGCTGCTGGTCCACGCCCTCGCCGTCCTGGCGCTGGTCCTGATCGGGTTCATCACGTCGCGCGCGACCGGGCTCGAGCCGGGCACCGTGGCGATGTTCGGGGCCGCCGCGCTGATGTACCTCCACGTCCGCAACCACCACGCCGACGAGCAGTCGCACCACGTCCACGCGGTGTTCGGCGAGGTCGAGTGGATCACGATCTTCTTCTTCGTCGGGCTGTTCATGGTCGTCGCCGGGGTCGAACACGCCGGGCTGCTCGACCTGCTGGCCAGCGGCCTCGTCGACCTCACCGGCGGCGACCGCACGGTCACCGCCCTCGTCATCCTGTGGGCCTCGGCGATCCTGTCCGCCATCATCGACAACATCCCGTTCGTCGCGACCATGATCCCCATGATTAAAAATATGGCCCCGAGCATGGGCGGCGCCGAGGCCATCGCGCCGCTATGGTGGGCCCTGTCGCTCGGCGCGTGCCTCGGCGGCAACGGCACTCTGGTCGGCGCGTCCGCCAACCTCACCGTCGCCGGCCTCGCCGAGCGCGCCGGCGTGCAGTTCCGGTTCCTGACCTACACGAAGCTCGCGTTCCCGCTGATGCTCGGGTCCGTCGCCATCGCGCACGTGTATCTGTACTTCATGTACCTCCGGTAGTCGGGCCCGCGGCGCCTCGACGCCGCGTCCATCGCGGGCGACCGACATTCGGTTGCCGAACCGGCCGAATCGGCGCGTACTATCCCCCCGATGCACGCGACCCTGCGCTCGCTCCTCCCCGGCGTGTTCACGCTGCTCACCGGTTGCGGCGACGCGACCAGCGACTCGGCCGCGAGCACGAGCTCGACGATGCCGGGCACCTCGGCGCCCGGGTCGTCCGACGAGGTCGGCTCGGCGCCGACGACGTCGGGCCACGACGGCACCGTCGGCGCGCCGGGCACGACCACCACGACCACGACGAGCTCGAGCTCGAGCTCGACCTCGGACCCCGCCACGACCGACGACACCGGCGCGCTCAAGCTCGACGTGGGCGGCATGCCGGACGTGGGCGGCGGTGACCCGGGCGAGCTGCCGGCGAATTGCACGGAGGCCCAGCAGTTCGAGACGACGATCGGCTGCACCTTCTACGCGCTCGACCTCGACAACTACAGCCCGTGGGACACCAGCCAGTGGGGCGTCGCCGTCGCCAACGTCCAGGCCGACGTCGTCGCCAGCGTGATCGTCGAGGTCAAGACCGGCGGCGAGTGGCAGACCGTCGCCGGGCCCGAGGCGATCGCGGCGCAGGACCTCCACGTGTTCGCCTTGCCCGACCGCCACCAGGAGGGCAGCGGCGTGCAGGTCGGCGGGGCCTA
>Ga0075158_10002224_pt1 | contig 14219 bp, 19 predicted proteins | sample JI91814BDNA_FD_70968 | JGI IMG/M metagenome (GOLD analysis project Ga0075158, IMG submission 70968) | Wastewater effluent complex algal communities from Wisconsin, to seasonally profile nutrient transformation and Carbon sequestration -... | ecosystem: Engineered > WWTP > Effluent > Algae... | reverse complement strand
AACCCCAAACCCCAAACCCCAAACCCCAAACCCCCAACCCCCTTCTGAATAATTCAAATGATTTATTACTAATAAAAATAATATTTTTTAAAATATTTATCATCTATCAATGGAACATAACAAAGCAACTCCTCTCAATTTCCACTTATTTTAATCATTTCCTCCACCAAAGTTAAGAAGAACTCTGAAAATTAAATATTTATCGTTCCTAAGTGGATATTTATAGACAGGACAATTATAAGCAGAATCTCTCTTTTCTTAATCAACTCCTTTTCTTGAATTACTTGCCACTGCCGTCACATGTAGAATATTCAATGGGAAAGTCATTTTCTTTTCATGCGAATCCATTAATCCTTCTTTTCCTTATTTGCAACCTTCTAACCAAAGTCCCGTTAAATAAACACCATCACCAAACAAATCTTTACCGTTTTCAAATTCTGTTTGCTATTTATTACTCAAAACCTAGGTTGAATACTCAACATTATCCATTGTCCATTCAACTGCATTTTTACCAGTTTTATTATTTTATTTATTTGCTCTTACTACCTCCTGTTTCATAGCTGTTAAAAATCCTTAAGGATTGAAAAAAAGACCCAAATCAAATGATCTCGGTCTTTCACCTCTCAACCAAGATGTTAATTATTTGTTTCTTGCTAATAATGAATCAAACCAAAGAGGGAAAGATGGTTTTAGCCAAGATATCTCTGTATTTGCGGTATCATAAATCCAAGATTTTGGAACCTTTCCATCGAATAATGCGTCAATTGCATCGACAATATTTGGGGTCATTATGATTGTTCCATCAACAGCTTCAATAATATCTGTAAATGTCTTTTTAACCAAATAAATTACATAAATCATTCTTTACAATTCTTGTAATAAAAATATGTTCAAAGGAACTTGAAGACCTTTCTCTTAAAGATTTTTTGGACCAGATAATTTGTTTATTAACTTTCTCACTTCGGTAATATCATATTAATAATTCAATGATTATAAAAATGTTTTTGCTTTATTTTAGATCACTTCTTCTCGTGTCATCCCACCTCCACTTTCTGAATCTTTTGGTCGTGTATTCATAATTGTATTGATCATATCTTTAGTTTCCTTAGTTCTAAAAGTGATATCCGAGTTTGAATTAAGACCGAATATTTCAGGATTATCAACTGCAGGCAATGATTCAACATATTCTATATAATTTTTATGTTCTATACCATTCGGAATGACATAAATATCATTTCCACTTTTAGTCAATGGAGATTGAGGATGGAAAATAGTTTCTCTAAAATACATTTCTCCGTAAGCATTAAAGAGTTCTCTATCTAAATTATCTGTGATTTTACCTCCATATTAAATTTCACAAATCATATAAATTATAACTGGGAACGACAACTAAAAATTCTTATTTGCTGAAGTAATTCCTGAGAGAGTTTGCAATTAATTTAAGTATTTCTCAATGAATTCAAGAGAAGCTTCCAAATCAGAATAATTATATTCATAAGGAATACACCAACCTAATTCACCAAATTTCCTTCTTTCTTAAACTATAGAATGAAGGAAACAAGTAGTATAAACTAAGGCCCTCCAATTGGGATGATCTATTCATTCTAAGAATTCGGAGTTCACTACTGTAGAAAACGTTTTGAATAATCCTGCCTTGACTCCTTTTGGAGGTTCATTAGTAACTTTAATTGATTTTTAAAGTAATCCAAGTGGGAAACCCTCTCTTGGTTCACAACTCATCCATATTCTGAAATCATCATGCACTTTTTGTATCCATTCATCATCCATCAATAGATTATCTAGTTCAGACATAAAATTCAATCCCAAATGACAATTTTACAACAAAACCCAATCACCTTTTTCTAAGGCTTCAGATATTAAACTCTATGCTTTCTGACCTTATCCTTCTCCAAGTGACACTTTTGAAAGTTATTTCTTTCTTTTTTTAGCCAAATCATCAATTGAAGAGGTGGGATCAACACCCGCTGATAAAAGGAAAAGAACTGGTTCCTTTTTAGAACTTGCTAAAGAGATTGATTCCATTGTATCAGTAACTGGTTCAATATATTTTGAATCTCCCAAAACTTCCTTAATAAATTAAAATGATGTAGTGATTGCTCTGTCTTCTCTGAATGCTCTAATTAAACAGAGTTTCAAAAATGAACTTATTTCAGGCTCATTTGTTATTCAATCTTAGAATTCTGGAATAGGATAATTTTCTGGATCAGTTTTTTCATAAGCCCACTTTTTCCAAACCTCAATATTTGTTCTAACTACATCGACAAGAGATCTAAAAAATGCATTGTTTTCATTATTAAATTTATGGATGGAAAGTGCTACAATATTATTCCACATTTTTTCATTAATCCAATCTGCAGGTGGTTTATGTACTTAGTCAGATTTATCAAGAGAATCTCCCATTTTCAAGAAAATTGAAACATCATTTGATTAAATTTTTTTGGCTGTAATTAATATTTTAAAGCAAACCATTAACAAAAATGTTATTTTATCCTTTTCAAACAAACCTCTATTTACATATCTATAAACATTATAAGTCAAAGAAGTCATTATATTGTCAACATCTTTTTGTGGAAGAGCTGTTTTTGGCGAATCATCTATTGACTTATTGTAAATGTCTAGAAATTGATTTAGTGAAGAATTATACATCCAGTTGATTTGAGAAATTTCAATCATACAGAAATATAAAACACTACCTCTTATTGCCACAGGTTAGAAAATAAGTCTCTTTTCATTTATTTCATTTTATTTTATTTCAGAATCAGCAATTTTATTTTTTACTAACAATGATTTAGATTTTGTTTAATTCAAAATATCAACTAATTCAGTGTCGTTTAACAGATTCGTCTAAGAAGTGGTTAATTTTTAAAGAAGAATTTTATCTAAATCTTATAATGATTTTTTATCATCTGTAACATCTTTCATCAATTGGTTTAAACTTTCTTCTAATATTCTTTATTTCTTGGTCAAAACCACAGAAAGTAACTATTATTCCAAACCATTTTGAGTAACCGTAAAATCGATTATAGTTGTTTTTGCTGATAATTCCGGAGAAAATTTTGGATTTGCCAATTTACATGTCATGAATAAATTAAAATTCTTATTAAAATCAGTGACTTATCCTCCTAAAGAAATTTTTAATTTTGATCCTTTTTTAATAAAGTTCTTTTCTAAAACTGGATCCAAAATTGGATCGACTGTATTTTGAATTCCTTCTAGGATAAATACAAGTCCATCTTCTATACACTTTGTTAAACCATCTCTGAATTTTTTTTCTTCATTGACATTTACCAATAAATAGTTTAGTCTTCCAGTGTCTTCATTTATATAATTGTATTTATTTTTGATCCAAAAAGTTCCTTATTCTTGAGGGTCTATTAAAAGAGGATATCTATCGGAACTTTCCACCATAATACCATTTTAGATACTTAAAACATCCTTGGGTAAACCTTCAATGTTCCATTTACCAACAGTAGCTTCGTCAACTAAAAACTTAGTTAATTCGTTGTAAATTGATTGAACATAAGGTATTTTCATTTCATTTAATTAGAAAATCAATTTATCATTTGCAATATGATTTCTAAATTCAGCATTGAATGGTCCACAATAAGAAATAAATGCCGTTGCTAAACCAACATTACCAATTAATCGTTTCTTATTATCACTAACTTCTTTGGCATCTTTAGACCATCTAGCCTTTTCATCTGACAATGAATTAATCAATCTATTTGCTTAATCAATAGTTTTTTTTTGATTTCTGGCTTTCTCCTCAAGTTCATTCTTTTCATCATTATTAATTTTATAAACAGCATCCAATTCTGCACATTTTTGTTGTATAATTTCTAATTATTTTTCTGCTTCATGTAATAATGCAGTTGCCTTTCCTAATTTATCTTCTTGTTATGATAAAGCGATTCTTTTAGGTTTAATATTTCTAGTTTCTATTGAAAACTTTTCAATTTATACCATCCAATCGTGAATCAAACCCATTTTATTGAATGCATTCATTGCATTTGATTTAGATAACCAAGTGTCTACACATTTAGTATAAGGTTCTAGTAATTCAAGTATTTCACCATTTATTAAATTTTCATTTTCAGTTTTAGCCATCATTTGTAATTTTTCCGCAAGTTAGGGATCGAAAAAAGCTTATTTACCATAAGTATCCCAAGAATCTTCAAAGAATACAATCATGTTTTGTGGTTCTTATTTTTTAGATGCATAAACTGGTTTATCAAGCATTACTATATCATTTCTAATTTTCTAATATAAAACAATTTGAATAGCATCAACAACATATTTCATGACTATATGTGCATTATTTTGAAGTACTGGTTTAAGATCGTTTAATTCTTTAGCAGTAATTTGATTCGCTGCCTATTAAGCTTTAAGAAGAGCTGGCATAGATAAAGCTAATTCCTTCTCACAAATTTCCTTTTCTTTTTCGATTTCTTGCTTTTCCATTTCTATTTTCTTTTTTTCTTTGGAAACTTAATCATTTTTTTCATTTGCTATTGCTCTTTATTTATTTAATTCCTAAATAATTTTTTCTACTTCTCCTTTCTTTTTCCTAACTTTTTCTTCTTCTATTTTTAGTTATTCTTCTAGTTATTTAATATCTCTGGATGCTTCTTTAATTTTTTCTAGACCGATAGTGAATTTTTGTTCTTATTCATTTAAGTCTAGGAATTTTTCTTTATATAATTTTTTATAAGCTTTAATAAATGACAAATAACTTTTTGGAGTGACAAAAACGCTTCTTCTCATTTTAGATAAATATTCTTCACAAGTATCATTTACTTAGATATGAACTTAGGCCATCCATTTTGGTAATATTTCTTTCACAGTTTCATCTGCATCTAACTCCATATCACTAATGAATTAATCAGCCACAGAACTTAGAGCTTCTTCAGGCCAAGGTAAAAACCAATCTATAGTACATTCATTGAACAACGCAGGGAATTTTCGAGCTCTTTCTCTAAATTTGTTTCCTACTGGAGAGAAACACAATACAATATGTAAATTATCTCTTAATCTATTCAAAAAATAATCATATATTTCTTGATTGGTTGGTTCCTTGTTGTCTTTATGTTTTTTTACATATTCAGTTCTTACATCTCCTAACCAAATTTCTTTTTCATCTTTAGGTACTAATCCAGGGATTTCTCCGGTACTTAAAACCATATTAATGTATTCCAAAAAATTTTCACTTTTAATTTCTTAATCAGTTATTATAAATGTGATAGGATTTCCTTTATGACCTGCTATATCAAAAAGTTGTTTGATATCTTCTTTGAATTGATTTTCATTGTAAGATTTAGTTAGCTAAATTTAGAAAACAGTTTATCCTCCTATATAAGCCGCAAACTTAGTTAGACTTTGTTTTCCTGAACCTCCAACTCCCACCAGCAATGCAGATGATCTTGGCATTTAAATTATTCTTGATATTTTAAGTAAATGAGTAAGAGCATCATCAAATAACACTAAATCCATTTGCTTCTATGGATTATTTCTATTATATTTTTTCATTATCATATTACATTTATCTTTCAATTTTTAAAAGTCAATAACACCCTCATATTATCTAATGTATTCACTCATGTCTTCTTCTTCAAAATCTTCTTCCTCATCTCCTCCTTTCATTATATTTATTGGATATTGAAGAAAATCACAAAACAAAATTCTATTCTCAAATATTTAGCTTTCAATATCCGTTTTATATTGATGGAAAATTTCAACACAATTTTATTCAATAATTTGTTAAGCCGTTTACTTATCTTTCGAATTAACTAATTTATCTGTAAAAACTCATTCACACTCATGTTTCCAAAGGGAAATTAAAAACAATTCAGGTTTCATTTTATTTGTACCTATATCTTTTGCAGCTTTAATAGTTTCAGGATGAATTTAACAAACACCTTTGAATACTCATGAAACATCTCTTAGATTGAATAAATAATGGAATTTTGAAGGAGTTGGAAGTAAAGTTTATTTAATATCCTTCCAAACTTGTATTGTTGCTGAACTCAATTTTTAGAATATCTAATTAATGTTGTCTGAAAAAAGATTTTATTTGAAAACAGCCTATATAATAGGTTCGAAAATCGTTCCTATTTTAGGGGATAAAGTCATATTAAAAATGAAATAATGATGTTTTAATCTATTAGGAATATCATTTCTACCACCTCCAGGATGATTCATCGCAGCTAAGAATTTTAAATTTTCGATAAATTTAAAGTTTCCTCGTTCATTTTTCTCTAATCTATAAAACCCATAGTCCTCCATCAATTCTCTAACTATTTCTAAAGTTATTTAATCTCCCCATTCATTTTTTTCAGGCATAGATAGATCATCTATAAATACAGTCATCATTTTACCATCTTTAGGACCGAAACCTTTTCTAATTTTAGTTTCGCAAACTGTTTCTATGGATTGTTAAAAATGATAAGGGAATGTTGCTGATGAAAAATTAATTCAATGAAATAGCATTTTTTGATTATCAAATTTATTTGCGTACATCAATACTGAACTAGTTTTTGCTGTTCCTGAACCTCCAATAAATAAAACAGGTTGATCATTTTGATTCATCAAATCAATAAGAATATGTGCTCTTGTGGAATCAACTGTTGGCATTAATAATCTTGAAAAATAAATTTCTTTTGGAACTTTCCATTTTTCAGATACTATCATTTTCCATTCTACTCCTCTCTCTCCCATACATAAATAATAATCAAAAAGAGTTTCACCTTCCTTAAGTGATGGCAAAATTTCGACAACTTTTTCTTTCAACATATCTTCAAATATTTTTCAAGCTTGAAATTCAAAAGATCCTGCTACCCCCCATAACATTGAAAATGCAACTATTTTTTCATAATCATCAATAGTTAATTTTTTATTAAATTTAGAATTTTAAAATTGTTGTACTATTCCTCCGATGAGATGTGCGACTTGAAGAATTTTCAAAACTCCTTTTAGTGGAATTATTTCCTCCTCTTTGGCATCCTCCTCAAATCTTTCAATAAGTTTGTATTCATCAACAAATTAATTTAACACTTTCAACAATTTTTCCGAATCTTCCTTATTAAATAATTAAGGTATTTTATTTGAAACTAAACTAGTTTAGTTCAAATTTTCAGATTTAGTTCTTTATTAAACCCATCCTTCATATATTTGTTTATCACATAAATCATCTGCAGAAACATATATTTAACCGCATCTAGAAACTGTTGCTGGAGATGCATTATTCAAATTTTCGGCTTCAAAAACCATTTTTACTGTATCTAACATAAATAATCTGTCACCATTTGCTAAAGTAAGTACTTTATTATCATCTAATACGGTATTCAAATTTTCAATCCAAATAGCATCAACTGGACCATCACAAACTATCCAATTAGTTTATTTATTTGGCTTTTTTTCATTCGCTTTTCTAAATATTTCAGAAAATATTCCTGGTGTCCATTCTCCAGCAAAATTTTTAACACCATACATTTCTTATGAGGTAAAAGCCTTTGGATTTAATCTTTAAATCATGTACTTTTTGGAATCTGGTAAACTAGAAAGAGCATCAATGAGTGTATTAATAATAGTTGATTTTCCTGAACAAGTTGGACCGATTAACATAAATCCATGTCTAACTAAAGATGTTTCATATAATTATATGATTTTAAGAGTCCATGGTGGATGAAAAACAAGTTGTTTTTTGGAAACTATCTCTTTAATCTATTTTTCAACCTATGGATAAGTTTTATTTTCTAATTTCTTCTGATTTGAGAAAGTATCTTTTAATAAATCTAAAAATAAATTGATATCTTCTGTAACTAATTTAGATAAATTCATATCTCTTAATGTTCTCATCAATAAGAGTTCTTCATCGGGTGCTTCTTTTCCATCTAATTTATTCTATTCTTCTTCTTCTCTCAATATATTTCCAGCAGTTCTTAGTACTGATAAAATATTTCTCAGACCGAAATCATAATGTTTTTATTTACTTAGTTGTTCCTCACATAAATTATATAACACTTTGAATTTTTTAGCTAATTCTGTATACTTTTAATAACCACTACTTGCTAGTTTAACTCTTATGATAACTTCTCTATCTGGAACCATCATTGTAACTCCTCTAAATAAAACCTTCAAATTCTCTGGTAATTCTTATCTACCTTGATATCCTGGATTCATGGTAATAAAATAACCACATGTGGAAATCAATTTGATTTTTTCAACTTCATCAGGAAACATGAATTCTTATATACCACTTTTTTTGGCACTTGTAATACTTTCAACTTACATCGCTACCACAGATAAAACTTCTAAATCTATTCTATTAAATTCATCAAAACAACCCCATAATCCACTTTGACAAAGGCCTTTGAATATTTTAGCCATATCCGTAAATCTATATTCAGAAGAACAGTTTGTAACTACAACAAAAATTCCCAAAGTTCTTCCTAAATCCTTAACTGTTTCAGTTTTTCCAGTACCTGCGGGACCTGCAGGAGCCCCTCCATAATGCATTGACATAGCTTATGCTAAAGTAATATAACATCTATCAGTTAATGGTGTAATACACAATCTTTCTTTAACACCCAAATATTCATTTGAATAAAATGCTTACCAATCTGTTATTTGAATTTCAGCTTGATTTTTTTCATTATTCCAATACATTCTAGTATATTTTTACCATTCAAAATCAGAAACTTCTCTAAATCTCCATGATGTAGTGACATCTTTAAGATAAACCATGATTGTAACTAAAGTTTCTATTTTTTATCTTTTCATTTAATCCAAATTTTACTTGCATAATTCTGTTAAGTCTTTCATAATTTATGACACTTCTTATTTGGCTTCATTTATTGACTTATTTTTGTCAGATGACTTTTTCTCGAGTGCAGTTTAAACCAATTTAGTCCATTTCATTTGTAAAGCAATTAAAGCGACTTAAGCAGGATACTTATCAGTAAAAGATTCCAAGATAAAACTACCATCTTTAGTTGATTGATTATAGATTTCCATTGTTGCTTATTTAATGATATCTCTAAGTGTTTATTGCATAATTTTTTCTAAACTTCCTAACCATTTTTCAATATAATCTGCACAAACTACTGGAACTTTGAGAGTTACCTTTTCTACCTCATTACCCATAACAGTCATGATTTCCGTAATTGACAAGTTTTAATTTTTCTTATCTTTTTTTTCAAAAGAAACTTTAGAAATGGCATCAAACAATTTATCAAAGTCGTCTTGTACACTCTCTGGATCAGATCCTTAAGAAAGAAACTTCAAAAGTACCAAGTCTGATACAAAATAAAATCTGGGAAATGTTTTCCTTTTCATTTCTAAATACTTTTCAAGTTGTTTTTAACATGATTCTAATTCCTCTTATAAATTCGGTAAAATACTTTTAATGATTTCATTCTGACAACACATTCTCACATTTTTTTATTCAGCTGCTTTTTCCATAATTGTTTTAACCCAAGACTTATCTATTTTCTTAAACTTTTTGGCTTCTGTTGTTAATATGTTAGAAATATCACCTTCATTAAAAACCCTTTCTAAGCTTGTCCATAATATTTAAACTTTTACCCAAAGTTCCAAAGTGGTTTGAATATCCATTAACATTTCTTAAAGTCCTTAAACTTCCTCTTTGAAAGGACCAATATGTCTCATGGCACTTAGTCCTGATAATGTCGAAATATCTTCTTCTAATTTTTCAGTAATTTCCTCAATACAATTTCCACTTAAGATTGGAACTCTTTTATTTCCCCATTCTTTAAATATAAACTCTTTACCATTCCAATCAAATTTTATTTCATTTTTGTTTTTTTCTATTTTATCTTATTTTTTTGCAGAATCAATAATATCTTCAATTTCTTCTTCAAAATCCATTAATTGAGCTTCAATGATTTCTCTAAAAAAGAAGTTGTCAGGTTGTGCGTAATTAAGCTTTTTTTTAGTTATTTAAATAATGATTTCCCAATGTCTATCTTTGATCATTGGTTCTTTTAATTCTTTAATGAATGGAAGTACAGTTTTATAATTATCTATTTTTAATTTCAAATCTTTAAAGGCCTACCATTCTCTTAATTATTTTGGTAATTTAACACATTATTCTGAAAACTTTGTTATTTATTCTTCCCAATCTCTTATGTTATTTGGATCAATTTCAGACCACACTTCTTCTTCCCAACTTCCAACTATTTCATTCACTTAATTGTAAAGAGCATAGAGTTTGTTTAAATTTTGAATTTCGGCAGCAGTTTTTTCAAGTTCTGGATAAGATTAATTGATCAGACCGAATAAATCTTCTCCTCTTTTATTTATATCATAGTTAGCCTTTTTAAGTAAATATTCATTTTCAAATCTTTTTAAACGATCACTCGCTTCTTTGGGTGTTATTCCTTTAACCATTGGGCCTTCATTTTCAAAGTTTTTTCTTAATCTTTAAACATCATCAGTCAATTTTTGAATATTACCTCTCAAACGTTTTAAATTCTCTCCTTGTTATTTTTCCAATTCCTTTTTTCTCTCACTAGATAATTTAATCAAACTTTACCATTTCTTTTCTAACATTTGTCTGTTTTCAACAACTTCTTTATCAACAATTCCTCCAGGTAAATATATATCCAATAAAGCATACATGTCAAAAACGGGACCAAACTTTAATTCAATTTCACCTTATTCTTTACCAATTTCTTCAAGAGTATTCATTACTTAACCGAGAGAGTCAATTTCTTTAACTTCTTTTTATAACTTGAATTTAAAATTTTTAATATTTTCAGTCAAAAACAATAGTTTATCTTTGGCTTTCGATTATAAATCCTATGCGAAATTATTTTTCCATTCTTGACACTTTATTTTCAATTATTCAATGAGTTAATCGGTTTTAAGAGCCATTGCACCAATCTCCATAGTTTTTTCAATTTCTTAAATTTCTTGTTCCTTTTAGATTAATTTTTTTAATTAATCTTCATAATCCTGAAGTTATGGATTGTTATTATTGAATTTTTTGATTTCTTCATTGACATTTAATTTCCACAACCAACTATACTTTTCAAAGGATTATAAAAATTCTTAAATTTTATTTTTGGTGCCTTAAATGGAACCCGTCAATAGTAAAATAACTTTAACTATTTCCTTGTCTTAAGCAATTATTTTGTAATAACTTTCTTTACTTTCTTATCCTGTTTCATCAGAAACAATTTAATCCCAACCCATCATCTTTTTCGAACAACTTAAAACAGCTGTAGCTGCCCTATTAATTGCCTTTTGAATATCATCTAGAGATGGTTTCAATTAAACTTCTTCATCATCAAGCAAAACATTGACTTCAAAGAATGGCTTTTATTTTTTGGATGAACTTTTTCTTTTACCACATATTCAATCTTTCATTTAATTCAAAGATCTTTGAGTTGAATTTAAAAGAGCTTGATAAAAATACCAAAAATAATACTATTTAACGAGTTTGGCTGCCCTTGTATCTATGGGATCCACTACAGGATCAATACAATAGTTTATTACTGTATGAAGAAGATCATCAACAGATCTTTCGATTTCAACATTTTTAGATATTAAAATTTCAGCCTTTTCTCCTATATAAACTTATTAAGTATCAACAAAATCATCAAGACTCATTGGTTTCGAATCTTCAGGCAATTTTACTAATATTATTTTGCCAATCATTTTCAAATTATTTTCGATTCTATTTTCTATGATATCATTAAGAATCACCACTAATTATTCTAATCTACTCAATTCCCCAGTTACATTTTAAATGAAATTATCTATATTCATCGAAGTCCAAGTTAATGTAACCATTCCTGGTCGTAATTTCAAATCCAAATCTTCAACATGAGGTACCAACAAATTTTTCATTATTGGTTTTATCATTCCAATTACTCTCTCATATTCAGTTCTAATGAATTCTAATTGAAAATAATATTGTTTGAATTTTTCTTCTTGTAAAAGAATAATTTTAGCACTCTCAGGAATACCACCAATTCCTTCTCTATCTAGGGCCTTGGCTTCTCTAATGAGTTTTTATATGTCTCTTTCAAAATTAACCTTGAGTTTCTTATGTCCATTTTCTTCTTTGACAGATAATAAGGCTGTTTACAAACAAGCTTTTGCTCTATCGATATCATTACACCAACTTTGAGTGAAATATAACTCATAAATTATTAAATTCTATCCTATTAAATTATATTTGTCGATGTATTTTTTCATTTCCTTTTACTATATCAAATTAGGTGGAAATTCTTCTATAGGCGAGTAAAGTTTTGCGAACAAATATCTAACCCAAATGATTTTTCCTGCATCAGGAGGCATGTTTCTTATCATTGGAGGATTGGTTTTTTATTCATCAAAAACCTTTTATATCATGTCAATTTCTTGTCCATAATTTTGTAGAATGGTTTCATATTTATTTGTCAATCTATTTCTAATATTATCTCTATGAAGAATTTTTTAAAACTTTCTTAACAATTTAAGAGAATAGGATATTGTTTTGACTTTAGCAAAATTCTAATCAATGAACTTTTATAGTTATCCATCTAATTTTTAAATTCTCTACATTAATTCTACGTAGTCCTTTTCTAATTTTATATTTTCTGATTCTAAAAGATTATGATTTTTATTTTTGAACTCATTTAAAATTTTTTTGAATTACTGAATCAATTCCTCCATGCCTTCTAAATTAGTGTGTTTTTCAAGAGTGTTAAATTGATCAATTGTTGTAAAAAGTTCAATGAGCTTTTTTATTCTCTTCACAAATTGATCAAGTTTATGGAAAATCACAGCATCATCGAAATCCCAGTGTCTACTCTTAACTAATTCTGCTGCCTTTTTTTTGGTTTTGTCATAATTTTGTTTGTAACTGTTGGCTAAAAAAATACAGCTATTAAATATTTCAATCAATTGAGTTGGTTCATAATCCCATATTTTATCCTTATTTATTTCGAAATCCTCGCCCAAAATTCTCATTTTGCAGTTGTTGATTATCTAATTGGTTATCTTTACGAACAATCCTGTCATCTTACTGCTAGTGTTGTAATATCAAGAAATAGTATGTATCATTTTGATTGCATTCATTAAAGCTGGAAATGTTTCAATTATTTCATCAGGAGTTCCACTGTACAAAGGTTCTATAAATTTTTCCAAAGTGTTCAGATATTTAACATTATCCTTAGCTTCATTTATTCTCTCAGTTAGAATATTATCAATTTACTTGTATTATTAAAGAAGTGATGATCTTTTTTCATCTACTTTTTTGTTCTTTGTTTGCAATAAATTCTTTACATAGACAAAATCATCACTTTTAGTAAGTTCCATCAATAACATAACATCTTATAAAACTTTTTTCCAATAAAGTAATTCAGTTTTAGGGCCTTCTGTTTAAATATTCAATTATTCTTGGTCATCTTTATGGAACTTTTCCCAAAAATATTTAAGCCAAGATTCAAATTAATCTTCATAATGACTTAATTTGGAACTCTCATTTTAAAGAGAACGAACCAAATCCTAGTCCAACTTACATTTATCTTGGTTCTTACTCATTGAATTAAGAGATTCATCTAGTTCTTTAGTGAATATATTAGTCATTTGGAGAAATTCTGATTGAAGCTCTTGATCACACTCTCCCCAATAGTCTTTATCAAGTTTTTCAATTAAAGGTTAGAAAGCAAAGGTCATCATCAAATTTAATTGTTCTAAGACATTGGGATTTATTTCACCGAAAAGAACATCACTATCATTATCTCCCATATTTACCACCTTTCCTTTATCAATAGTTCTCAAAAAGTAGATAGCTTTTTCATTCAATTTCTCAGTATTATCAATGGTCATGATAAACTATTACTCCCCGAGGGGTTCTCTGAGTTCTTCCGAAAGGTCGTTTGATTGGAAGTAAAAAATAAGTTTTTGAGGACCTTTTCCCTCGAAAAAATCCACCACTTGATTGATGTATTTATCCGACTAAAGAACCTCATTAACGTTGAAGTTTTTGGAAGTGATTTCAAATGAATCCTGAATTAGCTCAACCATCCACTTCCAGCGCTTAGATTGGAACATTGGTGTTGCCATTATTATAAATTTTTAGGCGCAAATTAAAAAACCGATAATTTTAATTCATTTTAAACCAATTGATAATATTCAATAGAGGGGTTTGGGGTTTGGGGTTTGGGGTTTGGGGTTTGGGGTTTGGG
>Ga0075158_10002219_pt1 | contig 14236 bp, 6 predicted proteins | sample JI91814BDNA_FD_70968 | JGI IMG/M metagenome (GOLD analysis project Ga0075158, IMG submission 70968) | Wastewater effluent complex algal communities from Wisconsin, to seasonally profile nutrient transformation and Carbon sequestration -... | ecosystem: Engineered > WWTP > Effluent > Algae... | reverse complement strand
GCTGGCGCTCATCGGCAAGGTCTTCTGCAAGGTCGACGCGGCCCACGGCGCGATCCAGGTCGGCGACCTCCTGACCACCTCGCCGACGCCCGGACACGCGATGCGGGTGACCGACAGCGAACGCGCCCCCGGCGCGGTCATCGGCAAGGCGCTGCAGGCCCACGTCGCGGGTACCGGCCTGATCGCGATCCTCGTGTCACTGCAGTGAATCCACGTCGGGCGACGCATCGCACCCTCGGAGGCCAGACCATGGGCAGAATCAGGATGTACATCCACGTCGACAACCAGTCCGACGTCACACTCACGCGTACCGAGGAGTGGGCGGAAGAGTGGACCCCCGGCTGCTTCCCCCCGGACAAGATCGGGCCGGGTCAGCGGGTCATGTTCCAGAGCGAGGGGAAGATGTTCTTGGAGCCGGTCACCGGGACCTCGGGGCACGTCAAGTACAGCCTCCCGTACGCCGAGGGCGAGGTCGGCGAGCTCTACATCCATTGGGACAGCCCGTTCGTCGAGGGCCCGTATCGGAACACATTCCACATCTTTGCGCCGCCGACCTTCGAGGTCACCTGGACCGGCGGACAGGGGCGCGAGGGCGAGCTGAACATCCGCATCCGCCGGACCGCGCGGCGCAGCGTCCCTCGCTTCAACCCGGTCGTCCAGGGGTTCGGGTTCTCGAACAGCACCTGGGGCGATGGCCTGCCGTCGATCACTCTGGGCTTTCTGTGGAACCGCCTGTTCGAGTCGCACGCCGGACCGCTCGCCGAGCTGGGGATCGGCAAGGTCGACGAGAATTGGCTGCCGATCACCGAGGCCGACGCCGGCATGTGCGGCGGCATGGTCTACGCGATCATGGATTATCACCACCATCATCAGCTGCCCCCGAAGCGCAGCACGAACCCGACGTCGGCCGACGATCCCGTGTTCGCGCATATCCGGACGCGCCTGTGGGACAGCTTCGACGTCGGAGGAGACGGGCATCGTTACCTCGGCTACTCGTCGCCCCACTACCCCAACGGCGACGAGGGCGTCCTCCAGCAGGTCGCCGGGCTGATGTACGGCCGCTCCTGGGTGACCTACCGCGAGGAGTGGCCGCGGATCCAGGCCGACATCGACGCCGGGCGGCTGTCACCCCTCGCGCTCATCCAGACCACCGACCTGAACGTCGGCAAGAACCATCAGGTCCTCTGCCACGCCTACGAGAAGAGCGGTCAAATCGTCACGTTATTCGTCTACGATCCGAACAAACCCGGGCACAGCGCGGGCCTCCGTTTCGACATGCACGATACCGCCGGCGAGGTGCACGTCACCCGGCTCCTCGATGGCAAAGAGGTCAAGCCGGACCCCGGCGAACGGATCTGGTGCATCTTCCGCACGAATGGCTACCAGCCGAAGCCGCCGCCCGGCGGCCAACGGTATCAGTCGCTCCGCGAGGCGCTCCTCGCGGCGACCTGCGGCGAGCCGCCGAGGCCCGCCAGTCTGTCTGTTCGCGCAGCCGCGAGCCCCCCCGGCGCACATCAGGCGATCTCGGTCACGGGCTGGTTGCGGAGCTTCTGATCTCGGCTCGCCGAACCCCGGGCACCGACGTTCGTGAAAGGCGACGAGCAACATACACCCGCCGTCCGCCTCGCCCCGGCGCCGGCGGGTCTCGCGGCCCGCCGGGTCGCGGCGTGGACCGCGAGGCTGGCGTGCGAGCGACGAGCCAACATTGAACAGTTCTCCACCGATTCACCGCGCGATCGACGAGCCCCCACCGCGAGCGCCCGACCGAGTGACGCTCGGTCACCCGCCGCGCGCCGACGACACAGCCGCGCCGCGCTGACGTACAATCGCCCGCCCATGTCGATCACGTCCACCGTCCCGGCGCCGCCCGGGAGCCCCGCGGCCGCGGGGAGCGACCGCTACGGTCTGATCGGCACCGTCGTCGCCGACAAGTACCGTATCGAGTGCGTGGTCGGCGAGGGCGGGTTCGGTGTGGTGTACCGCGCGCGTCATCAGATCTGGGACGAGCCGATCGCGGTCAAGTGCTTCACGGCCCTCGCCGACGCTCCGGTCGCGCTGCGCCAGGAGCTGCTCGATCAATTCGTCCGCGAGGGCAAGCTGCTCACCTCGCTGTCGGGCCGGACCGCGGCGATCGTCCAGGCCCACGACATCGGCAACCTGACGACCCCGACCGGTCACTGGCTGCCGTACATGGTCCTCGAGTGGCTCGACGGCAGAGCGCTCGACGCCTGGCTCGGCCCCGCCCGCAGGCCCGCCTGCGACCCGCGGACCGCCTACCGCCTGATGGACGGCCCGGCCCGCGCTCTGGCCCTCGCGCACACCCGCGGCGTGGCCCACCGCGACATCAAGCCGGCCAACTTCTTCGTCCTCGGCGACGAGCTCACGCCCGGCGCGATCATCAAGGTCCTCGACTTCGGGATCGCCAAGGTGATGCAGGGCAGCACCGTCCACGCGCTGCAAGCGACCGGCGCCCACCTGTCGAGCTTCACCCCCGCGTACGGCGCCCCCGAGCAGTTCGACCGCAGCCACGGCGCGACCGGGCCGTGGACGGACGTGTTCCAGATGGCCCTCGTGCTCGTCGAGATCATGCGCGGCGGCCTGCCCGCCCTCGACGGTGAGGAGTTCGTCCACCTCGCGTTCGCCAGTCAGAACCACACGCGTCGGCCGACCCCGCGGACCCACGGGCTCGTCACCTCGGACGCGGTCGAGGCGGTGTTCCTGCGGGCGCTCGCCGTCAAGGCCGCCGACCGCTTCCGCGACATGAACGACTTCTGGACCGCCCTCGCCGAGGCCGTCGACTCCGTGCCCGCGCCGCGTCCCACGGCCTCGTCGCGGCCGTTCGAGCCGCCGCGGACGATCGCCGCGGCGTACCACGTCGTGCTCGAGTTCTCGCGCGCCCGCGACGCCGGTCGCCCCAACGCGTTCGTGTTCTCGCCGCAGTCGTACTTGCTGCACAGCCCCGGCGGCGGCACCGAATCTGCGGAGTTTCCGTGGACGCCGCAATTGCTCGAGGACCTCGCCGCGGTGCGCCAGGCCGATCGCGCGACCGAGGCCGTCCACCGCATCGGTGAGACGCTGCGGACATTCCTCGCGGCCGTCGGATGGAGCTACCACGAGCGAGCGATCCTCGCGGCGGCCCGCGACGGCGCGCCGATCTTCATGACCATCCGCTCGGCGGCCGCCGAACTCTATGCATTGCCGTGGGAGTTTGTCGCGCTCAAGGCGACCGGTCAGCTGCTCGGGAGCATCCCGGGGCTGCTCCTCCGCTACGAATGGCCCGACGCGCCGACGTTCCCCGACCGCTTCCCCCCCGAGCACCGCCGCGGCCGCGTGCTCGTCGCGTGGTCGGCCGCCGGCGGCGACATCCCGGCCGGCAAGCTGGTGACGGCCCTGCACGCCGCGTTTCATAAGCACCACCCCGAGGCGTTCGACCCGCGCCGCGACATCCTCGCCCACGCGTCCCCGGCGAAGATCGACCGGGCCCTCGACGAGGCCGCCCGCGTCGGCCCGCCGATCGACGCGCTCCATATCCTGTGCCACGGCACCGCGATCGGCGCGGGCTACGGCCTCGCGCTCGACGACGACCTCGACCCCGGCACGCCCGTGGCCGTCGACGCGGCCCACGCCCAGCGGCTGCTCGCCGAGCACGCCGCGATGCTCCGCCTGGTCGTGCTCGCCGCCTGCGACAGCGGCGACGTCGGCAACCCCGGCAACCACCTCGGCAGCATCGCCCAGATGATCCACCGCGTCGGCATCCAGGACGTCGTCGCCTCCCGCTTCCCCCTCAGCACCGACGGGTCCCTCACGTTCGCCGAGGCTTTTTACAATTCTCTCGCCGGCGAGAGCTCGTCGCTCGAGCAGGCGTTCCTGGCCGCTCGCGACGTGTTAATACGCAACCCCCACCAGTTCGACTGGGCGAGCATTCAATTGTACAGCCGCGACAGCGACGGCCACGCGACCCGACCGCTGCGCTTCCGCGACCACACCACGCCCCGACCCGCCGCGCCGCCCCCGGTCGTGACGCCGCCCCCGCTGCACCGGACCACGGTGCCCGCGACGCGCGGCACCGGCAAGCGCGTCTCGCCCCTGCTCGGCGGCGTGGCCGCGGTCGTGGCGCTCAGCATCGGCGTGATGCGATTCCTCGCGAAGCAAGACACGCCACTCGAGGCCGAGCAGATCGAGCTCGCCAGGTCTGTCAAGGCCGGCACGGTCGGCCTCGTCCTCGGTCAGAAGATGGCGATCTCCCGGAAGCAGACCGGATGGGAAAAGTCGGCCCGCGGAGCGTGGCGACCCGATCTCTCTGGCATCAGCATGGGCCTCGCGGCCGCCGTGCGAAACGACGACAAGGACGATTCGAGACGCATCCAACAGGCCATGACGCACTACGAGCGAAAGCTCCAGAGTGTGTTGATTGCGCAGGCGTCGCGTTGTAAGGATGATGCCAAGATCATGCTCGTGGGGCTCGATGTCGGCGTCGACGTGGTGGTCGCGGCACGGTTCATCGCCGTCGATCGACCGACTCTGTCGTTCTCGACGGACAGTGCAAAGGTCACGTCCAGTGGAAAGCGACAGTCGCTCGAGACGTGCCTCGCCGCTGTCGGCGAGAAGGTCTCGGCGACCGGGATCCCTTCTGGTAAACACATCAAGTTCACGCTGAAGATCCCATGATTCAGTACGTCACCGTCATCACCCTCCTCTTCGGCGCCCGCGCGGCGCCTGTGGAAGGCTCGCCTGCATGCGCCGACGAGATCAAGAGGATGGTCGATACCGCCGAATCGGCGGCAGATTTCCGGAGCGCCGAGGCGAGGAGCGCAGGCTGCGACGAAGGTGACGCACGGGCGCAGTTCTACCGGATCCAGATCCTCGACCACCTCAAAGACTTCTCGAGCGTCCACTTCTTCGCCCAGAAGTACATGGACGACGTCAAGGGCGGCCGTCTGACCGCCACGGACGTCGCCGAAGCCGCGGCGGTCGAACGGCTCCTGCAGAGCGCGACCGATCGAACCTACCCGATCCGGTTCAGGGTCACCGGAGCGGACCGCGGCGAGGACCTCGAGATCCGTCTGACCACCGCAGGCGGAGGCGCGTGCTCGTCCTGTCAGCCGCTAGCGACGCCGCTGATCCAAAGTGCGCGGTCGACCTTCGAAGTGAAGGTCCGGCTCGTCCCGGACACCTGGGACATCGCGGTGAAGGCGTGCGGCACAAACCTCCCGCCCCAGCGAGTCGCGGTCGGCGCGACGACCGCGGGTGAAGTGATCGAGATCGAGGCCGCACACGCGTGTGAGCCGATACCGCCGTTGAAAACAGAGACGGTGGTGCCATCGCCGTCGTCCGCGGTCCAGTTTCGGATCAAGCCGCGAAAGCTGCTCGCCCGCGGCGTGCAGCTTCGGCTCTCACCCTTGAAGAACCCGTCACTACAAGCCCGAGACACGGACCTCCGCGAGGGCTCGGAGCGCGTGGAGAACGTGCCCCTGGGGCGGTGGCAGGCGTTGATCTCGTCTCCTGGGTTCGAGCCGCAAGCGCTCGAGATCGACGTGACGAGCAGCTCCAACTTGGAGCATGCCGTCCGGCTACGGCGCGACCGCGCGATGAAAGCCCGCATCGGGGTGTACGCCACCGGTGGGTCGCTCGCGCTGGTCGGCGTCAGCGCCCTCACAATCGGCGCGCGACTCCTCGCAGGCGCGTGGGCCGGGGAGGAAAGCGCGTCTTGGAGCTGCTCCGGCGAGCCTTCCTGCGTCGAGGACCAGTTCTCGACCAGGCATCTATATACTCGAATGAGCACATCCGCGTATGTACAGAAGGCCGGCGCAGGGTTGCTCGGAGTCGGTGTAGCTGCGCCCATCACGACGTTCGCGCTCCTGCGCGTTGCACGGACACGGGACTCGAAGCGCGCCGCCCTGACCGCTCTCGGTGTCGGGGGCGCTCTCGCAGCGGGCGCGACTCTATGGCTTGGTCTGTCCAACCGCAACATCCGTGCTCAGATCCATGACGATTGCAGACTTGAGGATTGCATCCAATATGCGCGTCCGGACAGTTACCAGAGCGAGTTCCGTGCCGACCTCGCCCAGAGCGCCGTGGCCTCCGCGCTGCTCGGTGCGGGTATCGGCGTGATCTCCAGCGCCGTGGTGGAACTGCTGGTACGCTCGATGCATAAGCGACAAGCGATGTCGACCCTGGTGTCGCATGCTCGACGAAAGACGAAATATCCATGAATTTTCTACGATACACGAACCTCTCCGTCGGCGTCACACTGTGGTTCTCCGGGTGCCATTCGCCTGGAGGAGTGATCCCGACGACAGAGAGCGGGAGCAGCGACGCCACTGGGTTGGAATCGTCGACAAGAACGACGGGGGACCTGACAACCGGGGGGACGGCGTCTGGTACGTCAAGCGAGGGCTCAGCAAATCCAACGAGCGAGGACACGACGGATTCGACAACGGAGGGCCCAGCGATCGGCTGTACCCCGTCGCCGTGGCCAGACGGATACCCGGAGGTATTCCGGAAGCGGATAGGATTCAAGGTCTCCAAGAACAATCTCACGGAAAGCCTCCCAGACTTCCCACTGCTGGTCGTGCTCCCGCCGAGCATAGACGGTACGACCTTTACGGATGAAACAACGGGCAAGATCCTCTTTACGGACGCTCAAGGATCGACCCTGTCTCACGAATTCGAGGAGACGCCGCCGGTCCCTCAGGGGACTGTGGATCCGACTTGCGACGATCGTGCCCGCAACGTTTGGGTCAAGACGACGCTCGAGAACGACGAGGACACATGTCTCTATATGTACTTCGATCGTGAGGATCTCAAGCCCGACAACATGGTCGACCCCGCGGATGTGTGGAGCGCAGGGTTTAAGTATGTTTGGCACATCAACTCTGGACCTGGTGACTCCTTCAAGAATTCTCGCCTCCCGAATGGCGACGATGTCGTCGAGTGCGTGCAAGGGTCATCCCAAGTCGAGTGTTACAACGACGCCACGGATCAACAGCCCTGGCCCACGGCTTGCCTCAACGGCAGCGCGTGTAGAAACGTGAGCGGATTCGGCGACCATATCGGGCTTAATCTGGTGGATGATTTCTCCGGACCGATGACGGTTTCCTTCTGGTGGAATCGTTGGAATACGGACGCGGACGGAGACGCGCAGATCGCGTTTGGTGCGCTCACCGTCAGTTCCTCGAACTGTCCGTCCACACATCCGTGTAGGGACGCGGAGACCGTACAGGACGGCAACTTCTACTTCGGGATCGCGGATGATGTATATTTCGGCGGCGTGTACGACGGTTCTGCGGCGGACAAGCTTATTCCTCCCGGCGACTACGCCATGAAGGATTGGCATAACATTGCCATCACCCGCGACGCTGACAATCAGCTCGACTTTTGCGTTGATGGCCAGTGCTACGAGGGTTCAACGGTGCCGATGTCCAGCATCGGCGCTATCTGCCTCGGCGGAGATTGGCATGGCGACAAGGTCCCGAGCATGAGCACAGGGGTGGTCGGATCAAATAGCATCTACCTCGTCGATGAGATTCAGATGAGTGACCTTGTTCGTACGGAGGCTTGGCTCAGGGCTTCGTACCTTAATCGATGGTGCCCGGGGGTCTTCGGTCAGGAGAGCGACTGCGCCTTCATTGAGTTTTCGCCGTCCGTGGAGAACCGCCCGTAATACCCACGCGACGGCCTCGTTGAAATATCCGGTCGGATTCCCGCTGTTCGCGGGGCAGGAACGGTTTACGCTCGCGGCGCATGAGCCCCGAGCCTCCGGTGAACGTCAGCGCGGCGACGCAGCTGAGCCCGACGCAGGGGCCGCGGCTGGTCGACACGGCGGATTCGCCGGGTATGCCTGGAGCGGAGCTGTTCGGGCGCGGCGCGACGATCGGGCGCTATGTGCTGCTCGAGTGCATCGGCGCCGGCGGGATGGGGGTGGTGTACGCGGCCTACGATCCGGAGCTCGACCGCAAGGTCGCGGTCAAGCTGCTCAAGGCGAGCGCGGGTGACGTGACGGGCTGCGCGCGGCTGCTCCGCGAGGCCCAGGCGATGGCCCAGCTCGCGCACCCCAACGTGGTCGTGGTGCATGACGTCGGGACGTTCGCGGGCGAGGTGTTCGTGGCGATGGAGTTCGTCCAGGGGACGACGCTGCGGCGCTGGCTCAGCGAGCGTTCGAGGGGCTGGCGCGAGGTCGTGACGGTGTTCGTGGCGGTCGGGCGCGGGCTGACGGCGGCGCACGAGAAGGGGCTGGTGCACCGCGATCTCAAGCCCGACAACGTGATGATCGGCGGCGACGGACGCGTGCGGGTGATGGACTTCGGGCTGGCACGCGTCGCGGCGGCGGACCGCGTGAGTGAGTCGGATCCGACGATGCGGGGCCACGGGACGGCGCTGACCGTCGACCTGACGCGCCAGGGCGCGTGGCTCGGGACGCCGGCCTACATGGCGCCCGAGCAGTGGGAGCGCGCGGCGACGGACGCTCGCGCGGATCAGTTCTCGTTCTGCGTGGGCCTGTGGGAGGCGCTGTACGGGGAGCGGCCGTTTCGCGGCGAGAGCCTGCCGCAGCTGAGGGACGCGGTGATCCGCGGGGAGGTGTCGGCGCCGCGGCAGCGCACGGTGCCGGGCTGGCTGCGCCGTGTGGTCGAGCGCGGGCTGACGACCGAGCCGGCGAAGCGCTGGCCGACGATGGCGGCGCTGGTCGCGGCGATGGAGCGCGGGCGGACGCGCATGCGCCTGCGCATCGCGGGGCTCGTGGTGGTGTCGGCGGGGCTGATCGTCGCGGGCGTGGTCGGCTGGCAGCGCTGGGACGTCGCGCTGCGGACGGCGAGCTGCGCCGCCGCGGGCCGAGAGATCGCGGACACGTGGAACGACGAGCGACGCGAGGCGCTGCGCGCGGCGTTCATGACCAGCGGGGCCGGCTACGCGGCGACGACCGTCGACAAGGTGCTGCCGTGGCTCGATCGACAGGCGGCGGCGTGGCAGCAGGGGCGCACGGACGCTTGCATGCGCACGGAGGTGGAAGGGACGTGGGACGCGGAGCTGTTCGCGCGGGCGCGCTGGTGCCTCGACGAGCGACGCATGGAGCTGGCGGCGACCGTCGCGGAGTTCACGCGCGCGGACGCTGCGACCGTCCAGTCGGCGGTGCCGGCGGTGGCCGGCCTGGGCGCGGTGGAGCCGTGCCTGGACGAGGAGACGCTGCGCGGGCAGTCGGTGTCGAGCGCGGAGGACCGGGCGCAGGTCGAGGCGCTGCTCGCCGAGCTGTCGCGGGCGCGCGCCGTGGCGCGGGCAGGCAAGCCAGCCGACGGCCTGGTCCTGACGACGGACACACGCGCGCGGGCGGTGAACCTCGGCTGGCGCCCGCTGGTGATCCGGGCGAGCATTCAGGAGGGCGGCCAGCTGCGCGACACGGGGGCGTACGCGCGGGCCGAGGCGGCGCTGCGCGGGGCCTACTTCGAGGCGGTGACGCTCGGCCTGTGGGACCTGGCGGTCGACGCGGCGACCACGCTCGTGGTGCTCACCGGCGACGACCTGGCGCGCCCGGCCGACGGCCGCACCTGGTACGCGCACGCGGAGGCGAACGCGGCCCACGCGGCGGACCCGGAGGGCCTGCGCGCGAGCAACCGCCGCAGCAACCTGGCGATCGTGCTCGCGGCCGTCGGCGAGTACGCGGAGGCGCGTGCGTTGCACGAGGAGGTGCTCGCGGCGCGCGAGCAGGCGCTGGGCCCCGACCACCCGAACGTGGGCCACACGATCAACAATTTGGCGATCGTCCGCGCGTCGGTCGGCGAGGTCGTGGAGGCGCGCGACCTGTTCGCGCGGGCGGTCGCCATCAAGGAGCAGACGTTCGGGGCGGACAACCCGGAGGTCGGCGAGGGCCTCGGCAACCTGGCGATGGCGACCGAGGACGCGGGAGATCCCGCGGGCGCCGAGGCGCTGTATCGCCGCGCCATCGCGGTGCTGGAGGCGTCTCTCGGACCGACGCATCCGACCGTGGCGACGATGCTGATGAGCCTGGCCGAGCTGCTGCGCAAGCGCGGCGAATATGCGGAGGCGCTGGCGCTCAATCGCCGCGCCGTGAAGCTCTTCGAGGACTCGCTGGGCGGGGATCATCCGGATGTGGCCAGCGCGCTGATCAATCTGGCGAACCTGCAGATCACGACCGGGGCCTATGAAGAGGCCCGTGGTTTGTTCGCGCGTGCGATCCCGATGCTCGAGCGGAGCCTCGGCGAGACGCATCCGGAGCTGGCGATGGCCCTCAACAACCTGGCGTTCATCGATGTGGTGACGGGGCACCCGGCCGCCGCGCTCCCGCGGGCCGAGCGTGCGGTCGCCATCTTCGAGGCGCACGCGGGCGAACAGACCGGGGAGCCCGAGGCCCACCTGTGCCTGGCCCAGGCGCTCGTGCTGGCGAACGGCGATCGCACGCGTGCCCGCGTCGAGGTCGAGCGAGCACGCGTGGGGTTCGATGCGGCAGGCACGGCGAAGGCGTCGGAGCTGGCCGGGCTCGCGACGTGGGCCGCGGAGCACCTCTGAGGCGGCTCGACCGGGCATGGGCCTGGTTGTCCGCGATCTCCACCTGCGATAGCGTGACGCCGTGGCAGTCCTCCGCGCCGCCGAACCTGGCCGCTCGCTCCCGTTGCCGGCCCACTGCGTGATCGGCCGGGCCCGCGCCTGCGACCTCGTGCTCGCCGAAAAGAGCGTCTCGGGCCAGCACGCGGCGATCGAGTGGACTGGCGGCGAGTGGGAGCTGCGCGACCTCGGCAGCCGCAACGGCACCTACCTCGACAACAAGAAGCTGACCGGCGGCGCGCGGGCCGTCCTGACCGCCGGGATGCGCCTGCGGTTCGGCCTCGACGCCGCGGTCTGGACCCTCCTCGACGTCGCCCCGCCGCAGCTGATGGCCAGGCACCTCGGCACCGGCGAGCACCGCATCGCCGACGGTGGTTACCTCGTGCTGCCCGAGGTGAGCAGCCCCGAGTGCTCGATCTATCAGGACATGCAGGGCGCGTGGATCTCCGAGCGTCGCGGCGAGCCCGGCCCGATCGACGACCGCGCCGTCGTGGCGACCGCCGGCGACGTCCTGTGGCGCGTGCACCTCCCCACCTCCGCGTTCGGCACGTTCAAGGACAGCGAGCAGGCGCTGCTGCTCGCCCACCTCCGTCTGAGCTTCCAGTTCACCCGCGACGAGGAGCACGTCGAGCTGACCGCGTGGTCCGGTGATCGCTCGCTCTTCCTGCAGGCCCGCGCCCACCACTACCCGCTGCTGCTGCTGGCCCGCCGCCGACTCGCCGACCAGGCCAGCGGCGTCCCCGAGCCGGAGCAGGGGTGGATACGCCAGGACGAGCTCACGCGCATGCTGCGAATGGACGACAATCACCTCAACATATCGATCCACCGCGCGCGCACCCAGCTCGGCCAGCAGGGCGTCCTCGACGCCGCCGCCCTGGTCCAGCGCCGCTCCGGCACCCGCCAGCTGCGCATCGGCGCGGGCCAGCTCGAGCTGCACAGCACCTGACGTTCCCCCTGGTCGCCGGCTGCGACGTCCTGACGCTCTACTGCAAGAGCGTCACGACGCCGTTCGCTTCGCCGACGAGCACCGCGCCGTCCTCGCGCACGTCGATCGCGGTGAGCGTGGTCGACGCGGTCCACGCGCCGGTGCACCCGCCCGCGCGCAGGTCCCAGCGGAGCACCTGGTTGCCGTGACGCGACACGAAGAACGGCGCGGCGACGGCGATCGCGGTCGCGGGCATCGTCGCACGCGCATCGCGCAGCGTGCGGTACGAGTCGCCGGGGATCTCCGCGACGCGGACGGCCCCATCGGGCTGCGCGCAGACTGCCACGGATTCGGCGAATGCACGGGGCGCGTGCTGTGCGGGCATCAGGCCCGCGACTGTGCAGATGCACTCGCCGCTGGTCCGAAGATAATGAAGCGCGCCCGCCTCGGTCTGCACGGCGAACGTGGACCGCGACGTCCACGCGATCTTCACGCCGCCGGCGATGGTGGTCACGGTCTCGATCGGCGCGTCGTGGACGAGTGATGTCCGCACGAGCGTGCCATCCTTGCAGAGCAGCCACAGCTCGCCGAGCGCTTCATCGACGAGCGCGCCGCGCAGCGTGTCGGCCTTCGGCGCCACCCGGGTCAGGAACGGAGCGCGGAGCGCACGCTCGGCGGACACCGAGGTGATGGCGAGTCCGAACGACCAGCCCACGAGGTGGCGCCCCTGCCCGCACACGAACGCCCGCTCGAACCCGCGTGCCTTGCTGTCGAGCGCCACGCTTCGCCGCGCGCGTGCGGCGTCGATCTCGCCGTCATGCGCGTCGACCCATGCCATGTGGTCGACGTCGATCACCTGCGCCGCTCCATTCTGCAGGAAGACGACGACGCGCCGCTCCGCCGCGTCGGCCACGAGCTCCTCGACCCGCTGCGGCGAGGCGCAGTCGACGGGGTCTCGTATCATTCGTGCGAGCAACCCCCGATCGAGCTCGAATCGACGGAGTCGACTCCAGCCCGCGACGAGGATCCACCCGCGGACCGGGAGTAACACGGCCGTGCTGATCGCGCTCTCGGACCCGGCGCCCCGGAACACCGTCCAGCTGTCGCGCTCGTCGAGCGTGAGGAAGTCCGACGCGGACACCTTTCCATCGGTGTACCCCGCGCTGTAGAGCGTGACGCCGTCGGGGTGCAGCGTCGTCCACGCGGTGCCGCCGTCGACGTGGAGTACGCGTGAGGCGAACACGGCGAATGTGTCGCAGGACACCGATCGCGTCAGCGTTTTGTATTGAATGTACTGCGTCAGCAGCAGACGCCCCGCGTGGAGGATCGGCGGGGTCCCCTCGGGCAAGATGCCGGCGAGGGACGGCGGCAGCAGGCGCTCGTGGTCGTCGCGCAGCGAGGCCACGCGGGTCGGATACGAGTTCGCCATGTAGACGGAGATCCGTCCGCCCGGACCGACGACGCGTGCGCCGTCCATCGAGCCCGGCGTCGCGGCAGCATGCGCGCCGAGGGCGGCGCCGTCGACGAGCGAGTATGTTCGCACCGCGGTCGCGTCGACCTCGAACACGGTCTGTGCGACCGGGTCGATCGTCGGCGCCGTCAATGCGGGTAGCGTCGCGACCTGCGCCCCGTCGCGCCACAGCTTCGTGTCCTTCGCGGTGAACGAGACCACGCCGGTCCGCGTGAACCGGACGTGGGTGATGGGCTCTGCGTGCTGGGCGGGGGCGCCGGGGCTGGCGATCATCCGGTCCACGTCCCAGCGATGGATCTTGCCGCCGATGTCCGCGGTCAACAGCGCGTCGTCGTCGAGCCACGCCGACATGCAGATCGGTCGCGCATGCGCCACCAGGTCCGGCAGCGGCCGATCGTCGGCGACGAACACTCGGGCGAACGCGTCGCCGATCTCGACGCGGGCAGTAGGATGCGACGACAGCGGTGATCGCACGTCGACGTGGCCACGACGGCGATCGATCTCCTTCAGCGTCGAGCCGTCGAAGACGGCCTGCTCGTCGGTCGGATACATGTCCATACCGACGTGGTGGAACCGCACGAGGTAGTCGCCGCCCGTCGGAGCGACGGCCAACACCTCCGGGTCGTGCGTCTCGACGCTCTTGCGCACGAGACGCCCGCCGCCGACGAGCGGGACCAGGACGAGCTCGCCATCACCGGCGAGCAGCACGCGCGAGAGGTCGCCGTTGCAGCTGGCGATCGTCGCCGCCGGCAGGTCGCGCCGGGCGACGTGGGCGAGGACGCGGTGGCCGTCGAGCGCGTGGACGGCGAGCTGCTCGGCGCCTTGCACGACGTACACGAGCCCGCTGTCCGTCGAGGTGAGGCTGCAGGCGATCGCGTTCGCCGGTAGTTCGTGTCGAGCGATCAGGGCGGCGGTCTGTGGGTTCCACACGAGCGCGACGCGATCGCTGTCGACCGAGACCACGCGCTCGCGGCCGAGGACGAGCAGCTGCACGATCGCGGCGCGATGCTGCGTGAACACGACGGCCGGAGCCGGCGCGCGAGGGCCGGCTTCGTGCAGCGACGCCCGCGCGAGCATCGGCGTCGGAGGTGGGGTCGGCGGCGGGGGCGGAGCGTGCGGCTTGACGGTCGCGCGAGGCGATCCATGGAAGCGCGTGATCTCGGCGAGGTCGACGACCGGCGGCGTCCCTCGCTGCAGCAGCGCACACGCGCGGGCACGCCACACGAGATGGCCGAGGATCTTCGCCGCGCCGATGACCTCGGCGCGGAGCGGGCTCCGACGCCCGC
>Ga0075158_10002217_pt1 | contig 14250 bp, 11 predicted proteins | sample JI91814BDNA_FD_70968 | JGI IMG/M metagenome (GOLD analysis project Ga0075158, IMG submission 70968) | Wastewater effluent complex algal communities from Wisconsin, to seasonally profile nutrient transformation and Carbon sequestration -... | ecosystem: Engineered > WWTP > Effluent > Algae... | reverse complement strand
ATGTTCCTGCTCTTCAAAGAGAACGGAGCGGACGACTGGGAAACAGCCCTGCGGATCAGCCCGAAGCACGCCAACAGCGCCGACAAGATCGAGTTCCACCACATCTTCCCCAGAGCCTTCCTCAAGAGGGAGAGGAAGAACCTGCAGGACGGCGACATCAACGACATCGCCAACTTCGCATTCATCGGCTCCACGACGAACAAGCAGATCAGCGACAAGACCCCAGCAAGCTATCGGGTCAACTACCCCGCGGCGAGACTCGAAGCCCAGCTCGTGCAGTTCGAGCAATGGGGAGACGGCGCGTCCGACTTCGAAGAGTTTCTGCGTCGACGCCGACAAGCTATCGCTCAGGAGCTGAATATATTCGTGGGTCTCGAGTCGAAGTCGATCTCCGACGACCAGCCCGCTACTCACCCTGAAGGAGCGCAATGGACGCCAAGCGTCTAGTGGAAGTCGCCCTGGAGAAGGCGCTCGTGGCACAAGCGCCTTTGGCGCGCAAGAACGTGGAACGCCTCCGACGTGTCCACCCGGAGGCGACACCATCCGCGTTGATCAAAAAGTTGGACGTCGCCTACCTGTCGGCCGTCACGGTGTCGGGCGGAACCGCCGGCGCTGCTGGCATGGTCCCAGGTGGGGTATACCCACCGCCCTCGCCGACGTCATGGTCTTCACGGAGGCCACCGTCCTCTATGTCCTATCGCGAGCGGAGGTTCACGGCCTTCATCCCGAGGACATCGAACGGCGGAAACTCTTGGCCTACATGGTTCTTGTGGGGGACAGTGCCAACACCGCGCTTGGGAAAGCCATCCCACGGACTGGTGGGTACTGGGCCAAACGCATCGTGGACGGTATTCCAATGTCGGCAGTGAACGCGGCGAACAAGGTCCTCGGCCCCCGATTCATCACCAAGTACGGAGCGAAGCAAGGGGTTCTCGTGCTCTCGAAGCAGGTCCCCCTCGGTGTTGGAGCCGCTCTGGGCGGAGGAGGGAACCACGTCTTCGGACGACTCTCGGTCAGGACTGCCAACAAGGTATTCGGCCCTCCGCCCGAGGTGTGGACCGAGCGTCGTGTGCCGACGCCTGACTGAGTTGGACTTCGAAGGCCAGCCCTGACGCGACCAGCGGAACGGCTGGCCCGCCAGCCCTGTAGTTTGCGCGACGCTCTGCGGCGCCACCGATTGTGCAATGTCGCGTGCTTCGCGTCGTGCAGTCTTCGCTGCATCTCGACAACAAACGGCAAACCTATGAACCATAAACGCTGCGTTATGGTTTTTGGCGTCTACGACGACGGCGCTTATGCTTGCTCAAATCCGCCTCCAGGCCCATGTCGCCGTCGGGTGAGAGCCTGAGCACGTGGCAAGCAACAAGACGTTCTTCGAGTCCCCGCAGGCGGCGGCCGTCTACAAGCATCGCCTGCTTCGCACCTACGTCCCTGCGTGGGCGGGCAAGGTCGGTTCACGGGCGCCGGGCAAGAGGGTATTCATCTACGACGCGTACTCGGGGCCCGGACGGTACGACAATCAGGCGCCAGGTTCGCCGGAGTTGGTGGTTGATACGGCGATCGCCATGGCGCGGCTCCGGACGGTTCACTCAATCTTCTCCGACAAGGAACCTGATTACATCGCGCGCCTGAATGACCTCCTTGCCGAGAAGGGCGTGCCTCTCGATACCTACGAGGTTCGCGAAGGGACCGTGGAGACGAATCTGGATGATGTCATCTCGAGAGTCGGGCAGGCCCCACTGTTCGTCTTCTTGGACCCGTTCGGCCTCACGGTGCCGTTTGACGTCGTCGTCCAGACACTGATCGGACGGCACAAGAGCGGATGGTCGTCCACCCTTCAGCCGAAGACTGAGCTGCTCATGAACTTCTCGTACGACGCAGTGCGCCGCATCGCGGGGGTTCTTCGAAGTGACTCGGACCATGCTGCACGGGCTGCTCAGATTGCTGCACTGGACCGCGCTCTCGGCGGGGACTGGTGGCAAAGCATCGCCATGTCGGCGGCGGAGGGTTGGGTGCATGAGATTCTCGTCGGCTTTGCGACTCGCGTCGTCGGAGCGGCGAGAGGCTTCGGCTTCATCACCGCGGATGTCGCTGACTCCCTATCGGCGCAGCCCATCTATGAACTCGTGCTGTTCACGGCCCATCCCGATGGTCTGTGGGAGATGGCCAACGCGATGTCCTTCGCACGCCAAGACTGGCGCGATTACCTGATCAAACAGGAAGAGGACAAGAACCGGGGCCAACTGGTCATGCGTGCGCTGGACTTCGACGACAACCCCGATGCGTGGATCCAGGAGATCGCCTCGAACGTTCGCGCCCTGCTGACCGGCCGGGGCTCCGTGTCAGTCCGGTCCTCCCTCGGAGAAGTGTTGGGCAGGACGCTCGGTCTTGCCCGCGAGACCCATCTCCGGAGTGCGCTCAAGCTGCTCGAAGGGGAAGGCCTGATCTACCCCTGCTCAAAGGGCAAGTTGGACGCGAAGGTCGTTCGGCGCCTCTAACCCCGAAGTAGCGGCATGTGGGAGCTCGTTCCACACTCGGCCATCCAGTTGTCGACCGTTGGCCTTTGGCGTTCTTCCCCCCCACTGCTTGAAGAAGAACGGAACGCCCTCGAGGGCGCATTGATCCCGAATCGCCTCAGCCCACCGAGGGTCCATAGGCCGGGCCCGAGGCCCGGACTCGCCGCCGACGATGACCCAGTCGATGCCCGTGAGGTTTAGTTCACCCAGGTCACCGATGAGGGGCTCGCAGGAGAGGAACTTGACCGCCGCGGGAGTGACCCTCAGGTCATCCATGCGCGTGACCGCGTCGGCGTCCTCGACAGAAACCCCCATCCAGAGATTGCTGGGCCAGTCCAACCGATCCGCCACTCGTCGCAAGCGGGTCGCGCGCTTCGTAAGGACCTGGTAGGTGTGCTGGGGAGTCTCACGGACAACGTCGAAGACGTCCCGAACGAAGGCGAGGGGGACCTTCGCGTGGAAGAGGTCACTCATCGAGTTAACGAACACGAGGCGCGAGCCTGCCCAGCGATGCGGCTGGTCCAGAGACTTCGGATGAATCGTGACTGCGAACCCTGGACCGCTAGTCCGAGGGTCGCCATCGTTCTGATACTTCTCGGCACCCATCGCCTTCAAGCGTTTGGCCAGGGCCAGTGCGTAGCAGTTGTCGCATCCGGCAGCGACGCGGTCGCAGCCGGTAACAGGGTTCCAAGTGACTTCGGTCCACTCGATCGCAGACTTGCTCATCGACCCTCCTCGGACATGTGTTCGATACAGACGGTAGGCGTGCCCACTGACAGCCTCATCGGAACACCTGGCTGCCGGACTTGAGCGCTTCCCATGACGTGGCGGCGCTGCAGACGGACTCAGACGCGAGCAGGTAGGCCCAGGTCTCGTGGACCTCGTCGGAGCCGTTGACGGTCTTGACCCACGCTGCGGCGGCAACGCGCTTGGCGATGACGACGGGCGAGGCCATGTCAACGTCCCGTTTGCCTTCGACGATCCAGTGCACGCCGGCATCGTCGATGACGATGAAGTCGGGTTCGTACTGCCGCTGGACAGCCCCGGCCAGGTACGTGATGCGCAGCGGCACGGTCTCATCGATGCGCACCCACGCCTTGACCGGGGCGGACTTCTCGAACAGGTCGGCCAGCCTGAACTCGGTGGAGTACGCATCGAAGGTGTTGACCTCATAGACCGACTTGGCATAGCCGGCATACGGGTAGCCCCGGACGAACTCACGCGCTGACGTGACCACCTGACGGTCGGCCGCTGGACGGGTCTCGTACCGCTCGGACGGCTCTGGCCACCGCACAGGCCGCACCTCGCGGACCTCGCGAGCTGGCGACGACGTCTGCTTGGCCTGGATCCACTCGGTCAGCCGGGCCGTCGCTAGCCGACCGTGCTCGGGCCGCCACGGCGTCTTCTCCGTTACGCCCGCCCCGGTCAGGAAGGCCCGCGCCACTCCAACGGCCGCGTTCAGCTCGGTCACCGATGCCTCGACGGCGTTGGTCCGGATCAGCCGCCCGACGAGGTCGTTCTCGATGGTGTCGAAAGGCATGACGGTCTGGGTGGCGATGACTTGCTCGATCTCGTCCCGGATGACCACGTGCGCGGCGCCCGTGGCGTCCCGCTCGGCGTCGATGGCCTTGCGGATCAGTGTGGGGGCGTTGTCCTCAGCGAAGGTGCGACCGAGGGCTTCGACGGAGTCGAGATTGATCGACGAGAGCGTGAACCGGTCCCGCTCCCACCGCGTCACGACCGAGGGCAGGAACAGCGGGATCTTCACCCCGCCCGGCGTCCTCGGCGTCAGCACTCGACGCAACGTTTCTGCGGACGCCGCCCCAGTACTCACGCGGGCGTCCATCGTCGAGACCATCAGACCGGTATGCCGCGAGCCTGCCTCCGCGTCAACGTCCTCGTCCACCTCGAAGAGGCTTCCCTGGCTGGGGTCCGTCGCAGCCCGACCGGGCAGGTCGATCTCGACCGTCCCCGACGCCGGGAAGAAGTCGCCCGAGAACTCCCCCGGGACACCGACCTCAGTCCCGCGTGTGAACCTCCCGGCCACTGGATTGACGACGACGGAGGCTTCGTCGACGCGGTCACCAAGGGTCTGCTCGAGCAGTGACTTGGCCTGCTTGAGCAGCGTCGCGAACGACCGGTGTGACAACACTTCGACGGTGTCGAGCATCGGGTTGCCGGTGCGCTGCCCGAATGGCAGCCGCAGGCCGCGACCGAGGATCTGCTCGGTGAGCAGGCTGGACTCCATGGACCGCACCGAGGCGATGACGTAGATGTTCTTGACGTCCCAGCCTTCCTTGAGCATCGAGACCGACACCACCGCCCGCACCGGCGAGTCCGGGTCCTCGAGCCGATCCAGCAGGGCCAGCGTGGCGTTGGGCTCCTCCGACGTCACGAGCAGCACCCGCTCCGGTGAGCCGAGCATGTCCGAGCCGATGAGCAGGTCGCGGTACTCAGTCGCTTCATCGATGGTCGAAGCGACAAGGAACATCACCGGTTCGGCGAACTTCCGCCCTCGCACCTGAGCGGAGTAGGCCCGCATCGCGTCCCGTTTGGCATCCAGCAGCGTCAGCCCATCCGCCAGCTGCGTGCGAACGTCGTGGATGCCGTCCTGCCGCGTCACCAGCACGGGGATCTTCACCCAACCGTCCGCGATCGCCTCCGACAACGGATACCGGTAGACGATCATCGACTCCGACGCCGCGTGCGGGGTCGCCGTCAGGCCGATCGTCGCCAACGGGTGCAGCTCGGTGATCGCGGCCTCGAACTTCTTCGCCGAGCCCGAGTAGTACACGTGGTGCTCATCGGCGATAACGACCAGGTCGTCCGCCTGCTCCAAGTACGTCCGTACCGCGGTACCGAGGGTCTCGTGTGGCTGGAACGCCCGTCGGCGATCCTCCTTGTTGGGCCGCAGCAGTGACTGCACCGTGAAGACGAACACCTTGAACCGGTCCTCGTCCGCCAAGGCCGCCCCGACCTCGCCCCGCTCGACGGTGTCGAGGGTGATGACCATCGGCCGAGACTGCATCCCCCGCATGTACTTCGGATGGCCCGGAGTGAGGTTGTCGATCGTCTTCCGTTGGATCGTCGACCCCGGCGTGACGATCAGAACGTTGCGCACCCCGGACTCATACAGGTAGTCGAGCAATCCACCGGCGATGTATGTCTTCCCGACACCGGTCGCGAGATCAGCGATGAACTCCGCGCCCGGCTCGGCCGCACCCAGCGACTTCGCAAGCGCGTCGAGCGCCTGCTGGTTCGGCTCACGCAGGTCGAGGTTGTAGCTCACCTGCTCGACCAGGGCGGGGTCGTAGTCGATGCTCACGCGCCCGATCCTTCCGTGGCTTCTCCGGTATGCCGCGGACTCACCTCGGTGCGGCGCCGCATCCGCCGTGCTCCGCTCGTCAGCAGATCGCGTGGGGCTTTGCGGATCCTGGAACCGGGACTGACCTCGGCCAGTGTCGACTCGGCCTCAGGGAGAACAGACTTCGCGACGATCGTCACCCGTTCCTTCTCTCCCAAAGCGCCGACGACCTGCCGAATCTCTTCAGGACCGACGGTGCCATCGACGACGGCCAAGCGCATCCGCCCACGAACCCCGCACAGCGGTGGCGCGTCATCCTTGAACTCGAAGCCGAGCTGCCCGGCGACCGCCCGAGCGAAGCGACCGTTCGTTGCCCACTCCGCGAGGAGGACACCGAAAGGCGTGTCCTCGTACATCGACGGCCCGACCGTCACAGTCCGGAAGCCGCCGCCTCCCTCCCAGCCAGCCGATTTGGTGATGCCGCCGGGGTCCTCGCCGGCAACCACCTTGGTGAGACGCGGCAACGTGAACTGCTCGACCGTCGAGGGGAGGATCTCCGAGGTCACCCAACGACGCCCCATCTTCTGCGCCACGGCGGCCGTGGTGCCAGACCCCGCGAAGCAGTCCAGCACGATGTCGTCCGTGTTCGAGCCGATGTGCACGATGCGTTCGATCAACCGTTCCGGCTTCGGAGTTGCGAAGACCGAACCAGATCCGAAGAGGCCGACGATCTCCTTCTTGGCTTCGTCCGTGTGGCCGGTCTCATCGTGGGGCCACCAAGTCCAGGGAACAAGCCCCTCATCGTCGGCCAAATACCTAATGGTGTTGGGCATGCCGTCGCCTTTGAGCCCAAAGTAGAGCTCTCCTCGTTCGCGCATCGCATGCATCACGGTCTCTGTCACACTCCAGGCACGTCCGTTGGCCGGTCTAACCACTCTGCCGCTCGGCGTGACCACGTCGTAGAACTGAGAGGCAGTGGCATGTCCTCCTTGGACGTCCATCGGGATCGGCCGCCACGGGCCCCGCGGATCGTTGTTTGGGTTGCGGTACTCCTTCGCCCCGACTCGGGCGATCCGATTTCTAACCGCCTTCCACCTAGACCCGAGAGGGGCATACACGAGCAGATGATCGTGCACTGGCCCGATGGCGGGTCGGTTGTCCCTTGAGTACTTCTTCTGCCATACAACGTTGGCGATGAAGCACTGGGCACCGAAGACTTCGTCCATGAGGAGCCGCATTCGGTGTGGCTCGGCATCGTCGAGGTGCACCCAGACCGAGCCGTCGGGAGCGAGAAGGTCCCGGATGAGCAACAGCCGCTCGCGCATGAACGACAGCCAGGTTGAGTGCTCCATCCAGTCGTCATAGTGCTCGAATGCTTGACCCGTGTTGAACGGCGGGTCGATGTAGACGAGCTTGACCTTGCCTCTGTAGATGGCGCGGTACTCAGGGACCTCGCACAGGATGCGCAGCACGTCGAGCGAGTCACCTGTGAAGAGGAGGTTCGCGGCATACGGATCCTCCGGCACCTCACCGACAAAGCCGCCGAAGTCGGCGAGCCGGACCTCGGAAGCAGCTGGATGGTCGCGCTCCACCCAGATCGGCTTGCCCGTCTCGTCCTTGGGCACGAGCAGGAACTTGTCCTTCCCGGGCCAGACAAGCTCGAGCCGTGTTGTCGTCACTTGCGGGTCTCCCTTTCCAGCTTAAGCAGGCGGTCCTGCTCCTTGTAGGGCAACGGATAGCGTTCCAAGAGCCACGTCCGGCGACTCAGTTGGTTGGCGAGATACCGCCGCTCGGCCGGAGCAGACGCCAGCGGCAGCGCAGCCTCTATCGCCGAGACCTCCGCAAGCAGTCGCCCGCGTTCGCGATCGAAGCGCTCCTGGCAGGCGCGGGAGCAGAATCGGCTCGGACGACCTCCGGTCTTCGGCCAACTGACGACCTCATGACAGGTGGGCGACAGGCAGCACGTCTCGGCGACCGGTTGGATGCATGCCCGGACGTCCTCAACGAGGTTGTCCGGGCGCGCGTCACGTCCCCGTCGCTCACGTAGGACTTCCAAAGAAGGTCTCACAACGTTCCTCGTGGAGGTGGAACCATCCTCCGAGGTCAGCCGGCTGGTCAGGCCGGTTCGGTTGGGGCTGGTCAGACCCCGAGTGGCTTGCACGTCCTGGTCAGCATACGACTTTCGTGGCTTTCCGACAGGCAAGATGCTCATGTTGGTGAGGATAGCCCGTATAGTCGTGACCTGCGACGATGTCGCGGCAGAGGGCGGCATGGGGGCTTCTCTGGGGGACTCTGGCGCAGCCGCCGCTCCGAGGATGCATGGTTATGCAGTCAAATCGAACCCGCGAGCCGGGCGTGTTCAGCAGGACTATGCGGGCTAACTATTGCGCCAGTGGTCGTTGTGCCCCTACTGTGGGTAATGGATCCACACGTAATTGAGGGCACGCCCTGTTGGTAGCAAGGCGCGCCCTCGTGGTGGAATGCTCTAGGCAAGCGAGGATCCTCCGTTGGGTCAGTCTATTGATGCCGCATGCGTGCGGCCAGCCCCCGTGGGTCGGGTGACCGACTGGACCTTCCGTCTCCAAGGGTCGGATCCGATCCGATGGGACTGGTCCCTCGGCTCCCCAGACATCCGCGGGTTGCAGCCAATCCGGAACCCGCGGTCGACGGAGAAGTCGAGACACATCCCGGTGCAGGCGCACTGCTTCGTCACGGGCACCACCTTGAAGCTGGAATCGGGTCTCGAGTACGACCTGCTCCTCATGTTGGAGCGCGACCCGACCGCTGCATGGTTCGTGCCGCAGCCCGGCCGTCTCGGGGTGACGCTGCCGAACGGGCGACGAACGATCCACACACCCGACCTGCTCATGCTCGACACTGCCGGGCGCGTCACCATCTGGAACGTCCGCTCCGCTGAGCGCCAAGATGACAGGTTCAGGATCCAGAGCGACGCGACGGCCGCGGCATGTCAGGAAGTCGGCTGGGGCTACGCCGTCTTCCCGGGTCACTCGCGCGCCAAGAAGTACAACCTGAGGTGGCTCGCGGCATACCGTCACGACCGACCCTGGTACGCGGCGGCCAAGGCCGAGCTCGTCGACCTGTGTGACGCGGGCGCGTCCATGAACGACGTCATCGAGGCCGACCATGGCGCAGGCCACCTCGTCTCCGCGATGTGGCACTACGCATGGCGCGGCGACTTGGTCGTCGACCTGGACCACTGGATCGGACGAACAGCGCCAATCGCGTGGGCCCACGGAGCCTCCGATGGGTAGAGCCACCGTCGAGATCTCCCCTGGGATGCGCATCCTCACCAACCGCGGGGTTGCGATCGTTGTTGAACTCGACAGGCACGGTGTTCACCTCAAGGGCTCCACGGGAGACACCTACTTCACCGCCTACACGGAACTGGATGCCAGAGAGATCAGCGACTCGGGAGTCCAGGTGCTCCATTCCTCCCTCCTGCCCTGGTTCGTCCAGTTGCCCGCTGACGTCCAAGCGACCGCGCTGTTCCGACAGCAATGCGTCATGGAGAGCCGGAGCGGCTTCCGTGAGGGCTTGGCCGAGCTCGCGCAACCAGGCGAGCCCTTCTGGCCGTTCGGCGAGAGCTACGGCGTTAGCATCACCAAGCGCTACGAGCACATGAGCCGTCTGGTCTCTTTCGAGCGGACCGTCGACCGCACGATCATGCAGCGCGTCTATGACGGTGAGATCCAGAAGCCGAGCATCACCGGTCGAGCCATGATGACCTGGGACAAGAACTGGCTGACCCTCGGGCTCGGCGGTCTCGTCGACGGACGCAGCATCCGCGACAAGCAAGGCTTCGACGCCTTGGACGCCAACTTCCGTCGCATCGCCGAGGAGCAGTTTGGCCAGTTCGACGGCCGCCACAGCGCGATCAGCCGTAACGAGATCGAACGCCGAATCCGCCTGCAGATGAAGCAGGAGGGCCTGGTCGTCGAGAATCTCCCAGAGCGACTCATGGAGGAGTACCTCAGCCACCATTGGCGGGCCATCGGGAGGACGACTAAGCAGCAGAAGTCCCGCAACCTGCGCAAGGTCTCAGGGCATGAGAGCTACCCGGCGCAGCACATCACCCAGTGCTGCACCGACATCTGCCGCGGCGACAACCTCATCTGGGACCCCATCCAGGACCGGCCGGTCAGTGTCGAGATCGGCTCGATGATGAGCACACCCTCGCGGGTTGTCACGGCGATGCGCCTGTTCCCTCGCTCAGCAAATGGTGTCGACGTCGGCCTGCTGCTGTACGACACCATGCGGCAGCAGTCGATGCTCGTCGAGGAGGGCCCCGACGGTCCGACGATCGACGACTGGCGGTGGATCGGCGTGCCCGAGTCGCTGGACTTCAACGGGAACCCGGTGCGGACCGGGCGACGGGGCGTCACCAAGCCGGACTTGGCGATCTGGGGAGAGCACCAGGTTCCTGGCGTGACGCCCACCTCGGTCAGGTCCGACCACGGCTCCATCTACGTCGGTAAGCACTTCCGAGCGTTGCTCGACCAGTTCGGCATCACCCTGCAGCTCAGCCGCGGGAAGAAGCCCAGTGACAACCCCCACATTGAGAGGCTCCACGAGACCTACCAGCGCTTCTACCAGCAGTCCGAGGCATTCAAGGGCCGCGGCATTTACGAGCGCGGGTCGTGGGTCGGGGTCGTCGCCGATGAGCCGATGTGTACCGCTGAGAAGTACTTGGCCGACATGCAACGCTTCCTGACGCTGGACTACCACCGCCAGCCTCACGACGGACTGTTCCTCCCCGGCGCGCCCGGCATACGGGTGACGCCGCTGGAGTACTGGGATGCGCTTTTCGCGATCACCGGCCGTGTCACGATCCCGGTGCACCCGGACCTGATCTACCAGTTCCTCCCCATCATCTGGCTCGCGCCCGGCCACGCCGGGGTCGAGTTCAAGAACTTGACCTACGACGATGAGGTCCTCGAAGACTTCCGCGACGTGCGGAAAGGGACCTTCCGGGAGCAGGACAGCGCGATCCCGTTCCACCGCGACCCGCGCGACATGACCCGGATCTGGTTCCGTCACCCCGACACCGACCGGATCCACGAGATCGGTTGGCGGGGGCGCCACCTCATCGAGGCACCCCTGGTTGACGTCCTTGTCGACCGTGTCAACGAGCGCATCCAGCAACGCGGAGGCAACCGCGCGCTCAAGAAGCGCACGATCATGCTCCAGATCATCGACGAGATCGGTGACATCACCACCCCCAAGGGCAAGGACGAGTCACGAGCCCAGCTCTCTGCGGCATACATCCGCTGGAGCCAGGCGCAACGCGACCACGCCGAAGTCGCCGAAGCCCACCGTGCCCTCGAGCTCGCCCAACAAGGCAACGTCGTGCGCTTCCCGGGAACCGCTGTCGCCAGCTCCAGTTCGGACGCAACGACGTCAGCGCCTGCCCACGAGACCGACGAAGAGCCCTGGCCCGACTACCGGGGGATGGTGTGACATGGACGCACACGACTGGCATCGGCAAGCAACAGCCCCATCACCGGCGTGGCCCGACCCGGTTTCCATCGCTGAGTACGACGGCTGGTCTCGAGCCGCCCGAGACGACTACTTCCGTCGGTTGAGGGCCGCAATGAACGCCAGGGTCGTCGTCTCGAAGCCGATGGAGGCCGTGAAGGCCCACCTCGACGACATCGTCAATACGAACCGACTCCGACCGCCGGGCGCGATGCCGATGGTCGCGGTCACGGCACCGTACTCCGCAGGCAAGTCCACGCTGCTCAAGCACTGGGGATTCGGTGTCTACCGTGGCGTGCTCGGCGCCCAGGTCAACGAACAACGACCAACGTGGTCCCCCAAGCCCGGGATGATCGCGGACTGGGTGCCAGTCGTCTACGTGACCCTGATGGCGTCGAGCTCGATCAAAGAGATCAACGCACTGATCTTGCTCTACCTCGGGTACCCGCCGGAGGGTCTCGCCCGCACCACGACCACCCGCGTCCTGCATGCGTTGCGGATGCACAGCGTTCAGGTCGTGATCCTCGACGACGCCCACATGCTCCGGTCCACGAACGCCCAAGGTCGAGCGGTCCTGGACTACATCAAGTTCCTCAACACCGAACTCGGCGAGATCAACAACGGCACGGTCATCCTCGTCGGCGCCCACCTGGAGAGCACCACCATTCTCGATGACCCCCAGATCCGCGCGCGGTTGACCACGATGACGGTAGACGCGTTCCACATCAGCACCATCGAGAACAAGGCAGCCTGGCAGGACCTGCTCGCGTCCGTATCGGATCGGCCTCTGGAGCATCTGCCCGATGCCGCCCCGGACCTGTTCGTCACCACGCTGGCCCAACACATCTGGCGGCGGACCCAAGGTTTCGTCGGCGAGGTTGCCAAACTCGTCACCGGATCCGTCCTGGACGCCGTCCACGACCGCCGCAGCGTCATCACGCACGACGACCTTGACGCGGTCAAGCTCAGCGAACGCTCGGTCGATTCGCAGATCGACGCGGCGACCGCGGCAAAGAAGCGCCGGCAATGACGGTGCCACTGCCGGTGCGTCCCAACCCGCGACCGTCCGAGCCGCTTAGCTCGTATGCCGCTCGCCTCGCCGACGCCAACGGCCTGAGCCGCTCCCGGATCTTGGTGCCGTGGCGGCACGACATCGACGTCCCCAAAGCCGAGCTCGACTCCGTCGCGGCGCTGGGCGGGCTCGACGCCGATGCCGCGCGGCGGTTGACGATGAACCGGTACCCGTTGGCCATCCGCGGTCACGGTCAGCAACGTCGGCACGGGTGGCGGTTGCACCACGCGGTGGTGTGGATCTGCCCGGCCTGCACCATGCGGACTGGACACACCGACTTGCTTTGGCAGACCGCGCTGATGCCCGTCTGCCTGCGCTGTGGCTGCTACCTCGTCCCGGCTGGAACTCCTCACATCGTGCGGCCGGCTCACCCTCGGGTCATCGAACTCGCGGCCATCCTGCGCGACCTGGCCGAGGCGGCCATCGACCAGCCTCGAGCCCGCGGCATCCTCTACCGCCTGCGCCGTCGCTGCCAGGCCACCGCCGCGACAGTCCAAGACGACCCTCACGGCGCGGAGCTGGGACTTCCGGTAGTCGACGTCACCGCCGCCCGCCAGTGGGGCGCCTACCCGTCGCCCGACCCGGGCACGGTCGCGGCCCTGCTCGTCCTGTGCGGTCGGCGCCTCGTCCGCGAGCAGCGTCAACGACCGGCGCACTCCCGACGACACCAAGGGCCCGGGTTCACCCCCGCAGACCAGGCCCGGCTCGACTGGTTCCTCACCCGCCTCCGCCACCATGCCACCTCCGATGGGCTGCACCCGCGACACGTCCCCGCCCTGCTGCCGCTACCCGCCAACGACGACGCACCGGCGCGCCGGCCCGGGCAGTGGCTTTCGCTGACGCGCGCCGCTGTCGCCCTGCACCTGCTGATCGCCCAAGCCCTCGACGGCCACGCCACCCCAGAGGATGCGACCGCCGCGCTCGGCGTGACTGGCATACCGACCAGCCTGCTCATCGACGGCATCCACACCGGCGCCGGCCTGCGCGACCAGGACACCGACCTGCTCAGCCGAGCCCTCGACGCGCTACTCGCCGGCGGGCTCGTCGACTACCAGCGCCGCCGCGACACCCTGCGCGCCGTCACGCGGCTCCCCTCCAGCACCACCCGGCGCCTCCCGCCGAGCGCCGACCGCACTGACATCCAGGTCCTGGTGTTGGGGTGGATCTGGACGAGGTTCACCCACGGTCCGATGCGTTCCAGCCCTTGGCCGCACATCCCAGACCGGGACATCCATGCCTACGACACGCGCATCGACCCCGAGACTCGCCTGCTACTGCACGAGACCGGCCAACAGCTGCTCGCCGACACCGACCTGCTCACCATCCCTACCGCCCAAGCCACCAGGGCCGCAGTCACTCGGAAGTACGGATGAACCAGCTCGAGCCAGACCATCAAGACCTCCGCACCCGAGCAGCCCGGATCCTGCACGCGATGGCCGACACCCCCATCCCGGCCATGGACGCCACCTACTACGCCCACTACGCCGAGGAACTGCGAATGATCGTCGAAGAGCTCCTCGCGCAGCCTCACCCGGTCAACGCCTCCGTGACGCGCGTGTGGCTGCTCTGGAACTGCCACGACATCGCCGGCTCCTACTCCACCGAACATGCCGCCGTCGAGGCACGCGCCACCCTCCAACGCCACCTCCTGAACCAGCACGGCCCTGACACCGCCCTCCTCGCGAGCATCACGATCACCACGGCGGATATCCCGACCAACTGCCTCGGCCCGCAATGGGGCCACCAATGAGGGGCATCAGCCGCGACGTCTTGTCCCGCGACGCCGCCTGGACCCTTGCCGACGGGGCCTGCAAAGACCTCACCAGCCAGTGGACCGCGTGGGAGAACACGTATGCCGCAGC
>Ga0075158_10002212_pt1 | contig 14255 bp, 9 predicted proteins | sample JI91814BDNA_FD_70968 | JGI IMG/M metagenome (GOLD analysis project Ga0075158, IMG submission 70968) | Wastewater effluent complex algal communities from Wisconsin, to seasonally profile nutrient transformation and Carbon sequestration -... | ecosystem: Engineered > WWTP > Effluent > Algae... | reverse complement strand
CATAAAGAAAATCCATGTATTGATATCGTTGAAGGATTTAAAGATGTAAAACCGATGGTATTTGCCGGTATTTATCCTATAGATAACGACGATTATGAAGATTTAAGAGATTCATTGGAAAAATTGCAGTTGAACGATGCGTCACTCGTATTTGAGCCGGAGAGTTCAATAGCACTTGGATTTGGATTTCGATGCGGATTTTTAGGCTTATTGCATCTTGAAATTGTGCAGGAAAGATTGGAACGTGAATTTGACCAAAATGTAATTATTACAGTTCCTAACGTTTCGTTCGATTGTTTTACAACTTCAGGTAAAAAAATTGTAGTACACAATCCAACTGATTTACCTGATCCGGGAACAATTGACCATGTTGAGGAACCCTATATTCGTGCACAAATAATTTCGCAACCCGATTATATCGGAGCAATCATGAAATTGTGTATGGACAAACGTGGTATTTTGAAAAATCAGATTTACCTGACTACCACCCGTGTGGAATTAGTTTGGGAAATGCCACTTGCTGAAATTGTATTCGATTTTTACGATAAATTAAAATCTATTTCTCGTGGATATGCAAGTTTCGATTATGAATTAATCGATTATCGCGATGGCGATTTAATTAAATTGGATATTAAACTTAACGGTGAAAATGTTGATGCATTTTCTGCCATCATACATCGCGAAAAGGCTTATGAATTTGGCAGCAAATTGTGTGGTAAATTAAAAGACCTTTTACCGAAACAACAATTTGTGATAGCCATTCAGGCAGCTATTGGCGCAAAAATTATTGCGCGTGAAACTATTTCTGCCATGCGTAAAGATGTTACAGCAAAATGTTATGGTGGTGATATCTCTCGTAAACGTAAGTTATTGGAAAAGCAGAAAAAAGGTAAAAAACGTATGCGCCAGATAGGAACTGTAGAAGTTCCTCAGGAGGCATTTTTAGCTGTATTAAAATTAAATGAGGATTAAATAATTACATGCCGGTTATATTAGATGGTAAGAAGCTTTCACAGGAAATTCAATTAGAAATTAAACATACAATTGAAGAAAGGCGAATAAATGGAAAAAAGATTCCGCATTTAGCTGCCGTACTTGTTGGCAACGATGGCGCCAGCACCACTTATGTAAATAGCAAAATCAGGTTGTGTAAAGCTGTTGGCATGCAGTCTACTTTTATTCATTTAGATGCTTCAACCACAGAATCCGAATTATTAAAAATAGTGCATGATATCAATCAAAATGATGATATCGATGGATTTATTGTGCAATTACCTTTACCAAAACATATTAACGAAACAAATATTATAGAAGCAATTAACCCTAAAAAAGATGTGGATGGATTTCATCCCATTAATTTAGGTCGTATGCAATTGGGGCTTCCTGCATTTATTTCGGCAACTCCTGCAGGTATTGTTACCATGCTCGAAAGATATCAAATTGAAACAGCCGGTAAACATTGTGTGGTGATAGGCCGAAGTAATATTGTAGGTACGCCAATGAGTATTTTATTATCTCGAAATACCAATCCAGGTAATTGCACGGTAACAATTTGCCATAGCCGGACAAAAAATTTAAAAGAAATCTGTTTACAAGCCGATATTATTGTTGCGGCATTAGGCAAACCTGAATTTGTAACTGCCGATATGGTAAAAGAAGGTGCAGTGGTTGTTGATGTTGGTATTTCACGTTTAGATGCCGATAATGAAAAAGGTTATGTGATTAAAGGTGACGTGAAATTTGATGAAGTTGCGCCAAAATGTGCTGCCATATCTCCTGTTCCGGGAGGTGTTGGATTAATGACTGTTGTTTCATTATTAATGAACACTATGAAAGCTGTTGAACTCAATAATTAAACAGTTATAATCTCATTGTTTTCAATAAAATATAAGGTAAAGTTTAACTTACCAATTTGAATAAATCGATGTCCAATTCAATCCATCCACTTTCCCAACAATATCCCATCATGGAGCAGTTTTATACTATCCAGGGTGAAGGATTTCATCAGGGTAGAGCGGCTTATTTTATTCGACTTGGTGGTTGTGATGTTGGTTGTGTTTGGTGCGATGTAAAAGATAGTTGGGATGCAGCCAAACATCCGTTAATCAGTGCAGAAGAAATTATTACCGAAGCAAAAAAATATCCATCTAAATTAATTGTAATAACCGGTGGCGAACCTTTGATGTATGATTTACATGTTTTAATCAATGGATTACATGAAACAGGTTTTGAAGTAAACATTGAAACTTCCGGGGCACATCCAATGCGTGGGAATGCAGATTGGATTTGTTTTTCCCCTAAAAAATTTAAAGCCCCTTTACCGGAAGTTGCTGCAATTGCCAATGAATTAAAAGTGGTAATTTATAATAAAAGCGATTTCGAGTGGGCAGAGGAACATCGTAAAACAGTTGGGGCTACTTGTAAATTATATCTACAACCTGAATGGAGTAAACGAGATATAATTACGCCGCTTTTAATTGAATATGTAAAAGAACATCCCGAATGGGAAATTTCTTTACAGCTACATAAGTACATTCAAATTCCTTAATAAAAAAAAGAGGCTGCCGAAAACGACAACCTCTTTATATTTTTAAAATTTCTGCTTATCAATCATTAATTGAAATGGCATAGTTCATTGTAGTGCTTGCATTTTTCAGTGTTACCTGATAAATTCCGGCAGCTGCATTTCCTAAGTCGATAGTTTGAGTGTAATTATTATTGGTTACATCAATCATAGTTGTATAAACAACCTGACCTAATGCATTGGTAATATTTACCTCAAAGTTATTTCCTTCATAATTATTTAATTCCAATGTAAACACACCATTTGAAGGGTTTGGATACATAGCAATTTGATCATTTTCAATTTCGCCTATACGAGCTGGAGTTGAGAAATAATAATGGTCAGAAATAACAGATTTAATTCCATCGGCTACGCAAATAGAACGAACGTGGAAACCATAATCAGTACCAGGAGTTAAACCGGTAACTGTCCAGTCTGTTAAACCACCTAATACTTTTTTCTTTAACACTTCAACTTCGTCGAGTGTGTAAACAGATAAATGATATCCACCTGAGTTATCAGAAGGATCCCAAGATAAATGAGCAGATGTTGAAGTAATGGCATCAGCACCTAAACCGATTGGAGCGGGACATAATGCCACATCACAAGCTAAATAAGAAATAATATTTGCTCTTAAGTTAGAAGCATTTGGAGTAGGGCTATGCCAGTTGTCGGTAGTCATACCACCAAATAAAACAGTTCCTGAACCCCATGTTTTTTCTGCCAATACAACATTTGATGGAGAAAAAGCATCAACCATTAAATTGGTTAATCCTGTACCTGTAACTGTAGCATGTCCAAAACTTGTACCTGTGTAATAAGTACCTGCAGGAAGGAATGGTCCGTTAAATATTGGGTGACCAACTGCACCTGCATCAGCAGTAGCATCAGAAGTAAAATACGCATAGAATAATGAAGTACCACCGAAACCGAAACTCATACCATCGCCTTCGTTTGGTGCAGCATTTAATAATAATTTACCACCTGAAGAAACCCAAGATTCGATGGCTGAAATGTTTGCAATCAAGAAATTTTCTAATTCAATTGCATGTCCATCAGACCCTTCAAGGAAAACAAAACAATTATCAGGTCCAAATACAGAACCAACATCCATTGTTTCAAAATAATCACGTGTCCAACCAACACCTTCAGTTCCGAAAACTGCAGTCATTGCGTTAGAGTTATTTACAGTAAACCAAGGTTCACCGCCTGTAGTGTTAGATAATATATAATAAGCACCATTACCTGCTACTGCACCGGTATGGCAAACTGTTTCAGTATAACTGTCGTTACCCGGATTTTCATCGCCGGCAAGTGTAGTCCATGCTGTAATTTCATAACAACCTTCTGCGCTAAAATCCCAACCTTCAGGAGCAGTCCAAGAAGCAGTACTAAATGCAGGTAAAGTTCCAGGGAAAAATCCGGCAGTAACTAAACCACCATCTACCTGATAACTAACCGTAAATCCGGAAGCATCGCTTGAACCAAAATTTTCAACAGTAACAATTACATCTTCCAAGCCAAGTCCGGGACCTGTTGTTGGATTTGTGATGTCGATAACGGCTACATCGTTTGTTAATCCTCCCATTAAATTGAGGGTATAATCTTCAGCTTCACCAAATGATGTTGATGCACAAGGATCCAAAGGAGTACCTAAACCACTTGGATAAATACAACGAACACGCATACCAGTGTTGCCTGGAGTTAAACCTGTAGGAACAGTAAATGAAAATGAACCACTACCTCCTCCAGCTAAACTTAAATTGCCTATAACTTCTGATACATCAAAAACATTATCATGATTATAGTCAATCCATGCAGTGTAAGTTTGCGACCATGTAGGATTGTTGGTACATGTCATTGTGTACGTATCACCCATGGTAACATTTGCAGTTAAACCCGTGTAATCAGAATAACCAATACCGGTGATTGCTGCGCCGGAACTTGTGTTAGATAAATCGGCAACAACAACGCCATCAATGAAATCGCCTTCTGCTGTTCCGGTAGTGTAAATTGGAGTGCAATACTGTGCAAAGGTGACAGATGCACATAGTGCTGAGATGACGAATGTCATAAACATCCGCCTCATTGTGTGAGTGTGAGTCATAAGCTTGTTTTTTAGTTAATTAATAATCCAAGCTAAAAACTAATTTTAACAAATGCAAATTAAAATAGCAATATTTTTTATTAAACCACTGATTATCAAGGGAATTGTGACATCTTCAATTTAATTATTTATATATATATCACCATTTATATTAACCTAAGTATATTCCTAAATAATTATTGAATAAAAAAATGAGTGATAAAATTAATTACCACTCATTCTAAACTAATTATTTATAAGATTAATTATGCAATAAAAAAAATGAGTGGTAAAATTAATTACCACTCATTTTAAATAATTATTTATTTAATTAATTATTCAGTAATAATAATTGAATAATTAATATTATGTGATGCATTACTGAGATTAACCTGATACATACCAGGCGTTACATTTTCTAATGAAATTGTTTCAGTAAATTCATTGCTGTTGATATCAACCGGTTGAGTATAAACAACCTGACCAATAGCGTTTACAACATTTAAAGTAAATGCGTTGTTTTCATAACCACTTACGTTTACTGTAAATGTTCCGTTATTTGGATTAGGGAATAAACTAACACCAACTTCTTCTTCACCGATACGGCCAAGTGTAGTCCAGTAAATCCATTCTGTTGGAGAAGAAATTAATCCTTCATCATAACAAACAGTTTTAATTCTGAACGCATAAGTAGTTAATGGTGTAAGGTTATCAACTAAAGCATAAGATGTAGAGTTAACACCTTTTTTGTTGATTAAACCAGTAGCTGTATTCCACAAAATCAATCTGTATTGATCAGCGCCTGCAATTCCTGTCCAATGTAACATGGCATCGTCAGTTGTGATACCGTCAACATATAAATCAGAAACGAGCGGACAAGCTGAAGGAGTAATGTTTACGTTATAGTCTTCAGTTTCACCATAAACATATTCAGTACAAGCTAACATTCCGATTGTGTTATAAACTTCACGAGTTCTTAAACGAGTAGTACCGAGTGCAGCGCCGGCAGGTACAGTAAATGTAATTGCACCAACACCATAAGTACCTAAACCGGTTACTTCGCCTAATTTTTCAGTTGCTTCATCAAAATAACCATCGTGGTTAAAGTCAATCCAAGCTGCTACACCATTGTTAAATTCATATTCACCATTAGTGATCGAAATAGTATAGGTTGCATCTGCTTCAAGGTCAGTAGATAAACCGTCGTAATAAGTATAGAATGGAGTATCACTAGCACCAGTTGCATTATTAATTGCGCCTAAAGCAACATTACTAATAAAATCGCCATCACCTGTACCTGTTGTATAATTTGGTGTGCAATAACAATCATCAGCTGCGTTGATACCAACGTATACATCTGTAGAGGTAGAAGCATCACCAGTTGCAGTACAAGTAACCACACAACGATACCAAGTAGGAACATCTTGCGATGCGCCATAGATTGCTGAAGTAGCTCCTGCAATAGGATTCCAGATTGCTCCATCAGTTGAATTTTCCCACTGATAAGTAATTCCGCCTTCCAAAACCGGATTAACCGAAACGTTAAAAATTGTAGCAGGACAAACCGATTCTGCAGATGCAAAAGCGTCACCAGCTTCAGGAGTTCCAGCGCAATCGGCACCAGCTAACACATCAAAAATAATTTGAGGTCTTGTTGTGCCTTGAGTTCCGGTTACGAATGAAGCGTCAGCATAACTACAAACATCAATTTGTGTATCTGAACGATAAGTTCTAGAGCCATTAAATGGCAAACCGGTAGTCCAAACTACAGAGGCATTATCCTCATAAGTTCCTTCAGGAACACCGCCACAAATTTCTACAATAATATTAGACGAACCATCCCATGTAAAAGGGCTGTCAAATATAAAGGTATTTACACCTTCAGCCGGAATGTAATCTGTTGGACCCCAAACAACTGATGCTCCAGCTTCCCAGCCTGTTGCTGTAAGTGAAGTTGTTCCAGTGGTCATAATTTTCACAGTATAACCTTCCATAACTCCGCCATCCGGAACATCAATATCGTAAGGAAGTGCAACGGTGAAGGATAAGGCTGTTATATCGCCTGAAACCATACCTGCACCTGCCATTTCAGACCCCAAATAAAGGTATTGGGCACGTTGCGTTTTGTAAAAATCACCAAAAGGTGTGGGATAAGATGTAGCTGTGTTGTAGCCATTATTAGCTCCAATAGTGTAGGATTGTCCTATAGCTGTCGCCGACCATAGAAACAAACCTGCAATCAAACTACAATTAAGTAACTGTTTTCTCATGATTAAGTGTATTTGTTTTGTTAAGATTAATGAGTAAATATAACATATTTAAAGGGTAAATATAAACAAATTGAACTATATAAATTTTGACAGGAAAAGCAAAAATGTGACATCAAATACCCCTTCTTTTATGCTGGTTTTGGACAAAAAAAACAGGCTGCTTCGGTCGAAACAGCCTGTTTTATTGATAAAAAGGGTCAATTATTCAGTTACAACTATTGAATAATTAATATTTTGTTGCTCATTACTTAAGTTCACCTGATACATACCAGGAGTTACATTATCTAATGAAATGTATTGAGTATAAGCAGCTGAATTAATGTCGAGGTTTTGTGAATATACAACCTGACCAAGCGCATTAACAATGTTCAAGGTAAGGGCTGAATTTTCTAAACCATTAATGTTTAATGTAAATGCTCCGTTGTTTGGATTCGGATACAAGCTTACACTGCCTTCAACTTCGCCGTCTAAACGACCTAAAGTAGTCCAGTAATACCATTCAGATGGAGCAGAAATATCTGCTAAATCATCATAACAAACTGTTTTAACGCGGAATGCATATGTAGTTAATGGGTCTAATTTGTCGATTAACTCATAAGAGTTAGTTATTGCTTTGCGTTTAGCAATTACACCTGTAAACGTATTTTGTAACACAAAACGATACTGATCAGCACCATCAATTGCATTCCAATGACAAACTGCATCATCAGTAGTAATACCATCAACAAATAAACCACCTGGAGTTTCGCAGAAAAGAATTTCAACACAACTTAAATAGGCAATAATATTTGCACGTAAGTTAGCAGCATTTTCTAGCGGTGAATGGAAGTTATTGGTAGTCATACCACCAACCATAACACGACCATCGCCCCATGGTTTTTCTGCTAGAACTGCAGATGAAGGTGAAAATAAATCTACCATAACATTAGTGTATCCAGTTCCTGAAACTAATGCATGCCCAAATGAACCACCTGTATAATCTGTACCTGCAGGAGCAAAAGGACCATTAAATATTGGATGAGCGGCATCTACTGCAGTTGCGTTGCTCATATAATAAGCATAAGTTAAAGTGGTACCATCGAATCCAAAACTCATACCATCACCTTCGTTTGGTGCTGAATTTAATAAAAGTTTACCACCAGAAGCAACCCAGTTTTCTATATCAGCACCATAAGTTGCTAGGAATGTTTCTAATTCATCAGCGTGACTATCACTACCTTCTAAAAACACAAAACAATTATCTGGATTAAATACAGAAAAAACATCTACTGTTTCAAAATAATTACGAGTCCAACCAATACCTTCTGGACCAAAAACAGTATTCATTGCTGTTGTATTTGTTGTTGAAAACCAAGGTTCTCCACCAGTTGTATTTGAATAAATATATACTGCACCGGTTCCTGTAATAGGACCGAGGTTACAAACTGTTTCATTGTGATCGTCGTTTACTGCAGCACCATCGCCATCAACAGATGTCCAAGCTGCAATATCATAACAACCATCTGTAGAAAAGTCATAGGTAGTTGCAAATGTATGAGAAGCAGTTGTGTAAGCTGCAATTGAGCCTGCATAAAATTCTGTAATTGCTGCACCACCATCTACATTATAACTTACGTTAAAGCCTGATAAAGGCTCAGAACCGAAATTTTGAATAGTCACAGTTACGTTTTCTATACCCATTGTAACACCCTAAGTAGGTGCAGTTACATCAACAACACCTCCATCAATTTCAGGTGCACCGTCAAGAAATACAGTATAATCTTCAGTTTCACCGTAAGTGTTTGAAGCACAAGGATCTAATGGTGTTGCTAAAAATGCAGGATAAATACATCTCACGCGTAATCTTGTTTCACCGCCAATTGCACCTGGTGCTACTGAAAAGTCAAAACTGCCTGTTTCACCAAGCACCAAATTCAAATTACCAATAACTTCATCAACTGAAAATACTTCATCATGATTAGCATCAATCCAAGCTGTATAAGTTTGGCTATACGTTGGGTTATTGTTAATAGTCATGGTGTAGGTATCACCAATCATTAAACTGGTAGAAATAGCTGTGTAATCTGAATAACCGATACCCGTTATTTCACCACCTGTTCCAAGGTTAGCAATATCGCCGACAGTTACGCCGTCGATAAAATCTCCAAAAGTTGTTCCTGTTGTATAAACAGGTGTACAATACTGAGCAAAACTTGTTCCTGCTATAAGCATCATGCCCGAAGCAAATACCAGTCTCCTCAATGTAGCGTTAAATTTGTTCATAAGTGTTTGATTTAATGGTTTAATTGGTTAAGTAATTAATTTAATTCAAATATAAGTCCCTAAAAAATAAAATTGCAATATGGAAAATGTTGATAGCAAAAAACGCCATCTCGATTTATTTAATTCTCCTATAAAAATTCAAATACAAACAATTGAATGCAATTAACTTATCGTCGCTTAAGTTAAATGGAATGACAAGGTAGCAATAATTTTATATTCTACCAAAGTAAATCCGCTTTTTTTCGGTGCTATTTCTAATTAAGTGTTAATAAAAGCCTTACAAATGCTTAATTTACAAGCATTCCGGCAATATAAGTATGTAAGATTTTAGCAGATAAAGGTTCCAGGTTATTTAACACTATAAAGTCTGCATACTTGCCTACTTCAATTGCACCAATTTCGGATTCCTGATTGGCTGCTTTTGCACTGCCCATTGTATGTGCATATAATGCTTCCTGTAAAGTAATGGCTTGATTTGATGCTATAACATCTCCCCGTAGCGTTTTACGAGTCATAGCAGCAGAAATGGTTTGAAGTGGGTCGAATTGTTTCACCACCGGTGCATCAGTGGAAAATGCAACAGTTACTCCTGCATTTAAAACAGCACGCACTGGATAAACATATTGCAGATAATCATCATCTATGTATTGAATAAAATTATTACCTAGCTCTGTAATAAATAATGGTTGCATAACGGCAATAACACCTAATTGCTTCATTGTTTGCAAATCATCTTCATCAGGAAATCCCAAATGTTCAATTCTGTGACATAAACCGGTTGTGTTTTCAGGTGAAATAGATGTGTACACATCTAAAACCATTTTAATTGCGGCATCTCCAATGGCATGGGTAGCAATTTTAAATCCTGCTTGTTGCGATTCTGCAGCTAATTGACGAAATTGCTCGAAAGATAAGCGCAAGATACCAAACGAATTTTCATTATTATATGGCCGAATCATAGCAGCGGTTTTTCCACTTAATCCACCATCAGCAAAAAATTTTACGGTATTAACGGTTAAATGTTTTGAGCGATAATGTTCCGGGTTGGGATATACTTTACTTGCACCATCAGGCACACGAATTGGTATGGCATTTATCCGCAATTTTAATTCACCTGCAGCATCCATCGTTTTATATACTTCCAATAAATCTCTATCAACAGCAGGGTCGGTTGCAGCTGTAACACCATATTGTAAAAGTTGGTGCTGGGCTGCTAAAATCATTTCCCTTAATTCGGCCTTAGTATATTTTGAGATTTTAGTTAAAATCAAACTAATTGCGGTTTCTGTAAAATGCCCTGCAACGGTTCCATCAGACAAAAGTTTCATTTCACCGCCTGAGGGCACAGCTGTATGCGCATCTATTTCTGCAATATTTAAGGCAATTGAATTGACTATAATTTGATGTGCACATGTCCTTGTTACACAAATTGGTCTATTTAATCCTATGGCGTCTAGGTCTGCTTTGGTAGGAAATCTTTTTTCTGCAAAATTAGCTTCATTAAATCCTCTAGCCTGTATCCAACTTAAGTGTTTGTTTTTTTCAGCATAAGCAGCAATTTTTTCCTGCATAACTTTTATACTTTCCACCCCACGCAGGTCAAGCATATTGGTCATAAGGTTGCCCACTTTCCAAATATGAATATGCGCATCATTAAATCCCGGAATGACAAAGTTGCCCTCCAAATCAATTAAAATATCATCGGTGGATTGTTGAGCTAAAATTGTAGCTGTGTTACCTACAGCAATAAACTTATCTTCTTCCACAATAAATGCATCCGCTTCAGGCATTAATTTGTCCTGAGTGAGCACCTTTGCATTAAAGAAGATTTTTCTGCTCATAAATTACACATTTCTTTTTTCATGCGCTTTGCGAATGGCATTTTCCAATACCTGGAGACCTTCAGCTAATTGTTCATCTGTCATTACCACAGGTGGTAATAAACGAATACAATTAGAATATAATCCCGCGCGGATTAAAATAATTCCATTGCTTACGGCTTCTTTAATAATTTCCATTGCAATTTCTACATCCGGTTCTTTTGTTGTGCGGTCTTTCACAAACTCTATTAATTGCATAGCTCCTAACCCACGAGTATCACCTATAAATTGATATTTAGTTTTCCAAGCATTTAATGTACTAGCAATTAAATTACCTACATGATTAACACGTTCCAGGAATTCAGTTGATGATAATATTTTCATTGCTTCAATTGCGGCAACACAAGCCAAAGGGTTGCCTCCATAAGTACCTCCTACTCCACCTAAATGCGGTGCATCTATAATAGTTGCTCTTCCTGTTATGGCGCTAATTGGCATACCGGCACCTATCGATTTCGCCATACAAATAATATCAGGCACTACATCAAAATGTTCGCATGCAAATAATTTTCCTGTGCGTGATGCTCCACACTGAATTTCATCGAATATTAAAACAATACCATGGGCATCTGCTACGGCGCGAAGTTTTTGCAAAAATGCTTTTGGCATGGGAATAAATCCTCCTTCACCTTGCACAGGTTCTATAATAATGGCTGCAACACTATCCGGGTCTATTTGTGCAATCATTGCAGTCTCAAACTGCTGAATACAATAATTCACATAAGCCTCATCAGTAAATTCTACAGGTTTGCGGTACATATTAGGTGCAGGTAATCTAACAACATCACTAACATATGGACCAAATCCTTTTTTAAATAAAGCATATTTACTGGTAAGCGATAAGGTTAATAATGTTCGTCCATGATATCCGCCTTCAAAACAAATTACCGCACTGCGTTTTGTGTAATATCGTGCAATGTTAACTGCATTTTCTACAGCTTCACTTCCACTATTCGCAAGCAAAGTTTTTTTCGGAAAATCACCGGGTGTTAAAGCATTTAATAATTCTGCCAACTCAACATAAGGTTCTGGTGTTGCTACCAGTGAACATATATGAATATATTTATCTAATTGCGCTTTCATAGCATCAACAACCTGCTTGTTGCTGTGCCCAATATTCATCATACCAATTCCACCCGCAAAATCTAACAATACATTGCCATCAACATCTGTAACCACACCACCTTCTGCATGTGCAATAGCCACTTCTGTCGATTTAGCTAAACCTGCAGGCATGGCATTTTTTCTGCGATTTATTATGGCTAATGAATTAGGACCGGGGATTGCTGTTTTTAATGATATCATATTTGAGAATTTATTGCTTGAATTTATTTTCCAATACTATAATTGCACCTGCATTACCACAGGTTGGGTCATTTAAATAATCTTTCATTAAACCCACAATTTCAAAACCAATTTTTTCCTGAACAGAAACTGTTGGGTCAAATATTTCGTGATTTTTTACTTTTAGATAATACGTGTCAATATCCATCGTGTCGCGATATTTATAATATCCGTTTAACATGCCCACTGTAAGTTGTCCTTTACATCCTAAATCTGCCGCAATTTTACTACGAATTTCATAAAATGCTTTGGCAATTCCTCTTCCTCTATAATCAGGATGTACACTTACATCAATACCATATAACCATTCACCATCCGGCTCGTGATTGGTAAGCCAACCTCCGGCAACAGTTTCACTAAATGTGTGATGAGCAGGATGTGTAATATCAAAATTATATCGCATAGTAGTCGTTCCACCAATCACCTTATCGCCATCTAAAGCAACCAATTGCCCCTCAGGAAAAATGGTTAAATGTTTGAGATAATGTGCTTCATGCAAAATTTCATCTTCTGCTAAAGTGGGAAATACAATATATTGTAATAATTCCAACGCCTTTGCATGTAAGGCTGTTGTTTGAGTAATAATTATACTATCGGTAACCTGATAAATTTCATTCATAAAATCAATTTCAAATAATCAATCCTAATACGATATAAACCAAACAACTCACTCCCCAAGCTAATAAAGCATATGGCAATTGCGACAATCCATGTTGCATATTATTGGTCTCACAACTTTGTGATGTTAATACGGTTGCATCTGAATATAAACAAGCGTTTGCTCCAAATACACCGGCGCTGATAATTGCACCAATATTGAGATAAACATTGGAATCAATATGTTGGGCAAGTGGAATAACAATTGGAATTGCCACTACATATAAACCCCAGCTAGAACCGGTTGTAAAAGAAATAAGTGATAATGCGATAAAAATGATTACCGGCAAAAATGCTTTGTTCACATAAGGGGTTACGCTATTGATAACATATTCGGTTAAACCCATTTTATCGCCAACTTCTTTTAACATCAATGAAACTACCACTAGTGCCAGTGCAAATAACATGGAATTAAATCCTGTAAATATTGTTTCAGTCAGCAATTGTACAGTAGCAATTTTGCTGATTAAAAAATAAAAGAATGTAAATGCCACACCTATTAATACTCCTTTTAATGCATCAATTTCTATTCCGGGAGTAGATGGGTCCTGAAATATGACAGTACTAATTAACACGACTAAAAGTGGTACTAAAAAATATCTTGCTTTGGGATTTACCAGTTTAGGAAATGCATCAAATTGCACCATCGAAAGTTTTGTACCTTCAGGTATTGTTTGCCCGGTTGTTTCGGCACGATTTATTGCCAATTTCATTTTTTTGAAATGGGGTAAAATGCCAAAAATGAAAAGAGGAATCATGAGTATTGAAACCCACCCGTATGCCACAAATGGTATAACAGAAAAATAACTGGCTAATCCCTGCCCTTCTGCAGCAAATCCAGAAGTTTCCAATTGTTTACCAATAAATAATGTCCATGTTGAAATAGGCACAATAACACATAAAGGTGGTGAAAGTGTATTGACTATATACGCAAGGTATTCACGTGGAATTTTAAATTTATCGGTAACATTTCGCATGGTAATACCTGCTGTTAATGCACTTAAATAATCATCGATAAAAACTAAAATACCAAGCAGCCAAGTACCAAATAGTGCTGATTTTTTAGATTTCATGTATTGCATCATACGTTCTCCAAATTTCATGGCCCCGCCACTGCGCACCATCAATCCCATCACCGAGCCATATAATCCGCAAACCACAATTACCCAAATGGTATCTTCACTTGACATTAC
>Ga0075158_10002207_pt1 | contig 14268 bp, 2 predicted proteins | sample JI91814BDNA_FD_70968 | JGI IMG/M metagenome (GOLD analysis project Ga0075158, IMG submission 70968) | Wastewater effluent complex algal communities from Wisconsin, to seasonally profile nutrient transformation and Carbon sequestration -... | ecosystem: Engineered > WWTP > Effluent > Algae... | reverse complement strand
CCCAAACCCCAAACCCCAAACCCCAAACCCCAAACCCCAAACCCCAAACCCCCTGATCACTTAGCAGTGACAACCAAAGGATTATATTTAAATCAATGGCCAGATTCACCCGAATTAAATACAGAGGTTTAAAAATTAAAGGACGAAAGATAACTGCTCGAGAAAGGAATTATAAAACAGCGATGAACGGAACAGAAATACCACAAAGCGATGCCCATACCATTGAACGACTAATCGAGTGGGCGGACAACTTGTTCCTAAGGAAATCAACTGATGCTCTCAACTTACCTGGAGATCCAAGCGAACTTGCTCGAATCCTAAAAATAGTGGCACGTTCGACCACTGCTTCGCCAGTGTTCAACAGTCTGGCCTTTAGGTTTCGCAACCAACTGGCTAGTCAGGGAGCCTGGCTGGCTGTTCTCCAGCAACTTCGGAACGACAACGAGGCGATGGTCGATCTCATGTACTTGAAAACTTTCCATCCTCAATGCCTCACTTGGATCCAAGACTTGGGCGAAATTTTAGGCCCTAATTCCGAATCAGAAGCCAAAGCTCAATTTTTTTCAAGCGACCTTACCCAAATAATCCAGCGTTTCGAAAGCAACCGTTTGCAAATCATTAAATCCGTCTCTCAAAAGTGCAGTTCCAGATCAGATTTCACTGAGGAGAAGAACGTTATCCAAAGACTCCAAGACATCCTTGCTACTGACTGTGTGGCAGTGGTTTCAGGACCAGAGTTCTCGGGTAAAAGCCACCTGATAAACCAGTACATTGCACTTAGCCAATCAAATGGCATTAGATTGACTTACATCGTGATCGATTCTACTACCGAATCCTCGACTTTACTCGGAAACTACTTCATCACAACTGACGAAGAGAACCCTCAATTCCAGTGGAGAGATGGACCTCTAGTCGTCGCGGCCAGAGAAGGTCATCTATGTGTTTTAGAGAATTTCGAGATGGCTCAGGATCAGCTCAAATCTTTCTTCAAAAATTTGATTCAAACAAAAAATATCAAGCTCAAAAGCAAGAGCCTGTATTTCCATCCAGAGTTCAAGCTATTGATCGCGAGTCGAGATACAGACTTCCTGGGCCCGCTAAATACAATTCAATTGTCCAAACCAGAGCTTGCTGAGTTCTTCCAAATTATAGGAAGCTCCATTGAGCTTCCTGTTTCTATTAAGAGTTTGATCTTCAAGGTCATTTCGATTGTCCATTCCGGCTCGAAGGCCTCCAACTATTTCAAAGTAAAGCGCTTGTTCATTCGCCTGAGCGACATCCTCGCGCCTTTAACTGCCCAGCTAGCTACTGGCTCAGCCTTCATCTCTTCAGATATCAAGGTTAAAATGCTGCTTGCGGTGTGTGACATTTTCTTCGAAGGACAAATCGATGAGCTGATCGCTTTTCCAACTTTTAATGAACTTGTTGGATGCTTTGAGCTCTCAACAACTGAGGCTACTTCAATGATTACTTTCCATGAAACTTCTATGGCACTCAAAAATGGACTGCTCGCTACTTCCCGATTTGTCATTCCTTGCCGTGGAGCTATTGTGAAGGATAGTAGCTTTGTTTTGACTCCTAAGGTCAATTTGATGATTGAGAAGATCCTCGGTGGCATCAAGTTCTCCGAGAACGTCTTGCTTATCGGAGAGACCGGCAGTGGAAAAACCACTGTTGTGCAGCATCTTGCCAAAATGTTTGGAAAGAAACTTACCGTGTTCAACGTTTCTCATTCGACTGACTCGACCGATTTATTTGGCGGTCACCGGCCTGTCAACGATGAAGTTACTTTCAGACATGAGGTAGATGAGCTCCAAGCCTTCATAGCCGAGTTCTTCGATCTCGCCAAAAACATCGACTTCATCAACCATCTTCGCAACTTGATCAAGGATAATAAATTCGAGGTTTTTTCAAAGTGTATGGTTCAAGCTTGCCGTAAAATACTTTCAAGCGAGTACAAAGAAAACGAGGGACCACAGCTTAATCAATTGGATAAAATCTACCGTCGCCAGCGCTTCGAGGAAACTCGTAACAAGCTTTCTCGCATTTTAGCCAAACACGAGAAGCTAGTTCTTGCTAATAGGCACAAGAGCACCGAACAGGCAATCACCTCTCCGAAATTCGAGTTTGTCAAGGGAGTCATCCTTCAAGCCATCGAAAGAGATGAGTGGCTTTTGCTCGATGAAATTAACTTGGCCAATGACGATGTGCTTTTGAAGCTCTATCAGCTCCTCTTTAATGAAGTCTTGCATTTTATGGACTCGAATGAACTCCAGTCCGTCCATAAACATCCAGGATTCAGACTATTCGCCTGTATGAATCCAGCCTTCGAGGTCGGAAAAAAGCCCTTGCCAAAGAAAATCCAAGACGGCTTTACTGTTTTCCAAGTACCGACTACTATCCACCCCGACGAAGTTTTTCTCATTCTCAAAGGAATTTTCGAAAAATATACTGTTGTTACAAATAAGATTTTGAGAAGCGCTGCTGAGTTTTATGTGGCGATTCGAGAATTGGCTGATCAGAGCCAGCTTTTGGATAAGAGTCAGAAGAAACTTGTACTCAGTCTCAGACAGCTAAGAAGAGGTACCAACATTACCAAAAGTTGCCTGGAAAACAAGGACCTTTCACTGTCGATAGTGAACGCCTTTTACATTGGAATGAGAGTGGCTTTCTTCTTGGATCTATCTGAAATCTCAAAAGTGACTTTTAACAGTCTGTTCGATTCAAAGTTCGAGACCAAGAACATTGGAGCTGCCTATGAAAACACCGACTTTCTCACGCTAAGTCGCGATTTTAAGGAAAATAGTGCTCGGTCTGCTTTCTATGGCCATCCACTTCCGAATGTTTCCATCCAGGCTAATAAATCCAGCAATGACAAATCAAACAACAATGAATCTCATTTCGATCGAATCACGAAGTCTCAGCCTGTCAATAATAACTACGTTATTACCCACAGTGTCCAGACAATCATTCTCGATATGCTGAAAATCCTTCTCTTCGATCCAAGCATGCCGATTCTTCTCGAAGGTCCCACGTCAAGTGGAAAGACTTCTTTGATCACCTTCCTGGCCTCTCACTTCAATCAAAAGCTGGTTCGAATCAACAACCACAGAGACACCGATGCCGAAGAGTATATCGGCGGATATGTTCCTGATGCCAGTGGCACTATCAGCTTCCGAGAAGGCACCTTGGTAAAGTGTATGAGAGAAGGAAGCTGGCTTCTTCTTGATGAGCTCAATCTCGCTCGCTCGGAAATCCTTGAAGCTCTTAACAGAGTTTTAGACGATAATCAAGAACTTTACATTCCCGAAATCGACCAGATCGTCAAGCCAAGTCCCGGATTCCGGATCTTCGCTACTCAAAACCCCGCTAACTATTCCGGACGCAGTCTGCTTTCCAAAGCTTTTAGAAACAGATTTGTCGTGATCAATTTTGAGTCGCTTGATGACGATGACTTACTTCAAATTTTGACCACAAAGGCAGGAATGGCCGAGAGCCGTTCGCGAATCATGCTCTCCATTATGCAACGCCTACAGAACTTGCGTTCATTTGAGCATGTGTTTGAAGGCAAAGAAGGTCTGATCACTGTCAGAGATTTGCTTAAATGGAGCAACAGAAAAGACCAGATGATTTCGAAAGAAGATTTGGGCGTTGAAGGCTCACTTCTTTTAGCAGAAAGAATCAGGGACTATGAGCAGAAGAAATCAGTTCAAGAAATCGTCATCCACGAAGCGATTGGCAAGAAGGTCAAACTGACCGATTACTACGTCAACTTCTTCGAACAGCTATCCCAGCAAAACTCAAAGATTCTTGAAATCAGCAGCAAATATGGCATTAAGTGGAGCAGACAATTCAAGCGTCTCTTTGTACTCGCTTACAAGGCTTTTTTAAGTAAAGAGGCAATTTTGCTTGTCGGAGAGACTGGATGCGGTAAGACGACTTTGGCCCAACTATTTGCAGAAATTTTTCAGGTCGGATTCTTGTCTATCAACTGTCACAAAAACACTGAAGTCAGTGACTTCCTTGGTGCTTGGAGGCCTTTTAGAAACAAAGGCGAAATCATCCAAGAGTTCAACAAGCTATTAACCTCATTCGGTTTGGCTGAATTAGCAATAGGAGAAGAGTGCTCAAAAACTCAGATTTCAATGACGCTCTCCAAGATCCCTGCTGAGATCAAAGAAAGATCCGAATTTGTTCATCTGGCAAAGGATTTAGAGTGTGAATTCCAGTGGGTCGAGGGTAATTTAGTTCGTGCTGTCCGCAATGGCGGTGTTTACCTGATCGATGAAATTTCATTGGCTAATGACAATGTGCTTGAAAGATTGAATTCCTTGCTTGAATTTGAAAGGAAACTTGCTGTGCAGGAAGGCAATCAAGATCTTATCGAGCTCACAGCTCACAAAGACTTTTATGTCATAGCGACCATGAACCCATCTGGTGATCATGGAAAGCGAGAGTTGTCGCCAGCTCTGAGAAATAGATTCAGCGAAATCTGGGTTACTTCAGTTTTAGATTACGAAAGTTTCGCTGAAGGACACGAAGACGAAGTTTCTGAGTTTTTGTCGAACTTAGCTCAACACCACCTTGAAAAGTATCACATCCAAATGAATTCTGATGACTTACAGAGCGTTACCAAACTAGTCTTCAATTTATTTAGGTTTGCCAACTTTGAGAACCATGCCTTCATCAAGCCATTTAATCTAAGAGATTTATTCTCGTGGATTACCATCTTCGCGAAGAACTTTAATCACTTGGGTCTCGCAGCTGCCGCTATGTCGACTGAGATGCTCTTCGAAGCTCAACTCGGACTGATTGGTGATCAAAAAACCCACGACTTGATAAAGAAAAGAATGGAAAAATTCACATTTGAAAATAGCGCACTCCTTTCATCAGAGTCATCAACCGGCTTGCATCTTCAACTATCAATTACCGAAGCCAATGTTTCAATTGGCGGTATCTCAATTCCAGTTTCCTCCGGCTCGTCTACTAATAGAAGATTGACTATTCCGGATTACGTCTTCGATGAGCCTCAAGTCCGTCGCAATCTACTCAAAATTTTCCTCGGTCTTCAATCAGAAAAGCCTTTGCTTTTGGAAGGACCTCCCGGTGTCGGCAAAACCTCATTAATTGAACAGCTTGCTGGTCTGCTAAAAGTCACAATTTACAAAATCAATCTCTCTGAACACACCGACATGATTGATCTTCTGGGAGCTGATGTCCCTGATGCCAAGCGCATAGGTCATTTCACCTGGAACGACGGTCTACTTCTACGAGCCTTAAAATCAGGTGCTTGGATTATCTTCGACGAACTCAACCTTGCCAATCAAACAGTGCTTGAGGGACTCAACAGTATCCTCGATCACAGAGGAGAGGTGTTCCTTCCTGACATCAATCAAACAGTCCACAAGCATCCGGACTTCAAGTTCTTTGGTACCCAAAACCCTCTTTCACAAGGCAAGGGACGCAAAGGACTGCCTCTCAGTTTCCTCAATCGTTTCTTCAGAATATATCTTTCAGATCTTCAGTCTAACTCATTGCGCACTGTTGTTTCCAAAATCTTGATCAAAAGACATTCGAAGTTGAACGACTTTGAATTCCTCTTTAACATAATTTTCGAGTCTATTGAATCAAACTTGACTTCGAAACATGAGCTGAATATTAGAGCCTTCAGAAAAATCATCAACTTCCTCGATCACTTTTACACATGCGCTTCTCAAAAAGAGCTCATATCGTTCGTAGTCGTTGATTTGTTCTTGACGAAGCAGTCAGAGCTGACTTCACTCGCAAAGACTGTCCAGCAGAAACTCAATTTGCACTTCAATATTCCGATCCCAGCCTATGGACTCATTGAAAGAGAAGGATCACATTATTTCGCCTGCGTTAATCAAAATGGAGCCAAGCTGATTAGTTATGCTGCTAAAGATCCGCAATCTTGGTTAACTAACATCAACAGAGAAGACAGCCATTTGATCTGGGCTATCAGCGCCGGAATCGATCTCGGGTTCCCACTCATCATCCAGACAGCAAAACCCGACAATCAGCCATTTTTCGACTTGCTGCTTCAAATGGGAATCTCGAATAAGAAAAAGCTAAAACACATGCGTATGTTCAAAGCCGCCGATATCTCAGACCTCATTGGCTCGTACGAGCAGTTCAACTGGGAATATGTGTTCGCTAAATACCTCAAACAACTTAGAAAGGCCTATCCGACACTATCTCATCAACTACAGCTCAGGTCCAGTTTGACTGACAAGCAATCCACTATTGATCTACTTAGAAGTTTCATAGCATTTTTTGAGCAACATAAACTCGTCGACGACGTTCAGAAAGCTGAAAAGCTTATTGAGCTGATTGACAAGGAACGCTCTGTGTTCGTTTGGTCAGACTCAGAACTCATTCGTGGAATTCAGAAAGGCCACTGGGTTTTGATTCACGGCTGTCAGGAGGCTAACCCAGCCGTCCTAGAAAAACTCAATGGTATTCTCGAGGACAATCACATTATTTTGAATGAGTCATTCGATGATAATAACAATGTCCGCGAAATAAAGAAGCATCCTCACTTCAGACTCATTCTCAGCTTCGAAAACTCACCTCAAAGCACTATCCTATCGCCGGCATTGAAGAACAGATGCCTTGTGATCAGTGACGAACTCTTCGCTCAGTCAAGATCCTTCGAAGACCTAAAAGAAAAGTTCGACTCTTTCGCAAATGCAAACTTCGAATCACTTCTAAAGAACTTCTCGCATCGATTACTCCAACTCAAATCTATTGGTAGACTTCCGACGACGGAGGTGATCGAAAAAAATCAGACCGGAGTTGTTTTCTACTCAAATGAAAATATTCGATTAATGAAAGAGTTCCAGAGGATATGCATTCAGAAGGCTTTTACCTCTGATTTGTCCTTCCCTTTGCTGCAAGAGCGTGCTTCACATGCTGTTATTGACCACAGTCAAATCATCGACTCCAAAACTCTCAAACAGCTAATTGATTATGTCACTTTTGTGATCTCAAATGGCAATAGAAGCAGCCCACACTGGTGGAACTTCGACCCATTCATCTCCAAGCAAGAAATAATTGAGCAAATAGTCTCTGGCCTGGCATCCCTGAACTTGTACAATGAGAAAATCATGCGGGCCAAATTTCTTGAGTTTGACATTCCCAAAGAAAGTCTTTCACTTCAGGCCATGGTCAAGCCTTTTGACTATAAGTTTGTTCAAAACATCGACTCGCTGTTCTCGCTTACTGACTACAATCGCCTGAATAACTTCATTGATGTCTGCTTAGCCAACATCACCCAAATCAATAATGAGCTAAAATCAACCTCGCTTGCTCGATTGAGTGAGGAAAGGAAATTTACTTTGGCTCTGTTCATCAGAACCTTCAGCTCAATTTCCCCTGATGAGTGGATTTTCATGGATAAGGGAGAAAGCCCACAGATATTCCGATACCTATTCGACCTCAACTTCCAAGCAAAGTCAAGATTCGTTGAAGAAGTCGGAGCCGTTTATCATAGGAACTTCAGGTCAATGGTCGGGCAAATTTTCAAAGCTCTCGAATCCGTCTCACAATCCCAGAAACAATTCAACATCCTAGAATCCAATTCATCTGACTCTCACACCAATTTCGCGAAGATCGAAGAGTTTGTGGTTGAGTTTAATAAAACAGTCGATCAAAAGTTCTCTACGTTCATTCACGTGATCAGCGAGAATATCTTCACTGCCTTTGACAACGATGAAGATGAAAACTTCCTACTATTATGCCAGAGCAGCGATTCTCTGCCGGTTTTCAAGGCCTTTGTTAAAAATCCAGGTCTCCAAGGCATTCACGAAATCGAGCAATTCGGCAAGATTCTCAGCTCTGACTTCAAAAACTTGATCGAGGTCTTCGAACCTTTCCAGGATCTATTCGCTCTGATCCGCATTCAAGATGCGAAGCGACAACACCTTTATGGCAGCTTTGCCAACCAATTCGAAGTCTTCAACAGAGCTAAGTTCATTCAAATCTCCAAACGATTGATCCGGAAACTTTCCGCTTCCAAGAAACTGAATCTGACCATTTCAGAAATTGAGCTCGCTCGCATGATTTCACATGAAATCAATCCTGACCTTGGTAGAACCAGTAAACAAGCCTCGGTTAATTTCTCTGATCATCAGGTCATTAGACAAGCCAAAGAAACTATTGCTCAATCGATCCAAGAGCTCAGACGCTTGACGGGCGAGTCTCTGTCTGATAGCGCTAAAGAAATCACCTTCGAAGAGTTCCTTTTTTGTGTTAAATATTCTATTAAGCAGGAGCTCAATATTCTGGAACTTGAGGCTCATAATTTATCTCAGCCATATGAGCACATTGACACGGTCTCACAAATCGTCCATATCAAAGACACTCTCAAGCAGTTTTTGGCCAAGCTCAGTGCGATTCTGCAACAGATGTTTTCACGCACAATCTTCTTCAACAGTCGCAAAGGAGACATTGCCAACTCATCGGTCAGCAATTTGATCGGTGAAATGGTCTACAACAATGGTCGCAGCAAGGTCTTGAGCGCCTATAAAGCTCCAAACGCCAAGGAAATGCAGCGCATTCATGACTTTTTGATGTCGATTGTCCACTTCTTCAATGAAAACAATCAAATCAATTCTCGAACCAAAGATGATTTGGTCAATGAAATCGTTGGCTTTTTCTTCGAAATGCTGACCAATTATCAATTGATTTTCAGCGAGGTGCTGCCCATTGAGCTATTTGATATTCTTGCTGGAATCGTCGATAACCATTTTAGCCACGTTGTTCGTACTTTTGATAACTTCTCCTTGATTGAGTACGCTGCCAATCAACTCAAGCTCAAGCCAACTCTCCCGCTGCTGATCCTTCTTCACGAAGCCAAGTATCGAGAGGTTACTTCGACTGTTTCCGGCCTGACTGAGTCTCTATTGAAACACAAACTTCGGAAAATTGAGTCGATTAACTTGGAGCTTAATGAAAGCTTTAAAGAAGTCAACAAGAAGACAATCAGTGAAGCCGCACGAGTTCTCAAGCTCGAAGCTCACTTTGAAAAACTCGCAAGCTACGAGTACGAAAAGAAAACAGTTGAGAAAAATAGGCAAAAGCTCAACAACGAGTTCCTAGAAAACTTCCATTTGCATCAAATTGATACCTACAAAGACATGGAACCGAATCAAAGCGATCCTCAAAACGACGGTGACAAAACCAGCTTCTGGAAAGTCAAGCAGCGTTTCCATAAACTCTGCGATTCATACTGGAAGTACTTCATCATCCAAGCCAGTGGAAAAGAAAATTTGAGCCCGCATCATGACCTCGACTGGAGCACTTACCTCGCAACAGTCCAGCAAATTTCTGACTTCGAAGTCTCGGCTAATCTACAGGCGATTATTCTTAAATCGTTGACTGATCATTTGATCAACGGAGCTTCGAAAATTGATGTTGCTTTGCCAAAGCTGAACCTCACGATGCCGTTCTTGATCACTGACCCGAGACAAGAAGTTTTGTTGCACTTTATCAATGACAAGATCAAATCCAAAACCACTCCGAACTTTTACAATGACCCGGCAGAGCACAGCCATACAAAGACATTTTCCTCGCTTCTCCAAAATTTGATCGTCAGTCTCAAAGTATTTTACTTGGATACGGATTTCAAGGAACTGCCAAGTTTCGTCGCGCTTTTGAAAGCTTGTAAGGTGGTTTCGAGAACCAAGGCCGATTCTTCCCCCGCTCAGCTGGCCACCGCTACCGAGTTGTTGATAAAGAATCTGAACGAGTTCAATGCAAGTCTTCCAAGCACTATGAAGCTGACTCAGCAAGTCCAAATCTTGACCAAATTGCTTGTAGACCTTCGGAGAACAGAGCGTCACAGTTGGAAAAATTTCCTGCAAATCAAAAGACACGAGAAAATGGATGACGACTTCGTCTCATTCCTACAACTCCGATCGAACTTGGAAAAGGCGCCAAGCAAAGAGAAGTTGATTCTAATCGATTCGTTCTTGAAAGAGTCTACTTTGCTCACATTCGCTCAAAGATGCTGCTTTGTTGACCAAATCCTCCCTAACATCAAAGAGCCCCGAGTCCGTAAGATAGCGGTCAACCTTGTTCGTTATTACTCTGCTTACCTCGATCAAATGATCGAGGCTGTCAACCAAATCTCTCGTCAAGTTGAGGAACCAATGCGCAACGCGTCAAAGCTGATGAACTGGCAATTCGAAGACATCATTAGAATGAGACTCAATATCGAGAAATTCTACCGCGCCATTAACCGATGCATAAAGTCTCAGGAAGAAGCCTTGGGAGTTAATTTTTACCAGACAGTTATGGTTGCGCATCGCTCAAATCTTCTCTTCGAATCACTCAAGGGCATGAAGGACAACATCGAAGCTTTACTCATCGCAAGAAACTCAAACATCAAAAAGAAGATTTTATCGAAAAATCTCATGGAAAAGCTTCTCGGTGTTAGCCCAGACTTTGCCATCGTTTCTAAGCAAGAGGCAGTCTCCTACTTCCGATTGGTCTCAGCAAAGAAGTTCTGCACTCTAATGAACGCGGCAAAAACCAACTACATTCCCAAATACAAATCCAGCTCAAATCTTAAGAAGTCGCTCAGCACTTTCATGAAGAGCTATCTTGGCAGAATGGAAGACCTCCAAACCGAGAACAATCGGTCCTATAAGCTCAGGGCCTTGGTCGACTTCTTGAAGGATCTAAGTCTATTCGGATTAAAATCCAGAGTCAACTTCAATCGTGAGATGACTTATGGAAACATCTTCCAGTCCTCAGACCTGGTCTCCATTACCGAGTTCCCGTGCGATATCGCGAATGCAGAATTCAAGAAAAATTCGCTATCAAAGCTCCGAAAACTAAATATTCGGTTCTGCAGAATCGTTGACTCGCTGAAGACTTTCCTCGACAACGCTAATTACTCCCAGGAGCTTGAGCCCGTCTTCAGAGAGAAGATCATGTCTTATCTTATGAGTCTTTTCAATAAATACTCAGAGCATCAGCGTATCGCCAAAAGCATTTTCAGCTTTGCTTCTAAAATAAATGAAATGCTCACGCATCTTTCTAACGAAAACAACAAGGACATTCGTAAGGCGCTTTTCATAGTCGATAACAATTTGGCTCTGAATCAAAGAGAAGTAATGTTGACAAATGAAGAAAAGAATGCCCTTGAAAAGCTACCCGTTCTCCTTCAAAGTAATCGACTGGTCGACGCTCGAGCAGTACTCACAGGTCCATCTGACGACAGTGCTGCAATGGCCATTGAAACCGAATCGACTCCTGAATTCTCAAGAATCCGATCAACTCTCTTGAGTATTATCTCTGAAATCGAGCAAAGAACTCATTCGGTAAATTCAAGCGTTACCACATCGATAGACAAAGAATACATTCGTCTTAGAAAACACTTCAAGGGTCAACTCGCAGCTTTTGAGAAGCGGATGGAGGAAGAGTCATCTGCCAACGTCTTGGATTCTCAAGAGTCAATGCTCAAAACCATTCTCAACTTTATGTTCTCTCTCAAAAAATCAGTCTCGACAACAAGCGGTCATAGCAATGGCTTCATTAGCCTCGACAAAGACACCGCAGTGCTTTTGAACACCGACCTTTCGGTGAAGCTGATTCATGTGCTCGACTGGATTTATGTCTTCAACAAGTTCGTTTACTTCTGCGCAATCACCTTCACCAATCTCATTTATAAGGGATTCTGCACTATTGATAAGGACGAGGCTCAGAAGCCAGTGAAGGGAGATGAATTCGAAACCGAAATTGGCACTGGTATCGGCGAAGGCAGAGGTGAAGAAAACGTCACCGGAGAGCTCGACTTCGAAGAGCAAGTCTTAGGAACCAAAAATCAACAGCAGCAAGAAGAAGAGGACGAGAATCAAGATGACCTGGATGCTGACGAAGAAGAAATGGAAATGGAGAACGATTTCGATGGAACCACCGACAGAAAGAAGAAGGAAAAGGAAAAGGGAGAGGATGACAAAGACGAAGATCCCAAGGAAGACCCAAATAAAGCCCAAGATGAATTCGAAAACGTGGATGAAGATGAGCCTGATTACAAACTCTTCCAAGACGAAGAAGATGAGGAGGAAGAGGAACAAGAACAAGAGGAGAAAGAGGGAATGAGAGAAGCAGAAGACCTCGAACTAAATGCAGATAATTTGAACAAGAAAAACGAAAAACAGCAGGCCAAAGAAGACAATGACAAAGACATACGCAATTTGGACAAGGAAGGCGTCACCCATAATGAAGAAGAGGAGAACAACTCTGATGCTGAAATGAAGACTGAAGAGCAAGAAAATGATTCCGAGGGAAGTGTCCAACAGAACGAGGAGTTCAACCAAGATCTTCCTGCTGACAAACTCAATGAAGAAGAAAATGATCAGAATGAAGACGACGAGCAAGGCAGCTTCGAAATAGACAACATGGAAATTCCGGAAACAGGTGGCATGGAGGAAGAAATTGATGAAGGACTCGAGGAGGAAAATAACGATACCGAGAACATCGAAAACAAGGCAGAGCCTGAAATAGACATTCCTGAGAACCCAAAGAGCAAAGAGGAGAACGCCTTCGAGGCCAACCAGGACCAAGCTGCGCTCAATCAAAACGATCAAAAGCAATCCGGCGCCACTCAGCGCAAGGAAAACACAAACGTCGAAGACGATCCCAACGCAAAGCGTGACGACAAGATCGATCCCAATGCTGACCAAGAAGCCATTGAGAAGAAGATCGAAGAGAAGATTAAATCCATCTTCTCTCAAGACCTTGCAGTCGATCGAAAGGATATCAAGGAGATGCTTGAGAACGTAAACATTACCGAGGATCAAGATGAGCCAGAGGATAATCTCGATGACACGGCCAATCCCAAGGATTACACTCTTGACAAGCAAAAAGACTCCAGCAAGCAAAACTCGAAGTATTCGAAGCTCAAGGCCTACGACAAGAAGCGTCCAACGGACCAAAACGACATCGACCAGCTGGAAGATCTGGAAAAGCCCGAGCTATTTGAGCAAGAAGATAAAGAGGATGAGCAAGAACAGAAACAGGGCAAGAAAGATGAGCCTGGCAAACTGACTGACAAGTTCACTGAGTCATTGCTAAAGAAGAGGACTGAAGAAGATGCTGAAAAGCAAGATCATCCTTTCGAGCCCATTCCTAGTTCTGCGAAAAAAGTGAAGCCTGATGCCATCATCAATCCCGCAATCGAGTCGAATTCTTTTTACGAAGTGCTCAAAGAGTTCTCAACTCAAGAACAACATCTATCAGACTCCGACGCAGTTGACCTCGGCGAGTCCTTGCTCTTCCTTCACGCAGAAACCAATCGTCTTTGCGAGGAGCTGAAATCGATTCTCGAGCAGAAGAAAATGACTGATCTCAAGGGTGACTACAGAACTGGTAAGCGATTGAACATTAAGCGTATCATCTCCTACATAGCCAGCAACTACCGCAAAGACAAAATATGGCTTCGACGCACTGAGCCAAGCGAACGCGATTACCGAATTTTGGTCGCAGTTGATGATTCGTTGTCTATGAAGTGAATTAATTAGAGAGAAGAATGTTGGAAAGATGGCCTTGTGTTCTCTGTCCGTATTGGCCGGAGCACTCAGTAAAGCCCAAGTCGGAGATCTGCTAGTGGCATCAATCCGCAATAAGATGAAGATTGTTTTGGATCAAACCAAGGTATGGAACGATCGCACATCTGAGGAGGTCTTTAATAACTTTAGCTTCGACTACCAAGACCAGTACTCATCGGATCTTTCCATCCCCAACTTCGTTTCTGAAAGTAAGGCATTGTTTGACAACTTCGGTGATGACAAGAAGAACATCTGTATCATCGTTTCCGATGGAAGAATGAACAAGCAGCTCGTTCGGCCATGCCTTGCAGAAGCCGAAATGAAGGACTATCTCTATCTGTTCATTATTCTAGACAAAGCTGACGAAAACGACTCTATCTTAAACTACAAGACCACCTCAGTCGAAAACGAAAATGGCCAGTTTAAGGTCGTCATCAAGGACTACCTCGAAGACTTCCCCTTCAGATACTACATCGTCGTTAAGGTCAAGTAATTAGGAAATCACGCATTTGGCGGACGCTCTGACGCTTACTCTGAAGGAGTACTTTGAGAAGTACAATTAGGAAGAATAATTAAAGCAACTCAATGATCAATGATTAGATTTGGAATTGGCAATGAGACAAATGGTTGTGAGTAGATGGGGTTTGGGGTTTGGGGTTTGGGGTTTGGGGTTTGGGGTTTGGGGTTTGGG
>Ga0075158_10002203_pt1 | contig 14286 bp, 9 predicted proteins | sample JI91814BDNA_FD_70968 | JGI IMG/M metagenome (GOLD analysis project Ga0075158, IMG submission 70968) | Wastewater effluent complex algal communities from Wisconsin, to seasonally profile nutrient transformation and Carbon sequestration -... | ecosystem: Engineered > WWTP > Effluent > Algae... | reverse complement strand
TTCCGCGGCGTCGCCCACGTGCACGGCGGCATCGGCGAGCTGGCGCGGGCGATCGTCGGCGTGTTGACGGACCGCGGCGCCGAGGTCCGCTACCACTGCCCCGTGCGGTCGCTGAGCCGCGACGGAGATCGCTGGCACGTCGACACCCGCCGCGGCCCGGTGCGCGCGCGGGCCGTGGTCGCCAACCTGCTGCCGCAGGCGCTGCTGCGCCTGCTCGCGGATCCCGGGGTCGCCGCGGCGCCGCTGCGGCGGCTCGCGCAGGCGGTCGAGACCGGGTGGGGCGCCGCGATGCTGTATCTGGTGGCGCGCCCGCCGATCGACGCCCCGGCCCACGCGCACCACCTCGAGCTGATCGACGATCCCGCGGCGCCGCTGATCGAGGGCAATCACCTGTTCGCGTCGATCAGCGGCGCCGACGAATCGGAGCGCGCGCCGCCGGGCCGCCGCGTCATCACGATCTCGACGCACCTGCCCGCGAACCACCTGCGCGAGCGAGCGCTGGCCGCGTACCTCGGCGAGGTGCACGCCCGCATGCGCGCCGTGTTCGCGGCGCGCGCCCCCGAGTGGGCCGAGGGCGTCGAGCGCAGCATGACGGCCTCGCCGCGGACCTTCGAGCGCTACACCGGTCGACCCGGCGGGCTCGTCGGCGGCGTGCCGCGCCGGGCTGGCCTGCACAACTACGCGGGCGCGTGGCCCGGGCCGGTCGCGCCGGGGCTGTGGCTGGTCGGAGATTCGGTGTTCCCCGGCCAGAGCACCGTGGCCACCGCGCTCGGCGGGCTGCGCACCGCGGCCGCGCTCGCTCCGCTGCTCACGCGGTGACCTCGGATCACGTCGGCGGGGCGTCGATCGGCTTGCCGGTGGTCCGGTCGAACTCGCGACGGGCGCGGGGCCAGCGGCACTCGAGCGTGCGCTTCTCGCCCGGCGCGACCTGCTGGATCGCGGCGAGGATCGCGTCCGCGTCGGCCTGACTCTCGGGGCGGACCAGCAGGCCGATCGTCCGCCGACCGCGGTGCCAGAACTCGTAGATGCCCTCGATCTTCGGCAGCAGCGCGGCGTGGTCGGTCACCAGCGCCTCGATCGCGGGCTCGGGCTGGTTCTTCGCGGCGTCGCGCGGGAGCGTGCGCACGGCGACGAACGCGGGCAGGTCCTCGTCGCAGGCCTTTTCTGGCGTCCACGCGCGGGCCGATCGCCAGTCGAGCAGCTCGGTCCGCAGGTCGATGTCGTTGAGCAAACGCAGCGGCTCGGAGACCGCGACGTTGCGCAGCACGACGTTGCGGTAGACCATGAACTCGCTGACCTCGCCGCGCTCGAGATAGGTGTATCCGCGGATCCACACGTCGCCGCCCGCGCCCGCGTACACCTGCTGCGGGTGGACCGGCCACGCCTTCGCGGCGGCCTCGGGATCGGCGGGCTGGCGGCTGTAGCGGCTGGTGGGCGCGAACAGGATGTCCTCGTGGCCGCGGTCGGCGAACCGCAGCTCGGGCAGCGCCACGCGCTCCCACGCGGCGCCGCGGGCGGTCCGCCGCCACACCTGCCCGTAGACGAAGTCGGCGCCGGGGTCCTCGCTGCCGACGACGGCCCACAGCTCGCCCTCGGGGGCGACCGCGAGGTCGACGATCCCGGGGGCCGCGGGGGCGGGCTCCTCGGTCCACGCGGCCCCGTCGAAGCGGACGATATGGGCCCGCTCCTTGTTGCCGCGCGTGCAGCCGACGTACGCCTCGTCGGCGCTGCGCACGGCGATCTGCGCGCAGGTGATGCCCTTGGCGATCGTGTGCACGCTGCCGGCGATCGCGGCGTCGCCGGTGAGGCCCCACCGCTGCACGCGGGGGCCCTCGCCGCGGCCGAGCGCGAACAGCTCGCCGGTCGGCGCGGCCGCGAGGCGCAGCACCTCCAGCCCCGGTGCCAGCGCCATGGTCGCGGGGGTCGGGGTCGGCCCGAGCACGTCGAGGCCCTGGCGCGCGGCCGCCAGCGCGGCCTCGATCTTCTTGCGGACCCGCGGCGGCGTCGGCTCCCCGGCGTCCTCGGTCGAGATGTTCGGGTCGACGATGTAGCGGCGCACCCCGAGCACCTGTCCTTCGCGCCAGGCGACGATCGGGTCGTGGTACCAATAAAGAATGCCGTCCTTGTTGGCGACCGGCTTCCACGCGTCGCCGTCGCGCCGCTGCAGCTGCGGCCGCGAGGTCCCGCGCGAGAACTCGAACTGGGTCGCCAGCCAGGCGTTTTGCGGCCACAGACCGCCGAACGCGAGCGGGTTCCAGGTGCCCCAGTCCTCCGCGGCGGTCATGCCCGTCAACCCGTACTCGAGCGCGACCAGCTTACCGCGCGCGTCCGCGTGCGCGAGCCCGCCGCCGCCGACGACAAACAGCTCGTCGCCGAGGCGGTGCAGCTCGAGGTCGCCGTCGCGGTGGGCCGCGAGCTGAAACGTCGAGTCCGCGGGCGCCGCGGGCGGCGACGGCGGAGCTGCGGTCGGCGGCGCCGGTTCGGCGGGCGCGGGCGGCCCGGCGGGCGTGGGCGTCGACGGCGGTGGCGGGAGCGCCGGGGCCTTCGTGTCCGCCGCCGGTTCGACCGCGACGGCGGTCGTGGCCGGCGTCGCCGGATCGTTGGCGGTGCACGCGAGCAGGAGCGACAGGGTCAGCGCGGGCGGTCGACGCATCTGCCCGCAGCATATAGGACAGAGCGGTGCATGAACGCGCGGCGTGACCGGCGGTCGTCGCCCCGCACGCCGTGGTACCGTGGCCGCGATGGCAGATACGACCCGCTGCGCCTTCTGCGAGCAGTCCTGGCCGGCCGACAAGCTGCGCCGCGAGTACGAGCTCGACTTCTGCGACTCCTGCGCCGTCGACACCGAGGGCGTGATCGCGGGCCGACGCGGCCGCGGTGACACAATCTCCGTCCGTGAATGGACGACCGAGGTCTACACGGGCAAGCGCACCCAGACTTTTTATCATGTCACCGTGCACGGGGTCCCGCGCGCACGGATCCCCGCGACCGCGACGTTCACCCGCGAGGGCGTGTGGGAGAAGCTCAAGAAGCTGTTTAATAAGGAGATCCAGGTCGGCGACCCGCTGTTCGACGATTTTATATATATCGGCACCGGCGATCGGGCGGCGACCCACGCGCTGCTGCAGGACAGCGGCGTTCAATCGGTGCTGATGGACCTCGTCGGCGACCACGAGCGCGTGTCGTTCGCGCACGGCGCCGTCGAGGTCTACCACCAGTCCACCGAGCCCGTGTACGCGGCGGGCGCCCTGCTGCCGGTCTGCGCCCTGCTCGTGCACAACGAGCGGCTGCACGCGCAGCGTTGATGCCGACGGTCACCAGCAGCGATCGAACGCCATCAATCGGGTGATGAGGTCGTGGAACGCCGCCGCGTGGTCGGTCACGGCGGCGCGGCGCGCTCCGAGCTCGCGGCGGGCCGCCGCCAGCGCCGTGGCTCGTTCGGCGTCGGTGAGCGGGGTGGGGGCGCAGATCGGCGGGATGCCGTCGCCCACGTAGGGGCCGTACACGCACTTGCGCACGAGGTTCTCGGCGATCTGCCGCTCGACCTCGACGGTCAGCGCGTCGATCCTCGCCAGCGCAGTCATTTTAAATGACTCGGGGGAGGCGATCAGGCGGGAGAGCTCGTCGTCCGGGGTCCCGGGCGCGGCGACCTCGATCCGCGTCTCCTCGACCTCATACACGTGGGTGTCGCCGAGGTGCAGCTCCTGGACGATCTTCGGGCCTTCGAGGCGGTGGAACGAGACGGACACGCCCTTGCCGACGATCTGCGCGCCGTTGCGGCGGTACGAGAAGCTCACGCCCCACTCGCCGTCGGCCGGCAATCTGCCAGCGGACACGCCGAGGCCGAACACCTCCGGCCAGTCCCGCTCGTAATACAATGTATAGACGTCGTACCATTCGTCGCCGCGGTCGCCGCGAAACGACCCGCCGGCGCAGCCAGGCGAATGCGCGCCGCGGCACCAGTCCTCCTGCACGAAGTTGCCGATCTGGCGCAGCGGATAGTGCCGCCAGGAATCGTCGGTCGCGCGCGCGGCGAAGCAGCCGTGCACCCGGTCGAACCGCGCCTGTTCAGCCGGATCGCGGAACCGCAGGGTCTCGCGGGTCACCTGCCTGTCGCGGCCGACATAATCCTCGGTCTGCTCGGCGGGCAGCGCCGGGCCGGTCGCCGAGCTGCAACCCAGGACGAGCGTGCACACCAGCAAGGGACGCATCGGCGGATCATAAGCCAGCCCGAGACCCGTGCGCTGGCCCTCGGCGCGCGGCGCCACGGGAGCGAGCGCACCGCCGTACACCGATTCCAGGCGCGTCGCGACGCCTCGCAAGGGTCGCGCGCGCTCTGCACTCGTCCGCGGCCTCGTCATGGGGTGTTCTGATCCCTGTTCATCCGGGCTGCGGCGGGGCGGACAGCCACGCGCGCAGCTCGAGGATCCGCGGGGCGTAGGCCGCACCCGCGGCCTCGTACGCGCGTGTCGCCTCGGCGATGCGCGCGTTCACTTCTTCTGCAGGGCCGCCGCGGGCCCGCAGCACGCGCGCGGCGGTCGCGGCGTACAGCCCGCGCTCGGCCGCCGGCAGCACCGGGCGGACCAGCCGCGTCGCGGTGTCGAGGTGCTGCTGCGCGCGATCGAGGTCGCCGCCGCGGAGCGCCAGCGCGGCCAGCCGCGTCCACACCGAGGTGAGCTGGTAGTGGTCGGCGCCGTAGGCCTCGGCGGCCCGCGCATAGCCGGCCTCGAGCACCTGGCGGGCCGCGGCGAGCTCGCCCTCGTCCACGTGCAGGTCGGCGCGCACGAGGTCGACCTCGAGGCCGACCGTGGCGGCCTCGGGGGACCGCCGCATCAGCTCGTCGGCGCGTTCGAGCGTGGCCGCGGCGCGCGGGCGGTCGCCGGCGAGGCGGTGGGTCTCGGCGAGCTCGGCGAGGCCCTCGACGGTGAAGCCGGGGTAGTCGTCGCCGAGGCAGCCGAGCGCCGTCTCGAGGCCGGCGACGGCCGCCGCCGACGAGCCGCGCGCACGGTCGAGGCTGGCCAGCAGCATGCGCAGGACCGAGGCGTGCGGGTGACACGGGTCGTGCAGCGCGGTCAGCCGGGCGAGCGCCTCGCGGGCCAGCTCGCCGGCGCGTTCGGGCTGGTCGAACTGGACCAGCGCCGTGGCGAGGTTGTGGGTCAGGGCCCAGCGCAGCGGGTCGTCCGGCGCGTGCGCCGAGATCAGCGCGAGGCCCTTCTCGTACTCGGCGATGCTGCGCGCCTGGGCCCCGAGCTCGTCGTAGGCCGTGCCGAGCGTGTTGTGCAGCCCCGCGGCGAGCTCCGGCGGCTGACCGGCGCGCTGGGTGACGGCCCACGCCAGATCCTCGTCGACGAGCGCGTCGGCGGGGCGGCGCTCGAGGCTCGAGACGACGTAGATGCGGATCGCCAGGGCCTCGGCCGCGATCGCGTCCTGCTTGTGGGCCAGCCCGAGGTGCAGCGCGCGCGTCAGCGACGCGCGCGCGGGGGTCGCCTGGAACTGCTGCGCCTGCCACTTGCCGGTCAGCAGCAGGACCTCGGCGAGCAGCGGCGGGTGGCCGAGGCGCTCGGCCTCCTCGAGCAGCGGCGGGCTCTCGGCCAGCGCGACCGCGTACCGACCGCCGCGGTTGAGCGCGCGCAGGCGGGTCAGGCGGGCGTTCGGCGCGACCAGCTTCGCGGCGAGCGCCGGGTCGATCGCCTCCGACGCGCCCGCGAGCGCCGCGTCGTCCTCGCAGCCCGCGAGCGCCGGCAGGCCGGCGGCGGCGTCGGCGGCCCGCGCCGCGGTCGCGCGGGTCGTCTGGGCCAGGACCTCGACGGTCGCCGCGAAGTCGTCCCGCCGCGCGCGCAGGCAGGCCATGCGGCGGTCGAACGCCTGCGCCGACAGGTGGCCGCGGCGGTGCGCCTCGCAGTCGGTGGTGTGCGCGGCGATCCAGTCGTCGCGGTAGCGGTCGAGGTGCACGCGGATCGCCGTGGCGACTCCGTCGGCGTACGCGACCCCGGTGCTGCGCAGCGCCGACGCGATCGCGGCGCGTCGCTCGTCGTCCCACACGCCCCGCAGCTCGTCGGCCGCGCCGCTGCACTGCTCCGCCTGCGCGAGCTGGTGGACCGCGACGCCGTAGCCCGCGCCGATCAGCCCCACCATCGCCAGGCCGGTCGCCCACCAGCGTCGGCGCACCCGCTCGGGGTCGCGGCCGAGCGCGGCCAGCAGCGCGTGCATGTCGGGCCAGCGGCCCGCGGGGTCGCGCGCCAGCCCGCGCTCGATCACGGCGCGGACCCACGCCGGCACCTCGTGGGTCCGCGGCGCCGCCACGTGGCGCCCGGACGTCACCGCCTCCGTCAGCGAGCCGATCGTGTCGGCGACGAACGGCCGCTGGCCGTACAGCCCCTCGTACAGCGACACGCAGAATCCGAATTGATCGCTGCGCGCGTCGGCCTCGCGGTGCAGCAATTGTTCGGGCGACATGTACGCCGGCGTGCCGATCAGCACCCCATCGCCGCTGACCCGCGTGTCGGTCTCGCCGCCCGCTTCCTGCGTCGGCGCCTCGCCGATCGCGTGGGCCCGCGACAGCCCGAAGTCCAGCACGCGCGGCCGACCGTCGGCGTCGATCATCACGTTGTCCGGCTTGAAGTCGCGGTGGACCAGCCCGGCCGCGTGCGCCGCGGCCAGCCCGCGGCCGGCCTCGACGTAGACCCGCACGACGTCGCGCCAGCGCCGCGGCTGTCTCTCGAGCCAGGTGCGAACGGTGACCCCGTCGATGAACTCCATGGCCAGGTACATGCGTCCGCCGTGCTCGCCGACCTCGTAGATCTGGGCGACGTTCGGGTGCGACAGGCGGGCCATCGCCTGGGCCTCGCGGCGCATGCGGACGGCCCCGTCGGACCCGTCGCGATGGCCGGTGCGCAGGACCTTGATTGCGACCTTGCGATCGAGGTCGGGGTCGTACGCCGCGAACACCACGCCCATCGCCCCGGACCCGAGCTCGCGCAGGACCACGTAGCGGCTGATCGCGCCGATCTGCGGCGACGCGGTGTCCGGGACCATGGCCCGCGATCTTCTGCCAGTGCACGGTGCGGAGCAACCGGCGCGCCGCGCGAGCCCGGGCGCCCTTTCGCTCCGCGCCGCCGGTCACGGCTCGATCGTGTGTGCGGATCGGTGTGTCGCCTCGACACATTCGCCCGCGAGGTGCTCATTCGGCTGACTACGATATGCCTGGCGGAATGGGCGGTCAGCCGTCGTTGTAGCGGCGGACCCACAGGTTGGTGACCTGGTTCGGCGCTGCCACGTAGCCGGCGACCACGAAGAATCCGGGCCCGGCGGCGGCGGCGTTGCCGAACTCGCGGTCGTCGACGGTCCCGAAGGTGTCGATCCACAGCTGGGCGCCGTCGGGGCCGTAGCGGGCGGCGAGCAGGTCGTACTCCTCGTTGTCCTCGTACTCGTCCTCCTGCTTGAAGACGCCGACGGAGCCGACGACGAAGATCGACTCGTTCGCGCCGACGGCGACGTCGTTGCCCATGTCCTCGAGCACATGGGGGTCGTAGATCTGCGTCCACGTCTCGACGAAGTCGGCGTCGGTGCGGCGGACGATGACGTCGCGGTCGATCACGCCGGGCATGTACGTGCGGCCGACGAACATCAGGTCGCCGTCCGGACCGATCGGCCGCACGCCGTACCAGAAGCCCCACGGGAGCTCCTGGATCAGCTCGGACACGACCTCGCCGGTGGTGGGATCGACGACGAGGGTGAGCGGGCGGATGATCGTGTTGTCCTGCACGTAACCGACGAAGATCACGCGGTCCGCGGCGGCGAGGACCGCCTCGCCGGACGCGTCGGGCCACTCGAGGGTGGTGGCGATGCGCCAGTCGGCCGCGCCGGTGGCGAGGTCGTGGCGGCGGGCGATGAGCTCGTGGCTCGCGTTGCCGGTCGAGTAGAGCGCGCCGTCGGCGAGCGAGAGGGCCTGTGCGACGGCGTTGCCGGGGTTCTCGGGCTCCTCGGCGAAGCGCCACAGGTCGCTGCCGTCGGGGGCGAGGGCGCGGACGACGGCGGTGTATTCGTCGAGCGCGACCTCCTCGTGGCCGGCGACGTAGATCGTGCCGTCGGGGGCGAGTTCGACGGCGTAGAACAGGTCGTCGCGCCCGGCGACGCCGTCGATCGCGCGGTGCCACAATTCCTGGCCGTCGGGCGAGAGGACCATGAGCAGGGCGTCGCGGTTCTTGTCGTACTGGCTGCCGACCACGAAGATCTGGCCGGTCGGATCGACGGCCACGTCGATCGCGCCGTCGTTCTTGCTGGCGGGTCCGTCGTACGAGAAGGTCCACGCGGCCGCGGGGACCGGGGTGCACGCGGCGTCGCAGCCGTCGGCGGGGTCGGGGTCGCCGTCGTCGCACAGCTCACCGTCATCGAGCACGCCGTCGCCACAGGCTGGCGCGCCCGGATCGTTGGTATCGGGCGTGGCCTCGCTGTCCGTGGTGAGCGTGTCGGCGGTCGTGGCGGCCGTGGTCGGGGGATCGGTCGCGTCGCTCGTCGGGGCTTCGGGGCCCGATGTGCCAGCGCTGTCAGACCCCGGGTCGGTGGTGCCCGCGGAGGTGGCATTCGGCTCCCCGGGCCCACACGCGACGAGCATGGCCAGACACAGGAGACGAGCGGTGGGACGATCCACGGCGTCAGGGTCGCACAAAAATCGGCGCGGCGGCAGCGGGGTGCTTCGAAGATTGTTCGAGGAGGGGTACATTCTTTAATAAGATGATGTTCACCCGCGGTCTCGTGTTCGTCGTGGTGTTCGCGCAGGCCGGTTGCGGCGGGGACGAGACGCAGGCCGACGAGACGGGTCCGACGAGCGCGTCGGATTCGTCGGGGCCCGGGCCCGGCGAGACCGACGTGCCGACCTCGGGGGGCGAGACGAGCGCCGCGGACGCGGGATCGACGGGGACCGGGACGACGGTGATCGGGACCGAGGGCACGGACACGAGCGGCGAGGAGGCGACCAGCAGCACCGGGGATCCGGACGCCGATTGTTTTCAGGGGTCGATCTCCGCGCACGACCCGTACGCCGATCTGGCGCTCGCGAACCTGGTCGGGTTTGAGTGCATGACCGGGTCGCTCAGCATCCACAACGCGACGATCACCGATCTGCAGGCGCTGTCGTCGCTGCGGAGGATCGGCAAGCACTTCGAGATCGGCAATACGTCGCTGACTTCGCTGGCGGGGCTCGAGAACCTCGAGGAGATCGGCGAAGGGCTGTACATCAACAGCAGCTGGGAGATCACGGACGTCAGCGCGCTGGCGAAGCTGCGCTCGGTCGGCGGGCGCTTCATTTTTAATTATGTGGGCGCGCAGGAGCTGGCGCTGCCGCTGCTCACGACGATCGAGGGCGAGCTGAGCCTCTCCGGCACCAACCTCGTGAACCTCGACGGGCTGGCGAACCTCACCAGCGTCGGCGGCCCCCTGTCGATCGACTCGTGCGACCAGCTGACGTCGCTCGATGGGCTGGCCGGGCTGACGACGATCGGGGGGGCGCTCGAGGTCAGCAAGAACGATCAACTCGTCGACATCTCGGGGCTCGCGGGGCTCACGAGCGGGGTGACGACGGTCGAGATCGCCAAGAACGCGGCGTTGACGACGATCGGGGCGTGGTCGATCGGCGACGTGGAGTCGCTGGCGATCGTCGACAACGACGCGCTGTTGGCCGTGGGCGGGTTCGCCGGGGTGACCGCGATCGCGGGCGACCTGACGATCACGGGCAACGCGGCGCTGGGCGAGGTGGGATTTGCGGCGCTGAGCGAGGTCGGCGGCAATCTGTACATCAAGGGCAACGAGGCGCTGGCCGGGGTGGGATTCGCGGAGCTGGTGGAGGTCGTCGGCGACCTGCACGTGACGGACAACGAGGTGCTGGTCGACCTCGCGGGGCTGGACGCGCTGACGGCGGTCGGCGGGTTGTTGTTGATCGAGGACAACGCGGGGCTGGTCGAGCTGAACGGGCTGGACGCGCTGACGGGCGCGGGCTCGCTGCGGATCGCCTTTAACGCCGGGATGCAGGGGCTGGGCGGGCTCGATGCATTGACCGCGGTGGACAGCGTCGAGGTCGCCGACAACGACGCGATGCTCGCGCTGGACGGCCTCGGCGCGCTCGCGGCGTCGTCCGGGCTGTCGGTCCAGGGCAACGACGCGCTGGTGTCGCTGGCCTCGCTGGCCTCGCTGATGGAGGTGGAGAGCCTGTCGATCGGCGGGAACGCGGCGTTGACCGGGCTGGACGGGCTGGACGGGCTGGCGTCGGTGAAGTGGTTCCGCGTCGAGGACAACGACGCGCTGGTGTCGATCGACGCGGTGGTGCTCGGGGCGGGCGGGTCGCTGGCGACGGTCGAGATCTACGCCTCGGTGGTCGACAACGACGCGCTGCCGACCTGCGTCGCGCACGCGCTGCAGGAGGCGCTCACGGATCCTCCGGAGTACTTCTGTTACACGCCCAACAAGGCCGACGCGTGCCTGGGCGACCCCGACTTTTGCCACCCGCTCGAGAACCCGTGAAGTGAGCGGGGCGATCGTCGGACCTGGCGCGGAGGACAGGTTCGTGGAGTTACATTTGACGGTTCGAGGCGATCGGAGATATCGTGGCGGTGATGGCCATCCTCTCTGCTCCGGGCGCGCGAATCCTCGGTCTTGTCTCATGGGTGCTGGCGCTCGGCTGCGGGCCCGCAGCGTCGACGCCGACGACCGGGGCCGCGGGTGGCACGATCTGGGACCGCATGTGCGCGGCGGTGCCGGGCGGCGTCGATTCGAAGGCGGCGATCGCCGCGATGGCGGCGGTGCCCGGCGCGCAGACGGAGGTGCCGGAGCTGTTCGAGGTGCTCGAGGTGTCGACCTCGGATTGTGATCGGCTGAACATGTTCCAGGTCGCGTCGTTCATGAAGACCAAGGCCCAGTGGACGTGCCCCGCGCTGCTCGCCAGCCTCGACTGCGATCCGCAGGCCGACCTCGTGTGGATCTGCGATCGGGCGCGCGAGTTCGTGAGCGTCGGAGCCGACAAGCTCACGCCCGAGGATCAGCGCAGCTTCGGGTCGTCCGTGATGCGCGGCATCCTGCCGCGCCCGCCGGGGACCACACCTCCGCCGCAGAAGTCCGTGCTCTACGAGATCGACGATCGGCCGGTCGAGCACCGCTTCCACCCCGACTTCAAGAGCCACGGAGAGAGCGGGTGCAAGCTGACCGCGCTGATCCAGGCGCGGGCCCAGGCGATCGGGTTCACCGGCTGGACGTGCCCGGATCTCGGGCACGCGGTCGGCTGCGTCGGCGAGGGCGCGGGCGCGGCGAAGTGAGCGCGGCGGGGGTGTGTGCATTCCAGGGGGGCGCACGGACGTGATACGAATGGCGGTGTGGCGCGCAAGGCCAAGCCGGTGGTCGCTCCGCGGCCGCTGTCCGAGCTGCAGGCCGCGCTGGGCCCGGCGCTGTCGCCGGGCGACCGCGAACTCTCGCGGCGGATGACGGCGCTACGCGACGCGGCGCAGGCGACGATCGTGGCGCAGGACTGGCCGGCGTTGCTGGGGCTGCGCGCGTGGGCCTGGCAGCACCCGCTGTTCATGACGCCGCAGGCGCACCTGCGCGGGTTCCTGCGCCGCTGGGAGGAGGCGCTGCTGTCGGGCGCGCCGCTGGCGGTCGCGGCGTCGCTGGTCCGCGACGACGTGGCGACGGCGGTGTGGGATCCGTGGGAGCGGCTGGCGGCGCGGGCGACCTGGGCGGAGCTGCGGCCGCTGCTGCGCGACGACGCGGCGGCGTGGAGCGTGGCCGAGGCGCGGGTGCTCCGCGGCGAGACGCTCGGCGGGCGCAGCCCGATCTCCGGGATGCCGCTGCGGCTGTTTCGCTGGGAGCCGCGGCTCGAGCCGACGTCGTATTCGCCGCTCGGGTCGTCGTGGGCGAGTCGTGGATTCACAGGAGCGCTGCAGCCGACCGTGTTGCCGTCGGCGATCGCGTGCGAGCCGGGCGAGCCGGAGTGGTTGCACGTGCTCGCGGTGTGGGGCTCGGCGAGGCCGCGGGTGGTGCGGGTCGCGGGCACCGGGCTGCAGGCGCTGGCGTGTCTGCTGGGGGCCGGTGAGACGCCGGACGTCGGGCCGTGCACCTGGAAGGAGGCGCTCGCGGCGATGCTGCGGGCCCACGGTCATTCGGCGCCGTACATCGACGGGCGCGGGATGGTGGAGGCGCGGCGGGCGGTGTGGCGGCTGCTGGCGGCGCTGGCGGGCGCGGGCTGGCCGGTGTCCGGGAGCGGGCTGCAGGCGGCGATGAAGGGCTGGCGGTGGCTGCGGTACGACCCCAAGGAGGAGTACGCGGACCCGACGCACTGGTCGCTGTTCCTCGCGCTCGAGGATCCGCGGCGTGGGCTCGCGTGGGCGACGCACGCGTGGGTGACCGACTGAGCGGATTGTCGGGCGGAGAATAACGAGATAGTCTGCGCGCGCGATGGAGCTATTCGAACCTGCGCGTCACGTGTCGTCGCCGGCGGATGCGTGGGATCCGAAGCGGGTGCGGGGATGGTTGTGCGGGTGGGCCGCGGCGGCCCTCGCGGGCCGGGACGAGCGCGGGTGCTGGGCGCCGCATCCCCGCGATCTCGTCGATGTGGGGGCCGAGCCGCGCCCGCTGCGTTGCCTGTACTTCGGGGCGGCCGGGGTGTGGCTGGCCCTGGCGCGGCTCGCCGACGCAGGGCTGTGTCATTTGCCGGTCGACCTGGCCGAGGTGTTGGAGCGCATCGGCGACGACTATGTGCATTCGCCCGACACGGAGGAGCGGGCGGCGTCGTGGTTCTTGGGCGAGGCGGGGCTGCTCACGCTGCTGTGGTGGGCGCGGCGCGACGAGGCGACGGCGGAGCGGCTGGCGGCGGTGATCCGTGGCAACCGCGACAACCCGACCCGCGAGGCGCTGTGGGGCGCGCCGGGCACGATGGAGGCGGCGCTGTTCCTGTACGAGGCGACCGCGGAGGCGCGCTGGGCGGAGGTTTATGCGGACAGCGTCGCGGCGATCTGGGCCAGCTGGACGCGCGACGAGGCGACGGGTGTCTGGTTGTGGGAGCAGGACATGTACGGCGAGCGGACGCGCTACTTCGGCGCGGGCCACGGCTGGGCCGGGAACCTCCACGCGCTGTGGCGAGGCCACGCGCTGCTGAGCCCGGCGCAGCAGGACCTGCTGCGCGCGCGCACGCTCGCGGGGCTCGAGGGGCTGGCGATGGTGGCGGGTGAGCGGGCGAACTGGCCGGCGCTGGTCGGGAGGTCGGACAAGTCGCTGGTGCAGTGGTGCCACGGCGCGCCGGGCTTCATCACGTCGCTGCGTCACGCGGCGCTGCCCGAGGCGCTGCCGCTGTTGATCAAGGGTGCGAACCTGATCGCGGAGGCGGGGCCATTAATTAAAGGCGTGGCGCTGTGTCACGGGACTGATGGCAACGGAGCGGCGCTGCTCGAGATGTACCGGCGCACCGGCGACGGCGTGTGGCTGGCGCAGGCGCGGCGCTTTGCGATGGCGGCGATCGGGCAGTCCGAGGCGTCGCGCGCGGAGACCGGGTCGTGGCGCCAGAGCCTGTGGACGGGCGACGCGGGGCTGGCGTGCTGGCTGCTCGACTGCCTTGATGGGCGCAGCCGCGGGATGCCGGGGCTCGACAGTCTGTGGTGAAAGGGTGGGATGTTCGGTCGCGCGGGGGAGCTCCGGGAGTGTCCGGCCTCGGCAGCGAGGCGGACACCGCGGGACGGCCACGGCTCGGGAGGCTGAGCGGGCGTCTGCACGGGCGTTGGGGGCACGTCCGGGCGCGTCGCTGCCGGTTAGACCGGGGCGCGGGGTGAGGCGTTGGAGGCCGGGTCGCGGGTCGTGAGGGCCTGCCGGGTCGGACAGCGGAGCGCCGCGGTTCGGCGTCGGCCTCGCTCACCCGTCCGCGATCTTAGAGGAGGACGACATGGCCACCAATCGCAGCCGGCGTGACAACACCAATGCTTTCGACGACATGCTCGGGCAGCTCGTCGACGAGCTCGCCATGACCCCGACGATGCCGCTCGAGCCCGAGCCGGTGCGTATGCCGACGCCGGTGCCGACGCCGGCGCCGGTGTTCGTGCACGCGCCCGAGGCGGTGAGCCAGCCGCGGCCGAGCAACATCATGGGGATGGCGATCGGCGGGGGCATCGCCGTGGCGGGGATCGCCATCGCGGTCGTCATGATGCTGCGGCCCTCGCCTGCGCCTGCGCCCGTCGCGGAGCCGTCGCCGGCGCCGGTGGTCGCGGCCGCGGTGGTGGCTCCGCCGGCGCCGGTGGTGGCCCCGCCGGTGGTCCC
>Ga0075158_10002202_pt1 | contig 14286 bp, 10 predicted proteins | sample JI91814BDNA_FD_70968 | JGI IMG/M metagenome (GOLD analysis project Ga0075158, IMG submission 70968) | Wastewater effluent complex algal communities from Wisconsin, to seasonally profile nutrient transformation and Carbon sequestration -... | ecosystem: Engineered > WWTP > Effluent > Algae... | reverse complement strand
TTTTTTCTTTTGTTTAGTTCTTATTTTCTATTAATTCTAAATGTTTGTTGCCCTCTTGTTGCCCAATATATGTAACTTATTGATAATCAGTATACATTTACATTCTGCATCGGAAAGTAACTTGTTTTCCTTTGTTTGTTAAGTGTCTGTCTTTCTTACACTTAGTAAAATCATTTTTCTCTTTTTTGTTGCCCAATTTCACTTTTCTGCCTATTTTTGTTGCCCAATTGTTGCCCGATGTCATTTTTAGGCATATAAAATTCATTAAAAAAATGGCCTGGGGAAATGATGCTACATACAGCTACATTGTGCAACAGCCAGCTACATAAAAATAACAAATGAGCAGTACTATTCGTGTCAAAAAAACATGTAAAGATTGTAATAAGCAATTTATTGCACAAAAGACTACTACCCAGTATTGTTCTCATGCATGTGCCAGTAGAGCATATAAAAGAAGAACCCGAAATAAAAAGGTAGATACAATTATTAAAAAAGAAATAGAAAAAGCAATCTCTAATCCTATTATAGCCCAAAGAGAATTTTTAAGCGTAGATGAAACTTGTCGATTAATTAATGCAAGTCGATGGACAATTTATAGACTTATAAGTAATGGAAAGTTAAAGGCAAGTAAAATAGGTAGGAATATACGGATAACAAGAACATCTATAAATAAATTATTTACATTATCTGAAATATGAATTTAACTTTAAGACAACGTAAAAAAGGCAATAAGATAAGTTTATACCTTGACTATTACCATGAAGGCAAAAGAACTTATGAATACCTCAAATTATATTTAATTCCAGAATTGGAAAAAAAGAAACTGACTAAAGAAGAGAAAGAACACAATCGACAAACTCTAGCTTTAGCAGAAGCTATTAAATCAAAAAGATTAATTCAAATAAAAAATGAAGAATATGGCTTTAGAGATACCGAAAGAGCTAAAGGAAGTTTTATAGCTTACTTTGAAATATTAACACAAAAAAGAAGAAAGAGCCGAGGGAATTGGGGCAATTGGGATAGTGCGTTGAAACATTTGAAGAGGTTCATTAAGAAAGACATTCTACTAAAAGACATCAATAAAGACTGGCTAGAAAGCTTTAAAGATTATTTACAATTCGAAGCAAGAATGAAAAATAATAAGAAACTTTCTATTAATTCTCAATCTTCTTATTTCAATAAAGTTATAGCTACCTTAAAAGAAGCTATCAAGGAAGGTATTTTACAAGTAAATCCTGCTAACCAAGTAGATCGAATAAAAGCTGACGATGTAAACAGAGAGTTTCTTACCATAGAAGAATTACAAGCGGCAGTTAAAGTAAAATGCGAAATACCTATATTAAAAACAGCCTTTATTTTCTCATGCCTTACAGGATTAAGATGGTCAGATATTGAAAAACTCATTTGGTCAGAAGTACATCATTCAGAACAAGTTGGATACTATATAAGATTTAAACAAAAGAAAACAAAAGGTGCGGAAACCTTACCTATATCTGAAAAAGCTTATGAACTAATGGGCAAAAGAAAAAAAGGAGATGAAAATGTATTCAAGAATTTATGTTATAGTGGCCATAATAATAAGATACTAAAAAACTGGTTGGCAAAGGCAGGCATTACAAAAAATATATCCTTTCATTGTGCACGTCATACTTATGCGACTTTACAACTTAGTGTAGGAACAGATATATATACTGTTTCAAAATTGCTAGGACACAAAAGTTTTAAAACAACTGAGATTTATGCAAAAGTAATTGATAAGAAAAAGATAGAAGCAGCTAATAAAATTAAATTGGACTTTTAAAATGGAATTAAAAATACTAGATAGTATAATCCATGGAGTTTTAAAGCCTTGGAACCTTGACACAACAAACACAAGAAGATTTACAGAATTGGTAAAGGCTGCTAAAAACATTTCACCTGAAAATAGCACTCTATTGATTTCACAGCTCAACTTATTATTAGCTGACTATCCGAGTTTAAAGAAAGTTTTATTAAATGAAAAATTTGAAAAGGAAATAAAATTAAAAGACCTTTTATTTAAGAATGATTTACCAAAATATAAAGATTCAATTACTCAACTTTATTATTTAATAATAGCAGCTGAAACACTTCATATTCTGAATATTTTTTTAGAGAGAAGTGAAAAATGGACCGAGCTAATAGATATTCGCTATCAGGTAAAAAAGATACTCAATAACATCAAAGTATTAACTCAACAAACAGCAGCTGAATTAAATGAGCGAGATTTTACATATATTCCAAACGAAGAAAGCTCTTATATTCATTTTGCTTTATATTATTTGAAGCACAAATTAATAAATCTTTATTTCAGTATACAAGAGATATTCAAAAGTAACTTAACACAGATTACTACACTTGAAGACTTTTATTTGCTCGACCTACAAGAGCCTTTATCAAAACTTCAAAGATTAGATTTAATAGATCTTGATTTGGAAAAGGGTAATAATGATATAAATGAGCAGAAGTTTTCTTTTGGCTTTAGGGGTAATAAGGAAAATTTAAAAATGATATTAGGTCAACTCTGCTTAAAAATTGGTTTACTTAATGAAAAAAAGAGCACTATAGATGAATTAGTAGAAGTATTTACTACAAAAAATTTATTGCTAAATTCAATCAAAATTTATATCAATTGTGAAACAGTGCAATTTCGCTACATAATAGATTGTATTAGTTTAAACTTTAGTAATCTAAAATTAAGTACAATTGAAAAGTCAGGAGTATTTTTCTCTAAAAAAGGTACGCTAATCACAGCCCAAAATCTATCAGCAGGTAAGGTTGAAAATCCTAAAGAAAAAGATAAGATTGACAATATTATTAAACATTTGTAATAAAAAAGGTTGAGTTCATTGAGTTTGCTCATTGAGTACTCAGTAACTCAACCTTTTCTCCTTTCATATTCCAACAACTTTGCTTTCGTAATTAAAAAACATATACGATGGCACACGAAGATTTAATCTTAAACAAGCTCACCGAAATTTCTGACAAACTAGATGAGCAGAATCTGTTAAAAAAAACAGTTCTTAACTTTAACGAGGCTTGCAAATATTTAGATGTAAGCCCATCACATTTGTACAAACTCACAAGTACAAAGAATATTCCCCATTTCTGTCCTCAGGGTAAGAAGCTCTATTTTAAACGTGAAGAACTTGATGATTGGTTGCAACGCAATCATAAATCAGCAATCCATGAAATTGATCAGCTGGCAACTGATTATGTAGTTCGCAATAAAAACAAAAAGTAGATTTTTTAATAATTCAAAGAATAAAAAAATGGCATCAAGTACCATATTTAAAAATTTTGCATCTGCTATAGAACATAAATCACTTATAGTGATCTCGGGATGGATTGCTTCTGATAAATATAAAAACGAGGTAGAAAAAATTAGATCATTAATCGAGCAAGGTAAACATGAAGAGGCTCAGGATGAGAAAAAACAGCTATTAGCTTTTACACCTTCAGCTACTTTTAAAGAAAAAAGATTGCTTACTCATATAGATCAATATAGCGGATTTATACATTTAGATTTTGATGATTTATCAGTTGAGGAATTAGAAAAAGCTTTTCAGGTAATTTCTGAAAGCCCTTATACTTTCTTTTGCTTTCGTAGTCCAAGTGGTAATGGCTTAAAAGTTTTTGTTGAAGTAACAACAAATAAAGATCATCATGATATAGCCTATAAGCAAGTAATGCAGTATTATGAAAATATAACGAGTTTAAAAGCTGATGAAAAATGCAAAGATATAACTCGGCTATGCTTCATGAGTTATGATCCCAAAATGTATAAAACTTTAGAGTACAAAAAATTTGAAATAAATACTTTATCTATTACTTCTGATCATACTGCATTAGAAATATCACAACCCTCAGAAGAAATTGACTATACTCCAATCCTACAAGATCTTATATATTTTACTGAGCAAAAAAGTACCTATACTGATCATAATAGAAACGTTTTTATATACCTATTTGCTTCTAACTGCAATAGAAAAGGAATACCAAAAGAAATTGGTTTACAATTTGCTCTAAATAATTATGACCTTCCTAAAAAAGAAATTTATAATTCATTCGATAGTTCATATAACCATCACAGCCACGAATTTGCAAAGTTTGCAAACTTTGCAAAGTTGCAAACTTTTGAAGAATCTCAGCCAGCAGAGGATTTTTTAAAGAATACACCATCGATACCAAAAGAATTATATTTAAAAATGCCAGATATAATTCGGAATGGTGCCATGGCAATTATAGATTTTAGAGAAAGAGATGTTTTTTTGACAGGTGCTTTAGCAATTCTTAGTGGTTGCTTACCTGGAGTAAAAGGCACTTATGCAGGGCAAGAGGTTTTTCCTAATTTGTTTTCATTCGTAATAGCTCCGGCAGCAAGTGGAAAAGGTGCTTTAAAGTTCGCTAAAATGCTAGCTGATGAATACCACAATATTGTATTGAAAAAAAGTCGAGAAGAGCAGATACAATATGATCAGAAAGTGGCAGAGTATAAACAAAAATGCAGTAGTAAGAAAAAAGATAATAATACCTTCGAAGAATTACCAATAAAACCCAACTTCAAAGTTGTTTACATACCTGCAAATACAAGTTATGCGAAAATTCTTTGGCATTTAGAACAAAATGAAGGTTCAGGGATCGTTTGTGAAACTGAAGCTGATACATTAGGTAATGTATTTAAGCAAGAGTGGGGATCGTACTCGGATATGCTTCGTAAATCATTTCATCATGAAAGAATATCAAGTTCACGTAAACAAAATAATGAATTTACAGAGGTAAATACCCCGAGTTTATCAATTGCATTATCTGGAACATTTAATCAAGTAACAGGTCTGATAGCTTCCGCAGAAGATGGTCTATTTAGTCGGTTTTTATTTTATTCATTTAAAGTAGACCAGATATGGAGAGATGTATCTCCTAATGCAAATAATATAAACCTTACAGAACACTTTAAAGAACTATCAAAAGAAGTTGTCTGTTTAGTTAGCTTTTTGGAAAAGCAAGAAACAGAAGTTTTACTCACAGATAATCAATGGCAACAGCTTAATCATCAATGCGAAATATGGTTAAATGATATTACAATGTTCACAGCTGAAGAAGCAGCTAGCATTGTAAAAAGGTTAGGTTTAATTCTATATCGAATAACAATGTTATTTACCGCACTGCGGAAGTTCGAGAATGCGGAAGATATAAATAAAATGATTTGCACAGATGAAGATTTTAATATTAGTATAGAATTAGCTAGAATATACTTACATCACAATATTCTAATGTTCAACAACCTGCCCAAACAGAATGAAGCCACACAGTTTAAAACAGGAGATAGTAAACGCCAGTGCTTTGAAGCATTACCAACAGAGTTTACTCGGCAGCAGGCCGTAGAAGTCGGCAAAACCTTCAGGCTTTCGGCACGTACCGTTGATAATATACTACACAATGCTACAGGAAAAATGCTCACGAAAATAAAGGCAGGTAGGTATAGAAAAATTTAGAAAGGAATTACTTTTTGGAAGGAATCAGCAGTTCACTTACTACTAGCATCATACTACAGGAACAGAATAAAATCTCCACTACAGTTCAATCAACAAGCCAGAAATACTTTTAAAAATATCCCTTCTTACTAAATACCTAAAAAACATTGCAACTTTGCAAACTTTGCAAATGAGCAATGTTTGCAATGTGAATAAACAATTGCTTATTTTCTCTTGCTAATCATTTAGTTTATATTTGTCAATATCCGACAAGCCAATAAATGTAAAATGGCAAATCAATTTGGTAAAAAAGTAAGACAACTTCGGAAGTCTAGTAACTTACTGCAAAGGCAGGTTGCAAACGAATTGGAGATAGACACTCCCATGCTTAGTAAAATTGAGCGAGGAGATCGAAAGGCTAAAAAAGATCAAGTCTTATCACTTGCCAAGCTCTTCAAAATAAATAAAGAAGAACTTTTTACACTTTGGTTAGCCGATCAGTTAGTTGCCATTGTTAAAAATGAGGATTTCGCATTGAAAGCAATGCAGGTTGACGAAGAAGAAGTAAAATATAAAAAGAAGAAATCAAAATGAGTTCAGAACAACGTAAAAAGAAATTGGCTGAACTTATTAAAGAGTATAATAAGTTTAAAAAAGCCGGTAAACTTAATCTTACTTCTGAGGAAACAATCCGAAGCTGGCTTAATCAACTATTGGCAATATTTGGATGGGACGTAAGGGATACATCACAAATACTACAGGAAAAAGTTTTATCTAAAGCCGAAAGAGAAAAACTAAAGGATATTGGTTCACAAAATACTCGACCTGACTATACATTTAGAATTGCTAAACAAAAGCTCACTTTTCTTGATGCAAAAGATATTACAGTAAAAATATCAGAGGATGCTGAGGCTGCATTTCAAATTAAATCATATGGCTGGTCAATCTTAGCACCATGTGCTTTCATTTCTAACTTTGAAGAGTTTGCAATCTATGATTGCACATATACTCCTGAACAAGGACAGGCTTCTGATTTAGGTAGAATATATTTTACCGTTGATGACTACATTCAAAACTTTGAATTATTAGACGATCATTTATACAAGGATAATATCTATAAAGGCAGACTTAACGAATTGTATTCTGCGACAATGCAGGATAACAAGTATGTGCAAAAGATCACTCCTGATATGAGATTCGCCGCTCAATTATCTGCATTCCGGTTATCTTTAGCCACAGACATTCTTAACAATAATCCAGATTATGTTCAAGATAATTCAGCCAATCTAAGCTATATCGTTCAAATTATTATCAATAGGATTTTATTTATTCGAGTATGCGAAGCAAGGAAGATTGAGGAAGAAGGCTTATTACTTTCATATATGGCAACTGGTTTTTGGGATACATTTAAAAATTCATCTTATTTTGAGTTTTATGAGCACTACGACGGCCCATTATTCGATCGAATAAATCCAATACATGAAATCAATATTTCCAATCAAGTATTTGATGAATTAATTCAATATTTGTATTATCCATCACCTTATAGATTTGATGTTATCCCTACCAAGCTATTAAATGATATTTACGAAATATTTTTATCCAAGAAACTCCTAATTGAGGCGGATGTTGTAAAGGAGGAAATAAAGAGTGAATATTTAAAGACTAAAGGTGCAGTCAGCACACCTCAATACATCGTACAAGAAGTAATTAAACGAACAATTCAAAAAAATAGAATACTTGATAGGGGTATTGAAAATTTACTTTCGATAAAAGTGTTAGATATTGCTTGTGGCAGTGGTATATTTGCAATTGAAGCTTACGATTACATAGAGGATATTTTTATAGAACTTTATCAAGCATCCCCAAATCCTAATTTTGCTCAATACTTTCATATAACAGACACGAATGTTATTATAAATCTATTGGGTAAAAAGACTCTAATGGACAATTGTATCTTCGGTATTGATATAGATCCTGAAGCAGTAGAAGTTGCAAAAATGTCTTTGTCATTAAAAGTTGTAGATACTATTGATTACTTAGAAGCATACAATGAAATAGGAATTTTTGGCAACAGAATTCTTAATGGTATTGGTAATAACATTAGGTGTGGCAATTCTTTAGTTGAATCGGATATTTTAGAACTTTTTCCATCACTAAATGATAATGAAGAAGAATTATTAAATACTAACGTTTTTGATTGGAATGATGAACAAGGTTTTGCAGATATTTTCGAGCAAAAAGGCGGCTTTGATTTTATAATAGGTAATCCTCCGTATGTAGAAGTAAAGAATTATAATATTAATTTATCCTACATGCACCAATACATTAAAGAAAAGTTCCTATCATCAAGAAATGGCAAAATTGATTTAGCAATTCCTTTTATAGAAAGAGCAATTGGACTCTTGAATGGTACTGGTAGAGTGGGCTTTATTATTCAAAAGCGGTTTTTTAAAACCGCTTATGGTAAAAAGATCAGAGAGATTATTACAGGTTCAAATTATTTATCTTCTATTATTGATTTTGAAGCAACAACTATATTCAAAGACAGAATAACCTATGTTGCTTTGTTAATATTGGATAAGACCTCTCCTGAAAATTTTACTTACAAATATTTCAGAAGTAATATACAACTGCTTCCAGCTGAATTAAGAGAAACCTCTATTCCAGAATTCGCGCCTGAACAATATATCACTTTACCCGCATCAGCAATATCTGAAAGTCCCTGGAGCTTTGATGATAATCAACTTATACAGATAAGAACTAAGTTGTTGGAAAATGGTTGTTTAAGTGATTATGTTAAAGTAAGGGTAGGCATACAAGTACTTTGGGACAGGGCTTATCATATACGCCCTAAATCCGTAAAAAAAGGAATTATTAAAGGCAAATCGCATATAGAAGAAGATGTTGAACTAGAAATAGCAGCTTGTAGGCCATTAATTTGTAACGAAAATTTTTATCCATATAGAACTGACCATACTGACGTATTCGTTATCTTTCCTTATGATGTTGTAAATAATGATGTTTCTGAAATAACATTTTCAGACTTTGAAAAAAGATTCCCACTTGCTGGAAAATACTTAAAAAAAAATAGAGCGAAAATAGAGGCGGCAGTTGAGACATTACCGCGAAAATTTCCGGAAAAATACACTGACGAACATTGGCATTTGTTTACAAGAGTTCAAAATCATGGAGCTACTTACCCAAAAATAATGGTACCAATGACCGCTTTAGATACATTTGCATCTCTTACATTTTCAGACAGAACGTATTGTGATAATGCCAACGTCTTCTTTATAGAAGCTCCAGAAAAGGATGATACTACTCTTTATGCTTTATCCGCAATAATTAATTCTACTGTTTATTCAGTATTAGCCAGATCAATAGCTAATCCACAATCCAACGGCTATTTCAAATTTAACAAACAGTTTCTTGAACCTATCCCTTTTCCATGCCAGTCTTTCAGATATAATGAAGAAGTAAAAGGAAAATTGGCTAACGCTGCTAAAAAAATAGAAATGTTACAGAATAAGTTTTTATCAGCATCACCAACACAAAAAAATATATACAAAAAAATGCTTTTAGCCCAATGGGAAATAATTGATAAACAAAGTTATCTGTTGTATAATTTATCTGCAGATGAAATACTTTTTTTCAAAGGGAAAGGCCGAAATGTAAACAGAATAGATATTCTTACCTAAAAACGACTATGAAAAAAGAACTCAAATACATTATTAATCAATTCAAAGAAAAGGAACTTTTCTTGAACCGGTTTATTGTATCTGCATTTATAAGGGCCAACGGTATTACTGTTAAGAATAATAAACTAATAAAATCGCTTTTCATCTCCAAAAAATCGGACTTGTATAAGTCTATCAATATATGGCCTACTTCTTGCACATTCGATGATGTAATAGAAGCATTTGAATTAGCTATACCTAAAGGAGAAAAAATAATCAATGGCGCTGTATATACTCCTAATTATATCAAAGAGTATATAATAGATCATTCTTTAAAAAAAATCCAGAAATCTCCCGAAACAATTTTGGCTGCCGATATTTCCTGTGGATGTGGCGCATTCCTTTTCACTCTTGCAAAGAAAATCAGTCGTCAATCCGGAAGAACATTTCATCAGATATTTAAGGAGAATATATTCGGACTTGACATTAGTAAAAGCAGTATTAAAAGAACAGAGATACTTTTGTCTCTTTTAGCTATTTCTCAGGGAGAAGACAAAGCCGCTTTTGATTTTAACTTATACTCCGCTAATGCTCTTTGTTTTGATTGGCTGGAGAAGATAAGAAAATTAAAATCAAATAAAGGCTTTGACTTAATAGTTGGTAACCCTCCTTATGTAAGAGCAAAAAATATAGATAAGTTGTCTAAAGAACTACTCTCTAACTGGTCAGTTACACGGTCAGGTAATCCTGATTTATACATTCCATTTTTTGAGATTGCATTGAAAAATCTTAATGAAAAGGGAGTATTAGGATATATTACTGTTAATACTTTTTACAAAAGTGTCAACGCAAGAGAGCTCAGGAGATATCTACAAGATCAAAGATATGATGTAAGTATAATTGATTTTGGGCACGAGAAAATTTTTGAAGGTAAATCAGCTTACACTTGTATTTGCCTGATTTCTAAAAAACATTCAAAAACAATTTCTTTTAAAAGAGAAACGAGCTCCTCTCTTATCAATAATGGCAATAAATTATTCAACATAATTTCTTATAAAGATCTAAATTATCATCGTGGCTGGTTACTGTCCGATAAACGAGTTATAGAGAATATAAAGCGAATCGAAGCTGCTGGTGCATCACTGGGTGAAACGTATAAAATTAGAAATGGAATTGCCACATTAAGCAATGATATTTACATTTTTAGACCTATAGCGGAGACAGAAAATTACTTTGTACTTCTCCGGAATGAAAAGCAATATGAAATCGAAAAAACTATTTGCCGAGACATTATTAAACCCAATATACTTAAACATGAGAATGAAATCTCTATTGTCAAAGAGCAGTTGATATATCCATATACCAATGGTATTAATCCTTTAACTTTGATTGATGAGAAGAAATTAAAGCGTGACTTTCCTAAGACATATAAGTATCTTACTTCAAATAAAAAAGAGCTTTCTATGCGCGATAAAGGAAACGGTGATTATGGTGCTTGGTATGCATTTGGGCGAACCCAGGCGCTTAGTGATAAAGGGTATAAACTTATGTTCCCTTATATGGCTAAAAAACCACATTTTGTTTTTACAGATGATAAGGAAATGCTTATTTATTGTGGTTATGCTGTTTTTAATGAATCTGCTGACGAATTAAAAATTCTAAAAAGAATTTTGGAATCGAAAGTTTTCGAGTATTACATGGCAAATACCAGTAAGCCATATTCAGCCGGGTATTTTTCATATGCTAAAAATTATGTAAAAAACTTTGGTATCTGTGAGCTTAGTAAGAAGGAAAGAAATTTTCTATCTAATGGTGTCACTAAAAAGGAAGTCAATGAGTTTCTAATTGATAAATATCAGCTTTTGATTTAGGTATAATTCGTTTCATGCAGCAACAATTACAGTTAAATATCATTCCCTTCACAGCCCCAGTGCAGGAAGCGCCATTTGCGTTCTATACTGAAAAGGCAGTAGGATATTGCCCCATCCACAAAGATGATCTAAACGGATCTCTGGAAGGTGTAGTAGAAGAAAGCCAGTTGAATTTGGGTAAGTGGTTGTACACCGATTTTGAACCTGCTAAGCCCGGAGCAATCACATTAACCGTAAACCTTACGGAATGTAAATACTTTGCACAGCATTATTACCGACACTTGATTCGTACCTATTTCAAAGGCGTGGCCCATATTATGCGCCGAAACTTTACCAATGAAATTGAAGTGTGGTTTAACGATCTGCAGGCTAGTAACAATAAATTCAAAGTTTATAGGCAATTTACCTTAAAGGTTCAGCATGAGCGGGTAAGTGATGGTCCCGAACTGGTAGTATCATTTGACGGCAAGACTAAAGTGTTGAACAAAAGCATAGCCGAAATTAAAAATTTTAAAACCGAGCTATACAACTGGATCAACTGTGATGGTGAGCTAAGCCAATGGAAATACTTAACCGATGAACAAAAACTTAAACACGAAAAAAATTATCCTGTACTAAGCAATACACTTAAACCACATTTCGAGGTGGCATTTGATATTCCAGATTTTAAGAACCGTTACCCGAAATACTTTACTTACCTCACTGATTTTTACAACGAATACCTAAACACAGATGCGTTTAAAGCAATCATTCCCTTGGCTGCAGGTGGTTACTTTCAACCCGGTGATAAGCTAGTGCAACGCATCAACGGTACATCCAACGAATTACAGTTCGGGCAAGGCGTAGGTGTAGAACCCAAGAAAGATTTACGAAGGCTTAAGCCCTACAAGCCCGTACCACAGCCCAACAACGTAAAATTCTTTTTCATCTATCACAAGCCCGACCGTGAAGGTGCAGTAAAAAACATTTGGCAATACTTCCTAAATGGATATAAAGGGCAACACCCTTTCCCCAACATGCAGGAGTTTATACATTTGCCTTTCGAGCTAGAAACAAATGGCAGCATTGTTTTCGATAATATCGACGAGACGGTAAGCGTGGTGCAGAAAGCCATTAAGAACAAAGACAAAATACCAGATGTAAAATACTTTGCCATTTATATAAGTCCAGTATCAAAGCTCGAAAAAGACCCAAAGCGCAACAGTATTTACCACCGTATTAAAGAAATATTATTGTACGAAGGCATCGCATCACAAGTAATCTGGAAAGAGAATATTTCAAAGCCTTCATTCAATCTGTTTCTGCCCAATATTCAAACTGCCATCTTAGCCAAATTAGGCGGTGTGCCGTGGAGACTTAAAAGAGATACAACCAATGAGCTGATTGTAGGCATAGGTGCATTCTATTCCATTACCCGTAAAACAAAGTATGTAGGCTCTGCTTTCTGCTTCAATAACGAAGGAATTTTTAAAGGCTTTGATTGCTTCGGGGCAAATGATACCGATAGCTTGGCCGGTTCTATCCGAGAGGCAGTAGGAAAATTCATAGCATCCAACTACAAAGCAACACGGCTCATTATTCACTTTTACAAAGATCTTAGTAAAAAAGAACTCAAACCTATTTTAGATACGCTCCATGCATTAGGCCTTCCCATACCAGTGATCGTGGTTACCATTAACAAAACCGAAAGCAAAGAGCTGTTGGCATTCGATACCAACAACACCAAGCTTATGCCTTATAGTGGTACGATTGTGAAAGTAGCAGCCAGAGAATATTTATTATTTAATAATACCCGATACGAAGAAACATCCAATCCCACAGATCGAGAGTACCATTTCCCAATAAAGATTTCGTTTTTCAGTTCACAAGCTAATCTGCTCGAAGATTCAGCCTTGATTAACCAGCTTATTGATCAGGTGTATCAATTTAGTCGCATGTATTGGAAAAGTGTAAGCCAACAAAATCTACCAGTTACTATTAAATATCCTGAAATGGTTGCTGAAATTTACCCTCATTTTCAATATGATAAGCTATCCGAATTTGCAAAAAACAGTCTCTGGTTTTTATAGATCTTTATTTTATCAAACTTTACTATTTTAATCTTTTATATCTGATTGATACAGTAGCCCTTTTTTTATGGTTTCCGAAAATTACTTGATAAATAAATTTCATCATTTAGATTTATACAGACTATCTGACTAGTATATATATCGCAAGTATTATCTTCTTATCTCATTTAAAGACTTACCTATTGATAATACATTTTGTCACAAGTTGTAACAATCTGTTACACAATGTTTCTATAAATTGATAAGCTTTAAAAAATTAAGAGATTATATAATTTATATTAAAATAAAAATTTATCTTCAATACAAGAAACTACACAAATAATGAAGATAATTCACAGTTATTGGTCAAAACCTAGTATTGAAAAAGGATATGATCGTAGTGCGGGGGGGATGGTCAGATAAGAAATATAATTATATGAGTTGGGCATTTAGCTGCCTACAGTTTAAAAAATATTATAGTGAAGTAGAGTTAATTACGGATAAGTTAGGTAAAGAATTGTTAATTGATAAACTAGAGCTTCCTTATACTTCTGTTAAAGTGGAATTAGATCAATTAAATAGCTATCATTCTGATCTCTGGGCATTAGGAAAAATAGTTAAATATAACCTATGAGTTTTTCATTTCAACCTGCATCATTTCTTTAATAGAAGCTGGTAAAGATGATAACTGCTCATTAACAAAATCGGATAGTTTATTTAAAATATACAGCAATGAATCACTCTGTTTACCTTTACCAAATTTAATGAATTCAAAATATTTAAGAAGCAAGTAACCTTTAAGCGGGTAAAGCTTTTTAGAACCAGAAATAATTATTTTTTCTGCTAATTGTAAAAAATCTGATATATTTTTCTTACTATAATATTCTAAGCATTTAATCCATTCAAAATAAGTTATATCTAATACACGATCATTAACAAGTTGATCTAAAAGAGGTAAGAAAACAGATTCTATTACAATTTCTTCTTTCAATTCTTCTATTAAAATCATATTCAAGATGGTTTCAAAGAAAACTTGAGAAAACATATTAGATATAATTTTTGGATTGCATTTATCAATAAAGTCTTTCCCCCACGGAGACAAGTAATTAGGATTTTTATTACTTGATAAATATTGTAATATATCTAAAACTATATTTAAGGATTCCTGATATTTATTAAGCTTTAAATATAATCT
>Ga0075158_10002201_pt1 | contig 14286 bp, 10 predicted proteins | sample JI91814BDNA_FD_70968 | JGI IMG/M metagenome (GOLD analysis project Ga0075158, IMG submission 70968) | Wastewater effluent complex algal communities from Wisconsin, to seasonally profile nutrient transformation and Carbon sequestration -... | ecosystem: Engineered > WWTP > Effluent > Algae... | reverse complement strand
CGGTACGTTCTCCTGCAAATTCCAACGCAGGATATCGCCCCAAGCATGGTATTTTGGCAGAGAAACCTTGGCAATCTGCGTATGCGACAAGCTCTCGGTATGCGTGGCAATCTTGATTTCCTTGTCGCGCACCTTGAACGAATAAATCGGGTTTTTGTATTTGGCAATCTTTTCCTGCCAATTCACGATGATTTCCCAGTTATACGGGTCTAGATCCATCTTAACGCGGTCAAATTCCTTAACGAGCAATCCAAGGAATTGCGCGGTAACTTCATCTCCCGACGCGAGCAGGCTTTCATCAAGCCCGGCTTTGGTGAGTTTAGGGAACTTGCCGCCTACACTTTCAATCGTACGGAATATACCGTAAAGCCTTTGCGCGACCTGTTCCTGAGCAAGCGCCGTTTCGTCGTATTTGCGATTGTTTTCGGCAATTTCAGAAAGGTACCGCGTGCGGTGTGGCGGAATCACGAATATCTTCTCGCTCATCTCGCGCGTAATCTTGAAATCAGAATGCAGGTCAGAAGCCGTCTTCTCAGCAATCTTGTCCATAATGGCTTTGTACAGCGTATTCATTCCCGGGTCGTTGAACTGCGAGGCGATGGTGCCAAAAACCGGCATATCGTCTGGATTGGCGTCCCAGAGGTTGTGGTTGCGTTGAAACTGCTTTTTGACATCGCGGATGGCATCGAGCGCGCCGCGCTTATCGAATTTATTAAGCGCGACCAAGTCGGCAAAGTCGAGCATATCGATTTTCTCGAGCTGGGTTGCGGCACCAAACTCGGGCGTCATCACATAAAGCGAAACATCCGAGTGGTCCATGATTTCTGTATCCGATTGTCCGATCCCAGAAGTTTCGAGGATGATCAAATCATACTGGGCTGCCTTCAGAACCTGAATCGCTTCGGCTACATATTTAGAAAGCGCGAGATTGGATTGTCGCGTAGCCAGCGAACGCATATAAACCCGAGGGTTATTGATGGCGTTCATGCGGATGCGGTCACCCAGAAGCGCGCCGCCGGTTTTCCTTTTCGATGGGTCGACAGAAATAAGCGCGATGGTTTTCTCGGGGAAATCAATAAGGAAACGGCGTACGAGTTCATCAACGAGCGATGACTTTCCTGCACCACCGGTTCCTGTAATCCCGAGTACGGGAATTTGTGAGTTTTCGTTTTGTTTGTGTATTTGGTTAAAAACAGGCTTGGCGATTTCGGGGAAATTTTCGGCCGCCGAAATCAAACGGGCAATGGCCGTTGGTGTCTTGTCTTTTAAATGATTGATTTCGCCATTGAGCGAATCCCCAATCGGGAAATCCGAGCGCTCTACCAAATCGTTGATCATGCCTTGCAAACCCATCGCACGGCCATCATCGGGCGAATAAATACGGGTGATGCCATAATCGTGCAACTCGGCAATTTCGTCGGGTAGGATTACGCCGCCGCCGCCGCCGAATATTTTGATGTGGCCCGCACCTTTTTCCTTAAGCAAATCATACATATACTTAAAGTACTCATTGTGCCCGCCTTGATACGAGGTCATGGCAATGGCATTGGCATCTTCCTGGATGGCGGTATTGACGACTTCTTCTACGCTGCGGTCGTGGCCGAGATGAATTACTTCGACACCCGTAGATTGTATGATGCGTCGCATGATGTTGATTGCCGCGTCGTGCCCGTCAAAAAGCGAGGCTGCAGTAACAATTCTTACTTTATTTTTTGGGGTATAGGTTTTGGGTTGTTCCATGTTGTTTTAAAATGTGGTGCAATTTACGAAAACGTTGGAGAAAAAATCCCATACCTAAACTTAAAAGAAGTGGTTTTGGAGACGCAAAGTTTAACTTTTGTTACAGAAATTCTCCAACGGCGATTGGCGGTGTTTTTGTAGGGAAAAGCATTGTCCCCTCCCCGGCCAGTAAGCTCGGGAATTTTTTGAAACATCCACTGCAGAAAAAACAGAAAAATCTTTAATATTTCCCTAACACTTAAAACAGAAACAGAATCGCTATCTTTCGATAAAATTAATTGCAATGAAAAACCTACTAATCCTGCTGGTCTTCTTACCATCCATTACCAACGCCCAACTCAAAGAATTAGTCAAACAGATTACGCCAAAAACCGTCAAATCCGCCACGACGGGACTGGATATCTCGGCTGGTTTGAAAGAAGCACTCAACAAAGGCATCACCAAACAAGTCAGCAAACTTACCGCCACCGACGGCTTTTACAAAAACAATGCGGTCAAAATCCTGATGCCCGCCGAGTTGCAGAAAGTAGATAAGGCGTTGCGCGCAATGGGCATGGGTAATCTTGCCGACGAAGGCATCAAGTCGCTTAACCGTGCCGCCGAAGACGCGGTAAACGAAGCCACACCGATTTTTGTGAACAGCATCAAAACCATGTCGATCACCGATGCCAAAACCATTTTGATGGGTAACGATACCGCTGCGACGAGCTATCTGCAGAAATCCACGTCGAGTGCGCTGTACACCAAGTTTAGCCCTGTGGTACAACAATCTATAGGAAAAGTGGGCGCCGATAAAATCTGGGCGAGTATCATCACCAAATACAACAAATTGCCGCTGGTTTCTAAAGTCAACCCAGACATCACCGACTATGTCACCAACAAGGCCATGGAAGGCGTTTTCAAGATGATTGCCGTAGAAGAAAAAAGCATCCGTGGCAATTTGTCATCGCGTACAAGCGATTTGTTGAAACAGGTTTTTGCTTTGCAGGATTAGAAATAGATGCGCTAGGCTTTGCATACGCCCTGCCTGCTTTCGGCTTTTCTCTTTACACTTTCGACTTTTCTCTTTCGACTTTCCACTACTTTTTTAACGAAACGCCAACATTTAAATAACACCGCATTAACGGCAAAACTGCCGATTGCGTCGCATCTTTGTAACCATAATAAAGGGTTTTATTATTTGGTTTAAAGTTAGTTATTAGGAAGCTGCGTGAAAACGTGGCTTTCTTGGTTTAAGTTCCCAACCGATGGTGAAGCCTGCGGAAATAATCTAAAGCTTTGAGCATGCGGCTGCCGTACCATGAGAACATCTCGCCGTCTACAAATACGGTTTTGGCGTGGTGCGTGAACCGGCCAATCTCGAACGCGTCTTCTTCCTTAAACGGATAAGGTTCTGATGACAGGAAAACCAAATCCGGGTCTCCTTCCAACCGGATCTTTTTGATTTCGACTTCGGGATAACGGGATTTGTTTTCGTAGATGTTCTCGAAATGGTTGAGCTTGAGCATTTCATTGATATAATTGTCTGAACCGGCTGCCATATAAGGGTTTTTCCATATAAAGTAGGCGGCTTTCCTGATTGGCTTGTCTGCAACGAACTGGCAGAAATCGGCCAAGGCAAAAGCGAGTTTGTCATTCCATTTTTGGGCTTCGGTGCGTTTGTTGAATAACTTGCCAAAATCGGCGATCATCTTAAAGTTATCTTCAATCGAAATAATGTTGGTTACCCAAACCGGGCAGATTTCGCGCAGTTTGATTACCATTTCCAAGGTGTTCTCTTCCTTGTTGCAGACAATAATGTCGGGGTTGAGCAAACGGATTTTTTCATAATGTACTTTTTTGGTGCCGCCCACAATCGTCTTGGTAGATTTGAGTTGGAATGGATGCACGCAAAATTTCGTAATTCCGACAATGTTGGGTTCTAAACCGAGGTCACAAAGCAATTCTGTTTGCGAAGGAACAAGCGAAACAATCCGGAGCAGTGGCTTGTTGAAAACGACTTTGTTCCCCATTTGATCGTGCATGGTCACCTGCATAAAACGCAACTTATTTGTTAAAATTCTGTAAGGCTAAGGTAAGCAAAACCGCTATCTTTGGTAGCATCATTTTAATATTCGCGAATGAAACGACTTTTACTCCTCTCTTTTTTTTGCCTTGCCAATATTTCATTCGGCCAGCCCCTAAAACCCGGTTTCGATAAAAAAGAATATCTGCAATTGCTGTATGCTTACTCGCGTTGGGGCGACAGCGCGTTCTACAGTAAAATTCCAGAGAGTAAGATCTACAAGAAAAAGAATCGCCGTTACCGTTCGGAGGAAATGGGATTGGAAAACTCCTGGGAAATGTATGAGACGCCCACACAATCGGTCATCAGTATCCGCGCCACAACCAACAACCCAACGAGTTGGATGGGCAATTTCTACGCTGCGATGGTTCCGGCAGTCGGAAAAATCCAACTCAATGATACGCTTTGTTTTGACTACCATTTTGCCGACAACCCTAAAGCCGCCGTACACGTGGGCTGGACACTCGCCACGGGTTACCTTATGCCCGATATTCTTGATAAGGTAAGAAAATCTTACGCCAAAGGAAAAAGGGAATTCTTAGTCTTTGGACACAGCCAGGGCGCGGGAATCGCTTACCTTGTTACGGCACAATTGCTGCATTACCAGCAAACCGGCGAATTACCCAAAGATATAAGGTTCAAGACCTATTGCAGTGCGGCACCCAAACCCGGTAATCTATATTTCGCTTATGACTATGAAATGGCAACGCAGTTTGGCTGGTCTGTTTCTGTGATCAATCCGCTGGATTGGGTCCCCGAAGTACCCATCTCTATCCAGATCCTCACCGACTTCAACACAACCAATCCGTTCAAGAACGCCAAGAAGATGATTCGCAAATTGCCGTTCCCCAAGAACATCCTGGCGGCCTACATGCACAACCAACTCACCAAACACAATCGTAAGGCGGTCAAGCAATACCAGCGTTTTTTGGGTAAGGTCGCATCTAAAATAGTAGCAAAGAAACTAAAGGGTTACCAAAGTCCCGATTATTTCGAGTCGAGCAATTATGTGCGTACCGGCAGCGCGGTGATCCTAAAACCCGACACCGAATACCATGAGCAATTTCCCGACAACGACACCACGCTTTTTGTACACCACGGGCTCAAAGCCTACATCTTTCTCGCCAAAAAACTATAGCGAAGCCAATATTTGCGCCATTTCCTGTTGGATTTTGAGCGCTTCTTCACGGGCCTTTTCGGCAAAATCTATTTTATTGGAAGCATAGATGATGCCGCGCGACGAATTCACAAGCAGACCCACTTGTTTGTTCATGCCGTACTTGCAGACTTCAGAAAGGCTACCGCCCTGTGCGCCAACACCCGGAACCAACAAAAAACTGTGGGGCACGAGTTTTCGGATTGCCGTGAAATACTCGGCTTTGGTCGCGCCCACTACATACATGAGGTTTTTGGCATTCTCCCAGGTTTGGGAGGTTTCGATAATCTGCTGATACAACGGTTTGCCTGCCACTTCTTTGGTCTGGAAATCGAAAGCGCCTTGGTTGGAAGTGAGCGCTAGTAAGATGGTATGTTTGTTTTCGACGGAGAGAAACGGTTCGACCGAATCCTTTCCCATATAAGGCGCCACGGTTACGCTGTCAAAGTTCATATCTTCAAGGAACGTCTTGGCGTACATTGAAGAAGTATTGCCGATATCGCCGCGTTTGGCATCGGCGATAGTGAAAATATCAGGATAATTTTCGTTGAGGTATTCTATGGTTTTCTGCAGCGACTGCCAGCCTTTGATGCCGTTGGCCTCATAAAAAGCCGTATTGGGTTTGTACGAAACGCACAAATCGTGCGTGGCATCGATGATGGCTTTGTTGAATTCAAAAATCGGGAATTCGGCGTTAGATAAATGGCTTGGGATTCTCGCTACGTCTACATCGAGCCCGATGCAAAGGAAGGATTTTTTTTGTTTGATTTGGGCGGTGAGTTGTTGTGTTGTCATGGTGTAAAGGTAAATTTTTAGGAGCTGTTTCCCGCTATCCGTTGCAATCTTTTTGGCTCGTGCCTCGCCAAAAAGGATTTTCACTGCTATCGGGGCTATTTCTTTTGAAAAAGAAACAAAACCCTTCTTTTGCCTTGCCGCAAAAGAAGCAAAAAGGCAGTCGGCACATAAGATTTGCTAAAAATAAAGCGCCTTAGCTAAAGCAAATAAACTCGCTGCGCTCAGACAGAATTTGCTTCTTAACGCTAATGCGCTTTATTTTCTTAACGCAAATCTTATGACTGCCGCGCCAATCAGGAAGTGTTTATTGATTTTTGGCTTGCCCGCTGCGCCAAAAATTCTAAACTAGATGATTCGTCCTTTGATTCGGTAACTTTCTTAGGAGGATTTTTCGTGCAGCGCCAGCAAACGAAAAATAAAATAAACACTTCCTACTTGGTGCGACGTCAAATTAGAATCGTAGAAAACAACGAAGAAAAGCGGCATCGGAGGGCGTGAGAGTCGAGCCTTTTTAGGCGAGCGGCTTAGCCCGTAGACCGCGTTCTGAGGTAGTTTTCAAGATTGTAATTTGGTCGCTAAGGCATTTTTGCTTCTTTTGTTGCCAGACAAAAGTAGGCCCTCGCGGCAGCGATAACCAAGACTGCCTCAAAAATAATATGTGTAAGCAAATTTCCGTGAATTGCATTTGTGGCGAGATAAAAGATTCAAAACTGGAATCTCCCAGTAAATGCTATACCGCGTTAGGGATTGCAGCGGTATCCTTTTGCGAGGCACGAGCAAAAGATACAAGCGCAAAGCCCGGCCGCACAAACAACTTGACCAAAAGAAAAAACTTCATTGCGGCAACGCCAAAAAAAAAGCCACACTCCTCAGCATGGCTCTATCTAAAACGAAGTCTTAAAAAACCTCACTTGCTTCTTTCAATTTCTCCGTGTTATTCACAAGCTGCAATTCATCAATCATTTTCTGTATATCACCATTCACAAAATTCTGCAAATCGTAAATGTTCATATTGATGCGGTGGTCGGTTACGCGGCCCTGCGAATAATTGTAGGTGCGGATCTTAGCCGATCGATCGCCAGAACTTACCTGCGACGAACGCTTCTTGGCGTCTTCGTCCTGTTTCTTGGCGAGTTCCTGTTCGTAGAGGCGCGAGCGCAATACGGTCAAGGCCTTGTCTTTGTTTTTGTGCTGCGATTTCTCGTCCTGGCATTGGGCAACCAATCCGGTTGGGATGTGCGTGAGGCGCACCGCCGATTTGGTGGTGTTCACCGACTGTCCGCCGGGACCTGACGAACAGAAGTAATCGATGCGCACGTCGTTCATGTCGATTTGTACGTCGAATTCTTCGGCTTCGGGCAACACCATGACGGTCGCAGCCGAGGTGTGTACGCGGCCTTGGGTTTCTGTTTGTGGTACGCGTTGTACACGGTGTACGCCGGCTTCGAACTTGAGTGTGCCGTACACATCCTCGCCGGTGACTTCAAAAATCACCTCTTTGAAACCACCCGAAGTGCCTTCGTTCATATCCACGACCGAAGTCCTCCAACCGCGGTTCTCGCAGTATTTGGTATACATCCGAAACAAATCTCCGGCAAAGATACTGGCCTCGTCGCCACCGGTTCCGGCACGAATCTCTACCATAACATTCTTGGCGTCTTCGGCATCTTTTGGAATCAGCATGAATTTGATCTCCTCTTCGAGTTCGGGCAGTCTCTCTTTGGCTTCGTCGAGTTGCATTTTGGCCATTTCTACCATTTCTGCGTCGCTGCCCTCGGCTATGATCGCGTTGGCTTCATCTATGTTCCCCGTAAGATTGACGTACTCGTCGCGTTTGTCGGCTAAGGCCTTCAAATCTTTATATTCTTTGTTGAGCGCAACCCAACGCTTTTGGTCGGCAATGACATCGGGTTGGATAATCAAATCCGATACTTCGTCGAAACGCTGCTTTACGATCTGTAATCTGTCTAACATTTTTCTCCTTGATTTTGGTGCGCAAATTTACAAAAAATTGTTTAGGTTCTGTACCGCTGTTTTTGCTGTAATTTTGTTAATTTTGAGACGCATCAAACCCGATCCATTTGACACCTATCACTATCCGCTTGGGGACTCCCGACGACTTTGCCATCGTTTACAATTTCATCAACCTGCTCGAATACGGGATTTTGGATGAGGCAACGCAACGGCGTGTTTTCAACGAGAACCTTAAGGACAACAACGTCATTTACCTGCTCGCTCTGACCGATGGCAAGCCACTTGGTTTCCTGAGCCTGCACATACAGAACCTTTTGCACCACGGCGGAAAAATCGGGGAAATCCAGGAGTTGTTTGTGGCCGAACATGCTCGCGGACTAGGCATTGGTAAGCAACTCACCGACGCTATCAAGGAAATGGCCGGCAAACGCGGCGTGATTCAGGTAGAAGTGACCTCGAGGTTGGCGCGGCACGATGCCCATCGTTTCTATGAACGGGAAGGGTTTACTTTTACGCACAAAAAATTTCTTTATAAATTATAAATCTACTTGACATGAAAAATATTTATACCCTTGGCCTTTTTGCGTTGTTAACGATTGTCGCCTGTAAGAAAACCGAAAATTCAGCAAAAGACAAAATAAAAACAGCCGATTGGTTGATTGGAAACTGGGAAAACGAGCTCGAACAAGGCATTCTCTCTGAAAGTTGGGAAAAAGCCAATGATAGTACCTTTAACGGGAAAAGCTTCTTCATTAAGGATAAGGATACACTCAACAATGAAACCATTGTACTTTCACAGAAAGGCGACGACTTGTTTTACATTCCGGTAGTACAAGGCCAAAACAACAATGAACCGGTGGTCTTTAAAATGACAAAAGCCGACGCCAAACAGTTGGTATTTGAAAACCCCAAGCACGACTTTCCGCAGAAGATCAGTTATACGAAAATCAACAATGACAGTATTGTTGCTGCAATTTCGGGTGTGGTAAATGGGAAGGCCGAAAGTGAAAGCTATCCGATGAAACGAAAATAGATTAGCCAAAAGTTTCGTTTGCGGTCAATTCGGCTGAAAGTCAATTTCTTAAAATAATGTCAATAAATTTATTTGTATTTATTCTAAATAAATTTTGCTGATTGGATTACGACTTTATATATTTGCACTGTTATTTTAAATTATTCTAAATAAATGTGTAAATACCATCTGTTCTCCATTGCATTTTTCTTGATATCATCAATCGGATATTCCCAAAGCGCTTATACCGATTCTGCCGAATTTGACCTCGCAAGCAGTCTAAATGACACCGTAAAAAATAAAAAAGGCCAAGTGCTCCAGGAAGTCACCGTCACTTCCAACCACCAGAAAAAGCCAGTAAAGATTGGCAAGTCTGGAATCAAGGCAATGGACTTGCCACAATCTACTGCGATAATTGAACACGAGATTATTGCACAGCAACAAATCTTAAGGCTATCTGATGCATTAAAAAACGCCAACGGAGTGTATATTTCGGGGGCGAGCAATGCTTCTGGTAACAATCAGGAAGAAATTGGTTCGCGCGGTTTTACCTTTGGCGGCGGGAATACTTTTAAAAACGGCGTCCGTTTCAACGGTTCTTTAATCCCTGAAACAAGCTCACTGGAGTCTATAGAAATCGTTAAAGGCAGTTCTGCGCTGTTATTTGGAAACGTCGGACCAGGCGGGATTTTAAATTTAGTGACTAAAAAACCGCAATTTGTTTCGGGTGGCGAAGTCAGTTTGAGGGCTTCCGAATATGATTTCTACAAACCTACTGTTGATGTTTATGGCAACATAAATGACAGCCAAATTCTCGCTTATCGAATGATTACAAGCTACGAAAAGGGAAATAGTTTCAGGGAAGAGGTAAGCAGCGAAAGGATTTATTTCAATCCGTCGTTTCTAGTCAATGTGTCTCCTAAAACAACTTTACTTTTGGAGGGAGATTATTTAAAAGACTCCAGGACACCTGATTTTGGCCTGACGACCATCAATTATGAGATTGTTAATCTGCCACGCAATTCATTTTTGGGATTTGATTGGGGAAAATTCGAGTCCAGACAGGAAAGCTTTACGAGCACACTTACCCATCAGCTCAAACAAAATTGGCAGGTAAAGGGAATCTTCTCGTTTCAAGGTTACAAAACCAATTTACTGTCGAACTTGCGTCCAAACAGCACCAATTTGGTCAAGGGAAATGGAGATTGGACAAGAGGTGTTCAGAAGACTGACACCAGGCAAAACTACAGCCTCGCAGAAGTAGACCTGACCGGTACCTTTACTACCGGCAAACTAAAACATACTGTTCTTTTGGGAACCGATGCCGACCGAAGCCTGACCGAGACCTTGGCTTTTAAAAATATTACCAATTATGACCAGATCAATATTTACAATCCGAAGATTGTGACGGATAAAAATCCTATTTACGCTGCTACCATTATTCCGGCGATGGAGGTAAATACCAATGCCGAGAGTGCCGTGAAAAGATTCGGACTCTACTTTCAGGATTTATTTGAGATCAGTACAAAATTCAAAGTTTTGGCAGGCGCGAGATACAGTTACCTGGAAAACACTACCAATACCCTTACATTTTCAACCAATGCCAATGTAGAATCCATCACCAATGATAATGTACTCTCGTCGCGATTGGCGTTTATTTACCAACCCACGAGCCACCACTCCATCTTCGTGAGTTACTCCGACTCGTTCGTGCAGAACACCGGTACAGACCGAAATCTCGAGGCACTGCCCACGTCGACTATTAATCAATATGAAGTCGGTTTTAAAAATGAGCTGTTTAAAAGCCATTTATCCATCAATTTAACCGGTTATCTGATCGACTACAGCAATTTGGCCCAGACCGATTTTACAAACGGAAATACAAACACCAACATAAAAGAACTAGCTGGCGCATACCAAAGCAAAGGAATTGAGTTGGATATTACAGGAAGCTATCACGGATTCAGGCTTTTGGCTGGTTACAGTTTCAACGAAACCAAATATACCAAAAGCAATATCTACGAAAAAGGGACAGCCTTGAGGTTTACACCAAAAAATACTGCAAATGCAAGTTTGTTTTACACTTTCGGAACAAATAATAAACTGAATGGTTTAGAGCTAGGTGTCATTTCCTCCTATGTGGGTAAAGTTCTTGGAGGCAGATTACGACCTACCAATGCTTCGACCGATGCAGAAAAAGCGAGAAGGCCTATTCCTGTCGATGGTTTTTTCCAAGTTGACGCATCGATTGGTTATTCGATTAAAGCCTTTACTGTTCGGGCAAAAATCAGCAACCTGGGTAACGTAATCAGTTATTATGTTTATGATGACAATACCGTTACGCCGATCAACCCAAGAATGATAACCACCACTTTTTCTTATCGATTTTAATCAATGAAGCTAATCAAAATCAGAAACCTGCACCGCGACCTCGGCTATTTCTACATCGGGTTGATCATTTCGTTTGCCTTTTCCGGCTTACTCATGAATCACCGAGATTCGTGGCATCCTGAAAAGTACACCGTAGAAACCAAAGTAGTAAGTGTTTCACTCCCGCCAGAAGGCCAGATCAATGAACACTTTGCCGAAAACCTTGGAAAAAGTTTGGGGATAGACGATAAATTCAGGAGGCACAACATCAAAAAAGGCGTGCTCAAGATTTCTTACGAAAACCACGATGTAGAAATCATGCTCAAGAACGGTATCGGCGAAGTGGTGTCGTTCCAGAAAACACCACTGATCAGCCAAACGATGAAACTGCACAAAAACACCTTCGATTGGTGGATTTATTACTCGGACATTTTTGCGATTTCTTTGATAACCATTGCCATTACCGGCGCCCTGATGATCCCGGCCGGTAAATTCACCTTTGCGCGCCGCGGCTGGAAACTCGCCGTTGCCGGAATAATTTTCCCGTTGCTGGTTTTGTTTGTATTGAATTAGTAAAGTCGGGGGGTGCGTTACCGCGCACCATTTTGATGAAACCAGACAACAAAAAAGCCCGTTCGATTTGTAACGGGCTTTTCTTCTTTTGTATAAACCGACTATTTTACGGGAGTGTTTTCGAGGATTTCCAAGACAAAATTCCAAAATTTCTGCGATGATTTGATGCTCGCGCGTTCGTCGGGCGAGTGCGCACCATGGATTGTCGGGCCAAATGAAATCATGTCCATATCGGGGTAATTGGTGCCCAAAATACCACATTCGAGTCCTGCATGGCAAGCCACCACTTTGGGCGCTTCGTTATTTTGCTTCTTGTAGATTTTTACGAGCAAGTCGAGGATTTCTGACTTTACATTAGGAGTCCAGCCCGGATACGATCCGCTCAAGGTCACTTCGCAACCGCACAATTCAAAAGCCGAGCGCAAGGCGTTGGCGAGGTCGAATTTAGAACTCTCCACAGACGAACGCGTAAGACAGCCAATCGTAATCTGCCCGTCTTTAATAATCACACGCGCCAGGTTGTTAGAAGTCTCCACCAAATCGGCCATATCCGCGCTCATGCGATACACGCCATTGTGTGCAGCGTAAAGCGAGCGGATGATCCCTTCCTGAACACCCAAATCCATGACTTTTTTTGGCAGGTCGGTTTTGGTGATTTCTATGGCGAGGTTGGGTTCTGTGGTTTGGTATTCTTTCTTGATGTCGCCGATGATCTCCTGCATATCAAAAACATAAGCCTCGTCATACATCGAGGCGATGATCACCGTGGCTTTGCTTTCGCGCGGGATGGCATTGCGCAAACTGCCACCATCGATTTCGGCTACTTGTAACCCAAAATTTTCAAATCCGTCAAACAGCAAACGATTCATGATTTTGTTGGCATTGCCGAGCCCTTTATGGATGTCCATTCCCGAGTGTCCGCCGTTTAAGCCTTTTACCGTAATAGTATAGCCCACAGAACCTTCTGGCGTTTCTTCTTCATGATAGCTTCTGGTAGCGGTGACGTCTACTCCACCTGCGCAACCGATGTCTATTTCATCGTCTTCCTCGGTATCCATATTGAGTAAAATATCGCCACGAAGGATGCCACCTTTAAGGTTGAGCGCTCCGGTCATCCCGGTTTCTTCGTCGATGGTGAACAAGGCTTCGATAGCCGGATGCACGATTTCTTTGCTTTCTAAAATCGCCATAATCATCGCAACGCCGAGACCGTTATCGGCACCCAAAGTCGTTCCGCGCGCGCGTACCCAATCGCCATCCACATACATGTCAATGCCTTGGGTGTCAAAATCGAAAACAGTATCGGCATTTTTCTGGTGCACCATATCCAGGTGGCCTTGCAGAACGAGCGCTTTGCGGTTTTCCATACCCGGAGTTGCGGGCTTGCGGATGATGACGTTCCTGATGTCGTCCTCAAAGGTTTCAAGACCCAGCGAATTGCCAAAGTCTTTCATGAATTGGATCACACGGTCTTCTTTTTTGGAAGGACGCGGCACTGCATTGAGGTCGGCGAATTTATTCCAAAGTGGTTTGGGTTCGAGGTTTCTGATTTCCTGGCTCATTATTAAGGTTATAAGGGTGTAAGGTTTTAGGTACTAAGGCAAAGTTAAACTTTGTGTGCGATTCCGAAAACATTTCATTCGTATATTTACGCAAATTAAGATTCGTGCACCGCAAATACCTTTTACCCGTTTTCCTGGTTGTGCAGATTATTGTTTTGCAATTCGTTTCGTTTTTCCCTGAATTTGTAGAGCGATATTACAGCAACGGAATCTATCCGCCGATTGCGCAATTCTGGCATCTTTTGTTGGGCAAAGTACCGTTTTCTGTAGGTGATGTGTTGTATGGGATTGTCATTTTACTGATCTTGCGTTGGTTGTGGACCATCAGGAAAACCTGGCGATTGCTTTGGAAAGATCATTTGCTTAAGATTGCCAGCGGATTCTCTGTCTTTTATTTTTTGTTCCACTTGCTTTGGGCCACCAATTATTACCGTGTGAAGATGTTCGACCGATTGCAAATTGCGCGCGAATATACCGATGACGATCTGCTGCGATTTACCAAATTGCTGATTGCAAAAACCAATGATATCCACAGTCAAATAACTAAAAATGACAGTGTGGCGGTCGTTTTTCCGTATTCGCAGGCATACGTTTTTGAGCAGAATGTAAAGGGTTATCAAAACCTTGCGGAAATTTATCCGTCTTTCGCCTACCGAACCCGAAGCGTCAAACGATCGATGATCAGCCTGCCACTCACTTACATGGGATTCGCAGGTTACCTGAACCCATTTACCAATGAGGCGCAAGTCAATGACCGGATGCCGATGTACAATTTCCCCACAACGACCACGCATGAAATGGCGCACCAGATTGGGTTTGCCTCAGAAAGCGAGGCTAATTTTATTGGGTTTCTGGCATCGATAAAAAATGACGACCTTTATTTTAAATATTCGGGTTATTCGTTTGCGCTTCGGTATTGCCTGCACAATTGGAGGATACGCGATGAGAAAACGCTAGAACAATTAATACCCACAATCAACAAGGGAATCCTCAAAAATTACAAGGAATCCGACCGGTTTTGGGAGGCGCATGAAACTTT
>Ga0075158_10002200_pt1 | contig 14287 bp, 16 predicted proteins | sample JI91814BDNA_FD_70968 | JGI IMG/M metagenome (GOLD analysis project Ga0075158, IMG submission 70968) | Wastewater effluent complex algal communities from Wisconsin, to seasonally profile nutrient transformation and Carbon sequestration -... | ecosystem: Engineered > WWTP > Effluent > Algae... | reverse complement strand
CGCCTTCCGCGCCGGTTTCCTCGCCGGCCTGGCCTCCGGCCTGCCGCACCGCCGCTGCGCCGAGATGGGGTCGGTCCTGGCCGCCCACGTCATCGAGACCGTCGGCACGCAGGAATACGAGTTGTCCAAGCGTGGCTTCCTCACCCGCCTCGCCGAGGCCTATGGCGCGGATTCGGCCGCCGAGATTGCCCCCAATCTGCACTGTCCACGCCCCTGAGCAGCCCGTATGCCGTGACTCCCGCCCTCCCGCCGCGCCCGATCGAGCCGCCGCCCTCGCCATGGGGGTTCACGCGCCTGCTCGATCACGCGTCGGATGAGGACATCATCGGGGTCGGGGCGGATCTGGACCCGGGCACGCTGCTCGCGGCATACCGGGCCGGGGTCTTCCCCATGGGCATCGACGGGCTGGCGGCGATGGGCTGGTGGAGCCCCGTCGAGCGGGGAGTGCTCGACCCCGCCGAACTGCGGGTCAGCCGGTCGCTGGCCCGCTCGGCGCGCCGGATGACGGTCTCGGTCGATGCCGATTTCGCCGCCGTGATCGCGGCCTGCGGTGACCCCGGCCGCCCCGGCGGCTGGATCACCGAGGAGATCGAAGCCGCGTATGCCGCGCTGCACCGCCTCGGTTGGGCGCACAGCATCGAGGTCTGGGCCGAGGGCGAACTCGCCGGAGGCCTGTATGGCGTGTCTATCGGTGGCCTCTTCGCGGGCGAGTCCATGTTCCACAAGCGCACCGATGCCTCCAAGGTGGCGCTGATGGCCCTCGTCGACGTGCTCGCCTCCGGCCCATCCCTGATCGACGTCCAATGGCGCACCGATCACCTCGCGAGTTTGGGGGTGCGGGCGATCGACCGCGCCGACTATCGGCGCCGGCTGCCCGCGATCCTCGCCGCCTCGGGTCCCGATTGGGACCGCTGGCGCGCGCGTCGCTGGGGTGCCGGCGCGCCCTGACTTGTGCCCCGCTGATGCAGCGTGAGGCGGGCGTCCCGATGCCTCACACCCTCGGGTGGCGAAGGATCAGCCGGACGGCGATGTCCTCACCCTCGCGCTGCACCGAATCGAGCGTATGGCCGCGCATCCGGGCCCAGGCCGGTAGGTCCGCGGCGGCCGCGGGATCACTCGCCAGGACCAGCAGCACCGCACCGGTCGGCAGGCCGGCGGCCGCCCGGGCGGCCTCGATCACCGGCATGGGGCACCGGGTGCCGCGGGCATCGACGGTGACCTCCGGCTGCCCAGCCACCTCCTGCTCGCTCATAGCCGCCCCGCCCCCAAGCGCTCGCGCACGCCGCGAATGACCTCGGGCAAGACCTCGATGAGACGACCCACCGCCGCGTCCCGGTCGGGCGCGGCACCCGTCCAGGGCAGCGTGATCCGGACGTTCCCATGCGTCAGCGCCCCCATCGCGGCCAGCACATGGCTCGGTTCCAGCGTCGAGGAGGTGCACGCCGACCCCGAGGCCACACTGAGCCCGTGCCGGTCCAACTCGCTGACCAGGGTCTCGCCGTCCGCAAAGAGCGCGCTGAAGGTCAGCACATTGGGCAGCCGCGGCGCATCGAGCGCCGCGATCTCGACGTCGGGCAGCGTCCGCAGCGCATGGATCAGGCGCGAGAGAGCTGCGGCGGACTCGGCGTTGTCCCGCTCGCGCTGGGCCGCGCACTGCTGCCATGCCTCGGCGGCGGCGAGGGCGAGCGGGATCCAGACCGGAGCATCCGCGCGGCCGAACTCCGCCTCGCGCACCGGCCCGGACCGGCGCAAGCGCGTGCGCGGCGGCGCGATGAGTAGCCCGAGGGGCGGGCCGGCGACGCTCGCCGCATCGCCGATCAATGCGTCATACTCCGGGGCCACCCCGAGCCGGCCCAGGCTCGCCTGACCGTCCACGAGCAGCGGGACCCCGGCTGCCGCGCAGAGGTCGTATGCCGCGGCCACCGGCTGGATCGTGCCCACCTCGCCATTGGCGTGCTGCAGGGCGGCGACCGCGGTCCGCGGTTCGGCGACCGCTGCCGCCCAGACCGCGAGGTCGACCCGTCCGGCGGCATCCACCGAGACCTCGGACAGGAGTCGGGGATCGTCGGCCTGCGCCGCGGCATACCGGCCGGGGATGAGAATCGCTGAGTGCTCGACGGCACTGGCGACCAGTCGCGCGCCGGTGCGACGCCGTGGCCAGGCCAGCCCGTCGAGGGCAGCCGCGAGAGCGGCAGGGCCGCCGCCCAGATGGAAGCTGAGATGGTCCGGCGCGACGCCCAGATCAGCGGCGATGATCTCGCGCGCCTGGTCCAGCAAAGCGGCGGCGCGGCGCGCCTCGCCATACAGGCGGCGGGGATCGGCCCACCCGATCTCCACCGCCGCGGCGAGGGTCTGGGCGGCCTGCGGGAGCATGGGACCGGCCGCGGCGTCCAAGACGCCCCGCACGAAGCGCTCGGAGTCAGGCACGCTTCGGTAACTTAGCCGACCCGGTCATCACGAATCGCCCAGGCTGCGGTAGTTTGCCTGTAGGCATGGACACCATCGGTGGCTGTGCCCTGCTCGATCGATATTCGACCTGGACAAGACGAGGTGCCCGTTGCGACTGCCCAAGCCCGCAGCCACCCGCCGCCGCAAGCGCGTCGGCGTCGGCCTGGCGTTGACGGCCGCTGCCTTGACCCTGGGAGGCTGCGGCCTCGCCGGAGCGCAGGGCAAGCTGTCCAATGGTTATCTCCCCGAGGGGGCGACGGAGGGCGCGGACCGGGTCCGGACCCTGTGGCTCGGCTCGTGGATCGCTGCGCTCGCCGTCGGCGCGCTGGTGTGGGGCCTGATGCTGTGGTGCGTCGTGGCCTACAAGCGCAAGGAGTCCGACCCGCCGCTGCCGGTGCAGTTGAAATACAACGTGCCGCTCGAGATTGTCTATACGGTCATCCCGATCTTCATGGTCCTGACGCTCTTCTACTATTCCGACCGGGACACCCACGAGCTGACCGCGCACGACAAGACGCCCGACTATGTCATCAATGTCGTCGGCAAGCAGTGGAGCTGGGACTTCAACTACACGACATCCAATGCTCATGAGGCCGGCACGCAGGCGATCCTGACGGGCAAGCCCGGGGTCGAAGAGACGCTTCCGACGCTCTACATCCCGGTGAACAAGCGCATCGAGTTCCAGCTCGTGGCCAATGACGTCATCCACTCCTTCTGGGTGCCAGCCTTCCTCCAGAAGCTCGACATGATTCCGGGCCGGGTCAACACCTTGCAGGTCGTGCCGACCCGCGAGGGTGAGTTCGCGGGCAAGTGCGCCGAGCTGTGCGGGGCCTACCACTCCGAGATGCTGTTCAACCTCAAGGTCGTCAGCCAGGCGGAATACGACAAGCACATCAACGATCTCAAGGCCCAAGGCAATGAGGGGCTGCTGCCGATGGACAACCTGCGTGAGCCGATCATCGAGCAGGACACCGACAAGATCACGACGGGGGGCAACTCATGAGCAGCGTCACCGATAACCCGGCGATGCTCCGGACCGCCGAACGAGTCGAACATCCGCGGTTGGCGCCGGGCACGACCTTCGTGAAGTGGGTGACCACGACCGACCACAAGGTCATCGGCAATCTCTACTTCATCACGTCCTTTGTCTGGTTCCTGCTCGGGGGCCTGATGGCCCTGTTCATCCGGCTCGAGCTCTTCGAGCCCGGGATGCAGATCCTCGACGACAAGCAGCAGTTCAACCAGTTGTTCACGATGCACGGCACGATCATGCTGTTGCTCTTCGCCACCCCGCTCTTCGCCGGCTTCGCCAATGCGCTGATGCCGCTGCAGATCGGCGCGCCGGATGTGGCCTTCCCGCGGCTGAATATGTTCGCCTATTGGCTCTATCTCTTCGGCGGCCTGATCGCGGCCTTCGGCTTCCTCACCCCGATGGGTGCCGCGGCCTTCGGCTGGTTCGCCTATGCCCCGCTGTCCAACTCGGTCTTCAGCCCGGGCGTCGGTGGTGACCTGTGGGTCTTTGGCCTCGCCCTCGGTGGTTTCGGCACGATCCTCGGTGGCGTCAACTTCATCACGACGATCGTGTGCATGCGTGCCCCCGGGATGACGATGTTCCGGATGCCGGTCTTCACCTGGACCATCTTGATCACCTCGATCCTGATCATCTTGATCTTCCCCCCGCTGGCCGCCGCGCTCTTCGCCCTCGGTGCGGACCGCCGCTTCGGGGCCGAGGTCTTCGAGCCGGCCAATGGTGGGCCGATCCTGTGGCAGCACCTGTTCTGGTTCTTCGGTCACCCCGAGGTCTATGTCATCGCGCTGCCCTTCTTCGGCATCATCTCCGAGGTCTTGCCGGTCTTCTCCCGCAAGCCGATCTTCGGCTACAAGACCCTCGTCTTCGCGACCATTGCCATCGCCGCCCTGTCGGTCAGCGTGTGGGCTCACCACATGTATGTCACGGGTCAGATCCTCTTACCCTTCTTCTCGATCATGACGATGGCGATCGCCGTGCCGACCGGCGTGAAGTTCTTCAACTGGGTCGGCACGATGTGGGGCGGGCACCTGGTCTTCTCCACGCCGATGATCTGGGCCCTCGGCTTCCTCGTCACCTTCCTGTTCGGTGGCTTGACCGGTGTCATCCTGGCCAGCCCGGCCCTCGACTTCAGCCTCTCGGACTCCTACTTCGTGGTCGCGCACTTCCACTACGTCGTCTTCGGCACTGTGGTCTTCGCGATGTTTGCCGGCTTCTATTTCTGGTGGCCGAAGTTCACCGGCCGGATGCTCGATGAGACGCTGGGCAAGATCCACTTCGTCCTGCTCTTTGTCGGCTTCCACATGACCTTCTTGATCCAGCACTGGGTCGGCGTCGACGGGATGCCGCGGCGGTATGCCGACTATCTGCCCGAGGATGGCTTCACCCTCGCCAACCAGGTCTCGACCGTGGGCGCCTTCATCCTCGGCTCCTCGATGTTGCCCTTCATGTACAACGTCTGGAAGACCTGGAAGTACGCGCCGCTCGTCGAGACCGATGACCCGTGGGGTTATGGCGCATCCCTGGAGTGGGCGACCTCCTGCCCGCCGCCGCGGCACAACTTCAACTCGATCCCGCGGATCCGCTCCGAGCGGCCCGCCTTCGATCTGCACCACCCCGAAGCCGCCCCGGCCTCGATCCGGGCCGCGGCACAACCCACCCCCGTCGGAAAGGCCTAAGGAGCGTCCATGAAGACCGAAGCATTCGTTTTCGGCCTGGTCGGAGTCTTCGGGCTCGTCATGGCGCCGATCTATGGTCACTTCACGCACTGGGAAGAGCCGGTTGGCTCGGTCGGGCTGTTCCTCGCCGCGGGCTTGGGCTTCATGGTCGCCTTCTATTTCTGGCTTACGGGTGCCCGCATCGGCTATCGCCCGGATGACAACCCGCTCGGCGAGATCGCGGAGCAGGAGGGGGAGTATGGCGACTTCACCCCCCACTCCTGGTGGCCGCTGTGGCTGGGCCTGACCTCCTCGATCATGTTCCTCGGCCTGGCCGTGGGCTGGTGGGTCTTCGCTATCGGCGCCTTCTTCGGCGTCTTCGCCCTCGTCGGGTGGGTCTTCGAACGTTACAAGGGCCAATACGCCCTCTGAGGCCACCACCTCCGGGTATGCCGGACCCGGAGACGCCCATGACCTGACCCGCGACTACACAAAGTCGCTTCTCAGCCCCCCGCTCCCCGCTTGGGCGCGTCAGAGATGGGCAGTTTGTGTAGTCGGGGGTTCGGGGTCACGGCCTGAGGCTCGCGATCGGCGAGGCTCCGGCGATGTGGAGACTCCGAATCGCCGCGTCTCGGGCCCACTGGGCACTGCGCCGGTGGGGGCGAGCACAAGGGCCGGCTTGCCGGTGATCGCCGCGTCGCCGCGCGGCCGGGACGCCCAGTCGATCGCGTTCCCCAGCACGCCGGACACGGTGCCATTGTATTCCGGGGGCACCACGATCAGCGCGTCCGCCGCCGCCACGGCGCTCGGTGCGGCGCCGGGGGATGTCGAGGTCTTCGTCATAGAAGGGCAGCGCCGCCGGCAGGGTGCTGATGTGCGCGTGGGCGCCGGTGGGCGGGTGGGCGATGGCGGCTTCGGCGAGCCGCCGGTTTGTGGAGTCGGCGCGGAGGCTGCCGAGGAGGATAGGTCGTTCATCGGGGCTCCCTTTGATTAATGGTCAAGCACTTGACCAATATGCCCTAGGTGCGCGAAAAGGTCAAGTCATTGACCAATGATCTATGATGGGTCGTATGCCGTCCCCCCCGCCCGAGTCTGCTGCCCCGCTGGGCGGTTCGTGCGCGCCGGCGCTGGGGGAGAGCCGGGTGCCCCTCGTGGCGCTGCTAGGGCGGCTGGAAGCCGCCTTCGTCGCCGAGTTCGATGCACGTTTGCGCGACTCCGACTTCGACGGCCTCTCGCTGGCGCACTCGCGCAATGTTCTGCGCCACCTCGGCGCCGGCCCGCGGCGCGCTAGTCAAATCGTCGCGGTCAGTGATGTCAGCAAGCAGGCGATCAGCCAGCAGATCGCCCACCTGGAGCGCCGTGGCTACCTGCGCACCGAGCCCGACCCCAACGACAGCCGGGCGCGGACCCTCCAGCTCACGGACAAGGGCCGGGACGCCCAGGCCTACGTCAAGGACAGCTTCGTGCGCATCGAGCAGGACTGGGCGAGGCTGCTGCCCGCGGACACCGACCTTGCGGCCCTGCGCGCCGCGCTCGCCGCGCTCGTGGGTGCGCTGCAGCAGGCGGCCGCTGCCTGCCGGGATAACGACTGCGAGGGAGCCTCGTGATCGCGATGTCTGCCGAGGAGTTCGAGGGCGCGGTCGCGGACGCCCTCGACGGCATACCTGCTGAGCTGATGGCGCACCTGGACAATGTCGCCTTTTTCGTCGAGGACGAACCGCCGCCGGAGGATCCCGAACTGCTCGGGGTTTATGAGGGGGTGGCGCTGACCGAGCGTGACTCCGGGTGGGGGACCTTCACCCTCCCCGACCGGATCGTCCTCTTCCGGGGCCCGCTGACCCGGATGTGCCAGACCCGCGAGGAACTCCTCGACGAAATCGAGATCACCGTCGTGCATGAGATCGCCCATCACTTCGGCATCGACGACGAACACCTCCACGCCCTCGGCTGGGCCTGACCAGATTTGCCCTTTCGACGACCCCAGAGTGTCCTCTCGACGGGAGGCCCGTCGAAAGGGCACTCTGACCCCGTCGAGAGGGCACTCTGACCCCGTCGAGAGGGCACTCTGACCCCGTCGAGAGGGCAGGCGGTATGACGAGGGGCCCCGGCAGCGCGCCGGGGCCCCTCGTCATACCTGCTCGGGTCAGTGGTGACCGGCCCCGGACCGCTCGCCGGACTCAATCTCGGCGGCCTCGGCCGCCTCGATCGCCTCGTGCTCGTGACCGTCGTGGTGCGCGGCGGCGAGTTCCTCGGGCGTGACCGGGGTGACGACATCCTGGAAGTAGAACTTGCTCAGGCGGGCCCGCAGCTTGCCGGCCCCTGGGGCGGCGACGCCGTGGGCGTCGACACCGGAGGTCAGCTCCAGCGGACGCTGCTCTTCATACCCGACCAGCTTCCAACGCTCGTACTCGTTGAGCGGCTCGTGCGCCTCGAAGAAGCGACCATCTGCCGTGCGGACGATCCGGCCGGTCTCTCGGCCATGAAGGACCAAGTTGCGGTCGGCCCGCTGCAGGCTCAGGCAGATGCGGCGGGTCGCCCAGAAGGCGAGCACCGGCAGGATGAAGGTGCCGGCCCGGAAGAAGTAGGTGATGTCGTTGATCGACATATTCAGCTTGATCGCGATGATGTCGTTCGCCGCGGCGAACATCAGCACGCCATAGAAGGTCAGCGCGGCGACACCCAGGGCGGTGCGGGTGGGCTGGTTGCGCGGGCGGTCCAGGAGGTGGTGCTCACGCTTGTCGCCGGTCACCCAGGCTTCGATGAACGGGTATGCCGCCATCGCGCCATACATCACGGGGATCAGCAACAGCGCACCAATGGCGACGTTGAGGCTGAGGGTGAAGCCGAAGGCCGAGAACTCAAGCCAGCCGGGCAACAAGCGCAGGGCGCCATCGGCGAAGCCCATGTACCAGTCCGGCTGTGAGCCCGCGGTGACGGGGGAGGGGTCATAGGGCCCATAGACCCAGATCGCGTTGATCTGCACGATCGCGGAGAGCAGGGCCAAGAAACCGAAGACGATGAAGAAGAAGCCGCCGGCCTTCGCGGCATACACCGGCATGACCGGGAAACCGACGACATTGGAGTTGGTGCGGCCGGGGCCGGGGTATTGCGTGTGCTTCTGCACCGCAACCATGACGATGTGCGCGGTGAACAGACCGATGAGGATGGCCGGCAGCAGCAGGACGTGCACGCCATAGAGGCGCGGGATGATCGCCTCGCCGGGGAAGGGGCCGTCGAAGACGGCATACGCAAGGTACGAGCCGATGACCGGCGCGGACTGCATGAAGCCCTCTGCCGCCCGCAGACCGGTGCCGGAGAGCAGGTCGTCGGGGAGGGAGTAGCCGGCGAAGCCTTCGACCAGGGCGAGCATCGAGAGAATGCACCCGATGATCCAGTTGAGTTCGCGCGGCTTGCGGAAGGCGCCGGTGAAAAAGACGCGCAGCATATGAGCCGAGACGGCGACGATGAACATCAGCGCAGCCCAGTGGTGCATCTGGCGGATCAGCAGGCCGCCCTTGATGTCGAAGCTGATGTTCAGCGACGAGGCGTAGGCCTCGGACATCTGCACGCCCTGGAGCGGCACGTAGGAGCCGTCATAGACGGTATGCCCGGCGCTCGGGACGAACCAGAAGGTCAAGAAGACACCGGTCAGCAGGCAGATGATCATCGAATACATCGCGATCTCGCCGAGCATGAACGACCAGTGGTCGGGGAAGACCTTCTTCATCAAGTAGTTGACGCCCTTGGCCGGACCGAGCCGGTCATCGACCCAGCCCGCCACGCCGCCGAGCTTCTTGGCGCCGGCAGAGGGGGGTGGGGCCGTCTTGGCGTCACCCGCGCGCAGCCCCTGAGCTGGCCGTTCGTTCGGTGTGGTGGTCATCCGCGCTCCCAGAAGCTCGGGCCGACCGCCTCGTGGAACGGTTCGGCGGCGATGAGATAGCCGTCCTTGTCGACATCGATCTTCAACTGCGGCAGCGGCCGCTTGGCCGGCCCGAAGATGACCCGGCAGTCGTCGGTCACATCGAAGGTCGACTGGTGACAGGGGCAGAGCAGGTGGTGGGTGGTGCGCTCATAGAGCCCCACGGGACAGCCGACGTGCGTGCAGATCTTGGAATAGGCCACGATGCCCTGGTAGCTCCACGACAGGGCTTTCTTGCCGCCCTCGGTGTCCTTGAAGTCGGAGGGGTCCAGGCGCATGAGCAACACGGCAGCCTTGCCCTTCTCCTCCAAGAAGCCGTGGTGCAGGCCCTCGCGGGCCTCCTCCTCGGTGGCTTCCGGGCTGGGCAGCAGGCCCTCGGGAAGGACGTGATAAACCGACCCGATCGTGACATCGCTGGCCTTGATCGGCAGCGACTCGGGGTCGGTGACCAGACGCGGCCGTTCCTGGTATGGGGTGTAGTCGCCGTGCCCGTCCGGGTGGCCGTTCCACATCGTCAGGGAGAGGTGGTTCTTGGGCAGCGGGCCGAGGCTGCCGACCAATTGCACGAGCAGCGGGAGGGAGAAGAGGCCGAGCGCGCCACCGAGCGTGGCCTTGATCAACGGTCGACGGAAGAGCTGGCTGCTCTCGCCGCCTTCGCGCATGATCTCGGCGAACTTGGCGCGGTCGGTGTCGCTGGAGCGCATGACGTGGCGCTCCTCGACGACCTCCTCGTCGGGCATCAGGGTCTTGGCCCAGTGCACCGCGCCGAGGCCGATGCCGAGCAGGGCCAGGCCGAGGCCGACCCCGAGGAGCAGGTTCGTCGTCGAGACCGTGCCCAGGCCCGGCACCCAGGTGCGGTGGGCGGTGTCGAAGGCGAAATAGGAGACCAGGAAGAGCAGCGTGCCGAGGATCGAGAGGGTGAACAGGCCAGCGATTTGGCGCTCGGCCCGCTTGGCGCCGGCTGCCGACTCATCGGACATCCGGTGCACATGCGGCGGCAGGCCAGGGTTGACGAACTGCGCCGGGATGCCGCCCTCGCCGATGTGGTGGCCCTCATCGAGACGGACGGTGTCGGTGGAGTGCTCAGTGCTCATAGTTCGTCAGGCTCCCTTCTGCCCGAGCCAGTAGGCAGCGCCGATCAGGATGCCGAGGCCGAAGACCCAGGCCACGAGGCCCTCAGGTACCGGGCCGAGGCTGCCGAGCGCCATACCGCCGGGGTTGCCCTCGGCATCCATGGACTTGAGGTAGGCGATGACATCGCGCTTGGACTCGGGGGAGATATTGCTGTCATTGAAGACGGGCATGCTCTGCGGGCCGGTCAGCATGGCCTCGACGATGTGCTTGCCCTCGACGCCCGTCAATGGGGGGGCGTACTTGCCGCTGGTCAAGGCGCCACCGGCGCCAGCGGAGTTGTGGCACATCGAACAGTTGACGCGGAAGATCTCGCCACCCTTGCCGGGGTCGCCGCCTTCGGCCGTGGTGTATTCGGCGTCGGGGATCGCCGGGCCGGGGGCCAGGCTCGCCACCCACGCGGCGATATCGGCGATCTCCTCATCACTGAAGGTGACCTTCTTGCCGCGGGGCGCCTGCACGCCGGGCTCGGCCATCGGCATTCGGCCGGTGCCCATCTGGAAGTCGACCGCTGCCGCGCCGACACCGGCCAGGTTGGGGCCGACGGGGGTGCCGAGGGCATTCTTGCCGTGGCAGGTGGCGCAGTTGGTCAAGAAGAGTTGCCTGCCCCGCTCGATCTGATCGGCCGAGGCCTCGGCAGCGGTGGCCGGCTTGGGGGCGAGGGCGGCATACACCCCACCGGTGACGATCAGACCCAAGAGCAACAGGATCAAGATCGCGGCCGGGTGGCGTCGCCGGGCGGCGAGTGCGTTCACTTCGGTCTCTCTTCCGTTGTCGCGGTCACTTGAGCAGGTAGATCGTCGCAAAGAGCGCGATCCACACCACGTCGACGAAGTGCCAGTAGTAGGAGGTCACGACCGCGCCGGTGGCCTGAGAGTGGCTGTAGTGGCGGGTGGTGAAGGTGCGGCCGATGATCAGCAGGAAGGCAATGAGCCCGCCGGTCACGTGCATACCGTGGAAGCCCGTCGTCAGATAGAAGACCGAGCCATAGCCGTCGGAGCTGAGCGTGATGCCCTCGTGGACGAGGTGGGCGTATTCGTAGACCTGCCCGGCGATGAAGATCGAGCCGAAGATGTAGGTCACGACATACCACTCGCGCATGCCCCAACTGCCGACATTGAGCAGGCTGCCGGTGCGAGCGGCCTGGCCGTGCTCGGCCTTGTAGACGCCGAGCTGGCACCACACCGAGGAGATGACCAGAACGATGGTGTTCGCGGTGGCGAAGGGCACATTCAAGGTCTGCGTGTGCTCACTCCACAGGTCCGGGCGGACCTCGCGAATGGTGAAGTACATCGCGAAGAGCCCCGCGAAGAACATCAACTCACTCGAGAGCCAGACGATCGTCCCGACCGAGACCATGTTGGGTCGGGTCACCGGCCCGAGAGAGTGCCCGGGCGGCTGGGATGAGGTGCCGGAATGGACGGCGGATGCTGTGGCCACGGCGACATTATGTCGGTAATCGGAAGGCAGGGGGAGCCGACCCCCCGGTTTGTCGCGAATCGATGCCATAACGCCGCTGATCGCCACAGGGTTCCGGTTCGTTACGCTAGGGGGCATGGATCACTCCGGGACCGAAACCGCGGCCGGGCCGCGCGCTCTTGCCGTGCTGCTCTACAGCGATGACTTCACGACGCGCGACGCCGTGCGGGCGGGCTTGGGACGGCGACCGAGCCGGGACCTGGAGATCACGTCGTGGCACGAGTGTGCGACATCGACGGCCGTGATCGAGGCGGTCGAGAACCAGCGATTCGATGTGCTGATCCTTGACGGGGAGGCCGCGCCCATGGGTGGGCTGGGCCTGACCCGTCAGTTGAAGAACGAGATTTTTCAGTGTCCGCCGGTGCTCGTGCTGACCGGTCGCCCCCAGGATGTCTGGCTCGCGGCGTGGTCGCTCGCGGATGCGGCCGTCCCGCATCCCTTGGATCCCATCGCCCTGTGCGCGGGCCTGGAGCAGGCGCTGTCCTCGGCGCCGGCGCCCACCTCTGCGCCCGCCGGTCTGTAGGTCGGTGACCGAGCACGCAGCAGGCCCGGTCAGTACCTGGCCTGATGTCCTGGCCGCATTGGTGGCCGGCGAGGATCTGGCGGCGGCCGACGCGACCTGGGCGATGGACCAGATCTTCTCGGGCGAGGCCACGCCCGCTCAAGTCGGCGCCTTCCTGATCGGGCTGCGCGCCAAGGGCGAAACCGTCGCCGAGTTGCAGGCTCTGGCGGATGTCATGCTGGCGCACGCCCACCGCATCCCGACGCCGCAGGAGAGCATCGACATCGTCGGCACCGGCGGCGACCGTGCCCACACGGTGAACATCTCGACGATGTCGGCGCTCGTGCTCGCCGGGGCGGGCCTGCGGGTGGTCAAGCACGGAAATCGGGCGGCCTCCTCGTCTTCTGGCAGCGCTGATGTGCTCGAAAGCCTTGGGCTCGACTTGAGCTTGACCCCTGAGCGGGTGGCTGCCGTGGGTGCCGAGGCGGGCATCACCTTCTGCTTCGCCCAGGCCTTCCATCCGGCAATGCGGCACGCCGCTCCCACCCGCCGGGAACTCGGCATCGGGACGGTCTTTAACAATCTCGGACCGCTGACCAACCCCGGTCAGCCCACGTATGCCGCGGTCGGGGTCGCCGACGAACGGCTCGCCGCCTTGATGGCGGGCGTGTTCGCCGCGCGGGGCAAGGCCGCGATCGTCTTCCGCGGGGCCGACGGGCTCGATGAGCTGGCGCTGGCCGGCCCGTCGCGGCTCTGGTGGGTGATCGACGGCCAGATCGCGGAGCACACCGTGGCGCCGGAGGATGTCGGGCTCGGGCGCGCGCCCTTGGCGGCCTTGCGCGGCGGCGACCCGGCGCACAATGCCCAGGTGGTGCGCGACCTGCTCGCCGGGCGCGGCCGCGAGGACGGCTGGGCCGTGCGCGATGCGGTGCTGCTCAACGCCGGCGCGGCCCTGGCGCTGGCACGCGGTGGCGTCGAGCCGGGCGCCACGAGGGACCAAGTCCTCGGGGCGGTTCGCCAAGGGATCGACGCGGCGCGCGAGAGCATCGACTCCGGTGCATCCGCGCGCGTGTTGGAGCGCTGGGTGGCGGCCACCCGCGCCTGATCGCGCCTTTGGGGCTGACCCGCCCTGCCCGTCGGGTCTTGCGCGCAGCGCCGGAGAGGAAACCCATCTGAGAGTGCCCTTTCGACGGGGCCCGAGTGCCCTTTCGACGGGGCCAGAATGTCCTTTCGACGGGGCCAGAGTGCCCTCTCGACGGGGCCAGAGTGCCCTTTCGACGGGGAGAGGGCCTACGGATGCCTAGCCGTCGACGCCGAGGCTGAAAGCGGCCTCGAGGTCGTGGCGAGAGTAGGCCCGGAAGGCGATATGGGTCGTGGTGCTGGTGACGCCCTCGATCTTGCTGAGGCGATCGGCGATCACGTCGGCGAGTTCCTCGTGCCCGCGGACGCGAACCATCGCGATCAGGTCGCATCCTCCGGTCACCGAATAGACCTCACTGACCGACTCGAGATCGGCGATGCGCTGCGCGACCTCGGGGATCTGCTCGACCTCGGCGTTGACCATGACGATGGCGGTGATCATGGCAGAAATCTAGCTCTCGAAGGGATGTGCGCGGGCCGGCACCGGGGCGCCGAAGCGGGCGGCCACCGAAACCGCTCCGCCGACGGGGCAGGTCCACTCGCCATCGACCTCGACCAGCCGCACGCCCGGCTCCTCCAGCCAGCGCAAGACCTTCTCGGTCTCCTCCGGCAGGGCGGCCGGTGCGGGCGCGACGGGAGGCAGGACGACATCCGCGCTGGCGCGCAGGGCCTCGACATAGGGCATCGGGTCCGCGCCGCGCGGGCTGCGGCTACTGCCGGCTAGGCGACCGAAGCGGACACACACCAATTCCCAGCCCCCGAGCGGGGAGCGGCGCGCGGCGAGGATCTCGGGGGTGGCGGCGAGCGGGGCGATGCGCTGGGACTTGGTCAGGCCGCGCAGCAGGATCAGCAGCCGGTCGCGCAGGGAGGCAGCATCTTCATACCGCTCCTCGTGGGCGAGGTCTCGCAGGCGCGCTTCCAAGGGGGAGATGACCGCTGCCGGATCCCCGGTGAGGGCGCCCCGGGCGCGGGCGACCACCTCG
>Ga0075158_10002199_pt1 | contig 14288 bp, 16 predicted proteins | sample JI91814BDNA_FD_70968 | JGI IMG/M metagenome (GOLD analysis project Ga0075158, IMG submission 70968) | Wastewater effluent complex algal communities from Wisconsin, to seasonally profile nutrient transformation and Carbon sequestration -... | ecosystem: Engineered > WWTP > Effluent > Algae... | reverse complement strand
GTGCGCGTGCACTGCTTCGGCGCGCCGCGCGACGAGGACGGCACTTTTGCGTATGCCGATCTCCCGGAGCTGAGTTCGGCTAACCCCGCCATCCAGACCATGGGCGTCGACCTCGCCATGGTCGCCGGCACCGAGGGGGCGGACCTGGTGCACTCGCACACGTGGTACGCCAACTTCGGCGGCCACGTCGCCTCCCTTTTGGGCGGTATGCCGCACATCATCTCGGCCCACAGCCTCGAGCCACTGCGGCCCTGGAAGGCCGAGCAGCTCGGCGGCGGTTACCGGGTCTCCTCCTGGGTGGAGAAGACGGCGTATGAGGCTGCTGCCGCGGTGATCGCCGTCAGCGCCGGCATGCGCGAGGACATCCTCAAGAGCTATCCCTCCATCGACCCGGCCAAGGTCAAGGTCGTCCACAACGGCATCGACTCGCAGTTGTGGCAGCCCAACCACAACCTCGACGTCGTCCGCAGCCACGGCGTCGACCCCGACAAGCCGTCCGTCATCTTCGTGGGGCGCATCACCCGGCAGAAGGGTTTGCCATATCTCCTGCGGGCAGCCGCCGAACTTCCCCCCGAGGTCCAGGTCGTGTTGTTGGCCGGTGCGCCCGACACCCCCGAAATCATGGCCGAGGTCGAGGCGCTGATGGACGATCTGCGCGCCAAGCGCGGCGACGGCGTCGTGTGGATCCCGGAGATGTTGCCACGCGATCAAGTGACCGCGATGCTGTCGGCCGCAACGGTTTTCGCGTGCCCCTCGGTCTATGAGCCGCTCGGCATCGTCAACTTGGAGGCCATGGCCTGCGAATTGCCCGTCGTCGCGACCGCCACCGGCGGCATCCCTGAGGTCGTCGTCGATGGCGAGACCGGCTGGCTGGTGCCGATTGAGCAGGTCCAGGACGGCACCGGCACGCCGATCGATCCCGACAAGTTCGTGGCCGATCTCGCCGCAGCCCTCAACGAGGCCGTCAGCGACCCCGACCGAGCCCACGCCTTCGGTTTGGCCGGCCGCCGGCGAGCGGTCGACTCGTTCTCCTGGGCCAGCATCGGCGACCGCACGCTCGAGGTCTACCGGTCCGTCCTGGGCTAGGCCGGCGCAGCGAGGCTGGTAAGCCTTATCGCCAGCCCCGCGAAAAGGTCAGGGCGCTTCTAGGAGGAGCACCTTGGAGGCGCGGGATGCGTCATACGTCCGCGTCTTTGCCGCTGGCAAGTCGCCCACCGTGCCGGGCACGAACCCGTGCTCTAAGAACCAGTGCGGCGTTGCCGTGGTGAGCGCGAAGAGGCGCCGATAGCCGCGAGCCCGCGCCGTCGCCCGTGCCCGCCGCAGCAGCGCCGCCGCCAGATCGCGTCGCCGGTAGGCGGGGTGCACGACGACGCAGGCGAATTCCGCCGCCTCGTCGTCCGGGAAGTCGACCAATGCATTGCACGCGATCACCATCCCGTCACGAACGATGACCGAGAAGGTGTCGATGTCGAGTTCCAGCTGCTCAGCCGAGCGCGGACGCAGGATGCCCTGGCGTTCCAGGGGCGCGATCAACTCCGCGATCGCGCGCGCGTCCTCGACGGTCGCGGGCCGGATCGCCTCATAGTCGTCCTCGTCGGCGATCATCAACCCCGCGCCGTCGCGCGTATAGAGCTCGCGCAGCAGGGGGGAGGCCCCCTCCGTGCCGATCAGGTGAACGCGGCGGACCCCGCCGGTGACCGCCGCGATGCCAGCCCGGATGCAATTGCGATCTTCGACGCCGAGTTCCGGTCCGACCGCGCCGACGAGCGGCTCGGCGGCGCTCAGCGAAATCTGCCCGGAGTCGCCGGTCCCGAGCAGGCTGCGCCAGCGGCCCGGCTCGGAGTCCATCACGAAAATCAGCTTGTCGGCGCCGAGGCCGATCGAGACGGACTCGGCGATATCAGCGTTGCGCAGATTGAACGCCTCACCGGTGGGGGAGTAGCCGACCGGGGACAGCAGGACGATCTGCCCCTGGGCCACGGCCTGGCGGATCGAGGCGATGTCGATGCGGCGCACCTCGCCGGTCAACTGATGGTCGACGCCGTCGCGGACGCCTACCGGCTTCGCGGTGACCCATGAGCCGCCGACGACCCGAGGCTGTGACTCTTCCTTGACAGTCACGCTGCGGCTTGCCGACAGCCGCGCCTCCAGATCCATTCGCAACACCCCGACCGCGGCCTTCACCGCCCGCATCGACGCGACATCCGTGACCCGGCGATCGCCGTGGTAGTGGGCCGCCAGTCCGCGCAGCCGCAGTTCCTCATCGATCTGCGGGCGGGAGCCGTGGACCAAGACGAGGCCGACGCCGAGGCTATGCAACAGCGCGATATCGCCGAGCAGCCGGTCGACATCGTCCCGCGCACAGATCTCCCCGGGAATCACCACGACGAACGTTCGCCCGTGGTGGGCATGGACGTATGGCGCGGCCGCCCGCAGCGCTGCCACGAAGTCTTCCCCGGTGGTCACGCGGCGCTCGGGACGGGGGTAGTCGGCGGCGGAGGACACGCCCCGAAGCGTAGTCGCGGACAGGTAGGGTCAATCTCATGAGCGACGTCTTGGCCTTCGCGGGGGTATCTGTCGTGCGCGGCGGCAAATACCTCCTCAACGAGGTGGACTGGGAGGTCGAGGAGGGCCAGCGGTGGGTCGTGCTCGGTCCGAATGGCGCCGGCAAGACCACCCTGATCCAGGTCGCGGCCGGCCGGATGCATCCCACCGCCGGGGTCGCCGGGGTGCTGTCCGAAGTGCTGGGTGCCGTGGATGTCTTTGAGCTCCGGCCCCGCGTGGGCCTCGCGTCCGCCGCGCTCGCCGAACGCATTCCTCCCGGCGAGCGGGTCCGCGATGTCGTCGTGACGGCCTCGTATGGCGTGGTGGGCCGCTGGCGCGAAACCTACGAACGATTGGATGAAGGCCGGGCGCTCGAACTCTTGGAAGCACTCGGTGCGGCACACCTCGCCGACCGGACGTTCGGCACGCTCTCGGAGGGCGAGCGTAAGCGGGTCCAGATTGCCCGGGCCCTGATGACCGATCCGGAGCTGCTGCTTCTTGATGAGCCCGGAGCCGGACTCGACCTCGGCGGCCGCGAAGACCTCGTCGCCCGGTTGGGGGAGATCGCCGGTGACATCGAGGCCCCGGCCCTCGTGCTGATCACGCATCACGTCGAGGAGATCCCGCCCAACTTCACTGACGTCCTCCTCCTGCGCGAGGGCAAGGTCGTCGCCCAAGGGCCCATCGAGATCACCCTGACCGCGGAGAACCTCTCCGCCGCCTTTGGGATGCCGCTGGTCCTCGACCGACACGGCGACCGCTACTCCGCCCGCGCGGACGTGAGGGAACGCGTATGACGCATGGTGCGTCATACGACTGAGGAGGGAGAGCACGCATGCAGTGGCTGAGCGACAACCCGTGGCTGGGGTGGCTCGGGCTCGCGATCGCGTTGGCGGCCGTCGAGGCCGCGACCGTCGATTTCGTGTTCGTGATGCTGGCGGCCGGCGCGTTGGCCGGTGCCCTAGCCGCCGCTTTCGGTGCGCCTTTCGCCGCTCAGGTCATCACGGCGGCGGTTGTCGGCGTGCTCTTTGTCCTGTTCGTCCGACCGCTTGCTCGGTCGCGTTTCCTCGACACGGTGACCGACCACGGCATCGGCGCCTCGGCTCTGGTGGGCCGCGGAGCTCAGGTGGTTGAGACCGTCACCGCCCGAGACGGTGGCCGCGTCAAGCTCGCCGGAGACATCTGGTCTGCCCGCACGGCCGACGGATCGCTGCCGTGCCAACCGGGTCAAGAGGTGCGCGTGGTGTCCATCGACGGCGCCACGGTCATCGTCTCGCCGGTCCCGTCGCTACCTCAGGACGCGACCGACTGACTTCTTTGCATTCCGGTGTGAGCGCAGGGCTCACATCACGCACCAGTGATTGGAACGCCCATGTCACCTGAACTCATCGTTCTGGCGCTTTTCCTCATCTTTGCCGTGGTGATCGTGCTGCGCACGGTGCGGATCGTGCCGCAGCAGACGTCGCTCATCATCGAACGTCTCGGTCGATACTCGCGCAGCCTTGAAGGTGGCATCCACATCCTGGTGCCCTTTGTCGACAAGGTCCGCGCCAATATCGACCTTCGTGAGCAGGTCGTCAGCTTCCCGCCGCAGCCGGTGATCACCAGCGACAACCTGGTCGTCAACATCGACACGGTCATCTACTACTCGGTGATCGACGCGAAGTCGGCCGTCTATGAGATCGCCAACTTCATCCAAGGCATCGAGCAGCTGACGGTCACCACCTTGCGCAACGTCATCGGATCGCTCGACCTGGAGCAGACCCTGACCAGCCGCGACCAGATCAACGGTCAGTTGCGCGGCGTTCTCGACGAGGCGACCGGCAAGTGGGGCATCCGGGTCAACCGCGTCGAACTCAAGGCGATCGACCCGCCCATGTCGGTGCAGGAGTCAATGGAGAAGCAGATGAAGGCCGAGCGTGACCGCCGCGCCGCCATCCTCAACGCCGAAGGCATCAAAGCCTCCAACATCCTGACAGCGGAAGGTGAGAAGCAGAGCCAGATTCTGCGTGCCGAAGGTTCTGCCCAGGCACGGGTTTTGGAGGCGCAGGGCCAGGCGCGCGCCATCCAGGAGGTCTTCGACGCCATCCACCGCGGCAAGCCCACCCAGAGGCTGCTCGCCTACCAGTACCTCCAAGTCCTGCCGCAATTGGCCAAGGGTGACTCCAACAAGATGTGGATCATCCCCTCGGAGCTGACCGACGCCTTGCGCGGCATCGGCAACACCCTTGGCGGACAGGCGAACTCGCCGGCCTCCGATGACGACGACGAGTGGGTCGACCCCGGCGCCCAGATCGCCAACGCCTTCAGCGGCACCATCCTCGAAGACCCCGTCAAGGCGCTCGAAGAGGCCCGCGGCGAGGCCGGGGCGGCCGAGAACGAAGCGAAGGAGCGCGCCGCGCGGCTGGCTGCGCGCAAGCCCACCGCGGCGGCAGAACCGGCGGCTGCACCGGCCGCTCCGGCTGGTGAGCGGCCGGAGTTGCCGGCACCCCCGGCTCAGCCGGTTCAGCCGGTCCCGCCCGTGCCGACGCCGGGCGAGGCCGTTGAGGCACAGCCTGCCTCACGTCAGCCTTTCCCGCCGACGGCCTACCCGCCCGCACCGCAAGGCTGACCGACGGCCTTGCCGGAGACCATCACCGACGCCGCGGACCCGCGCCTGCACGACTACGTCGGCCTGACCGATATGGCGTTGCGTCGCCGGTATGAACCGCATGGCGGGCTCTTCATCGCCGAGTCGGAGAAGGTCATACGGCGGGCGCTTGCCGCCGGTTTCCGTCCGCGTTCCTACCTGCTGGGGGAGCGCTGGTTGACCGATCTCGCCGATCTGGTCGCCGAGGCGGAGGCCGGCGGCATACCCGTCTTCACCGGGCCGGCCGAGACGCTGACCGCGCTGACCGGCTTCCACCTGCACCGGGGGGGCGCTGGCCTCCATGCAACGGCAACCGCTTCCGCCGGTGGCGGCGGTGCTGGCCGACGCGCGGCGTGTGTTCATCCTCGAAGACATCGTGGATCACACCAATGTGGGCGCGATCTTCCGCTCTGCCGCCGCCCTCGGAATCGACGCCGTGCTCGTCACGCCCCGCTGCGCCGACCCGCTCTATCGGCGCTCGATCCGGGTGTCGATGGGGACCGTCTTCCAGGTGCCGTGGACACGGATCGACCCTTGGCCGGACGGGCTGGACATGCTGCGCGACGCCGGGTTCCGGACGGCGGCGCTGGCCTTGACCGACGACTCCATCAGCCTCGCCGACCTGTCCGCGCAGGCTCCCGAGCGACTTGCCTTGGTGCTGGGCACGGAGGGTGACGGCCTCAGCCGGCGCACTCTGTCGCGCGTCGATCTGACGGTGCGCATCCCGATGGCCGGCGGCGTCGACTCGCTCAATGTGGCCGCCGCCGCGGCGGTCGCCGCCTGGGAGCTCAGGTCCTGCTGACCCGTCTCGGCCTGGTCAGCAGCGCCATCGTCGCTATGGTGCCGGCCAGCCCGACCACGCCGATCAGGACCAACGCCCACATCGGTATGCCGCCCTGCGACTGCGAGGAGCGCCAGCCGGCGGTGATCAACGGCTGTGCCTCGGTCAGCGCTATCGGGGACGCCGAGATCCGCTTAGCCCAGTCGTCCGCCGGGGTCAGCGTGCCGTTGTCGCTCAGAACCCATGTCCCAACGCTCGGCTGACCCTGGACGTAGTAGCCGGCGGATTCGCTGGCCATTCCCGTCGCTAGTTCGGCGCTCACGGCAACGCCGACTGTGCGGTAGGCGCCCTTCTCCATCGCGACCGTCGCCACCGCGACCGGCTTGTCGTCGACGAGCAAGGGCGCGCCCCAGTGATCGAGCGACCGGATCGGGGTGACATCGACCTCCCCGGACAGGAACTCCCGGGTGAAGCCGAACACCTGCCGCGCCGGCCCAACGGAGGTGTAGGAAGGCGCGGGCTTGCCCGTGCCTGGTTCCAGCGCGTTGGCCCAGGCCAAGGTTTCGTCGGCGAAGACCCGAGCGACCTCAAGGGGGACTGATTGCGGCGGCAAGGGTGGGGAGGTCGCCGCCACCGGCCCGGCCAACACCACCCCACACCACAGCGCGCACAGCAGGCTCGCCAGCCACCTCATGCCGAAACTCCAGCTGTGGTCCTCGGGGCTGGCGGCTGGACCAGGCGCTCCACCAAGCCGGCCAAGGCAGCGCTCGGGTCGTCGGTCAGGCCGCCATGCCGCGGCCCCGGCTGAACCACTGTGCTTCGGGGAGCGGCCAGCCAACCGAACCGGCGCCCGGGAGTCGGCAAGTCTGGCCGACCGCGGCCGGTGAGGCCGCGGCATACGTCACAAATGGTCTGCAGGGACGCCTCCACGGAGGCGAGGTCGAGCCCGGGATCGAGGGCCGCCAATCGTCCCTGGTCGAGGTGGAAGGCCGCGTCGAGATAGTCGATTGCGTCGGCGAACACGACGATCCCGACGTTGACGAACTCCTCGCGATCCACCCTCGGGACGACACGCAGGACGACGTATTGATAGGGGATCATCGCGCCGCCCCTGGGAGCCAGGCGGTGGCGCCGGCCAGGCGCGCGGACAAGTGCTCTACGTATGCCGCGCGGACCGCCCCCGCATCCGGCAGCTCTGCCGTGGTCTCCAGCCACGCCCCCGGGACCGCGGCTACGCTGCTCTCGATCATCCCCGGGAGCTGGCTCGCCAGGCGCTCGTGCGCCTCCGCGAGTGAGCCGGCAACATCGTGGAGGACATGGCCGGAGGCGTCGAAGGGGAGGGCCGCGAAGCGAGCCGGATTCGGCGCCTTCCGTGGCCAGGAATGGTGGAAATAGAGCGCGGCGCCGTGGTCGATGGCGTGGACCCGACCGTGCCACACCAGCAGGTTGGGGTTGCTCCAGGTCCGATCGACATTCGCGGTGAAGGCGTCCAGCCAGATGATCTCGGCCGCGAGGTCGGCCGGGGGTGGCCGGGAGCCGTCGTAGCCGAACGAACCGGGGAGGAAGTCGACCCCAAGATTGCTCCCCAGACTTGCCCTGAGGAGGTCCTGGACCTCCTCATCCGCCTCATACTTCGCGATGGCGTCGGGGAGATCTATATCGACCAGGCGGGGAGTGGGTATGGCGAGCCGCCGCGCGAGTTCGCCGACGATCACCTCCGCGACCAGCACCTTCAGCCCCTGACCGGCGCCGCGGAACTTCACGACATACGTCCCGAGGTCGTCCGCCTCCACGATCCCCGGAAGGCTGCCACCCTCGCGCAGCGGGGTCACATATCGAGTTGCCCGGACGGTGTCCAGCGTGACGGAGTCCGCCATGGGCTCAGGCCGGGCGCGAGGTGTCGCGGCGCAGCGTCATCCAGAGGGAGACGCTGACGTAGTAGGCGACATACGCCAGCGACAGCCAGACCAGCGGGCTCGAGGGGTCCGGCAGGGCGGCGGTGATCACGGCATACAGACCGAGCCACGCGGTGGCCAAGGACATGTTCAGCGCCCACCACATGGCGGTGCGGCTGGGATAGATGTACTTGACCGGGACGAAGACCATGATCGCCAGAAGCAGGGTCAGGATCGTCGTGGCGGTCGGGCTCAGGGTGAAGACGACGGCATAGAACGCCAGGATGTTCCAGTAGCTCGGGAACCCCATGAAGTAGTGATCGTCGGTCTTGGCGTCCGAGCGGCAGAACTGGTAGCAGGACGAGAGCACGGGGATCGCCGCCACCACGCCACCGAGAGGGCCGTCGGGGAGGTAACCGTTCGCCCACAACAGCAGCATCGGCGCGAAGGCGTAGGTGATGAAGTCGACGATATTGTCCAGCAGCGCGCCGTCGAACCATGGGGTGACGGTCTTGACCTCGAAGCGCCGGGCGAGGAAGCCGTCGGTGCCGTCGATCACCATGGCGACCAAGAACAGCCACAGGACGTCGCGGACGCGGCCCTGATAGGACCAATGGACCATGTAGAGCGCCAAGATCGCGCCGACCGCCGTATAGGCATGGACGAGCAGCGCGGGAATCACGGCGCGCGGCCCGGCAATGGTCACGCGCTCACCCTAGGGCCATTGACGACCTAGGGTGAGCAGGTGCCCGTTGTCGACGCCTTCGTGGTGATTCTCGCGGGAATGTGGGCAGGCACGATCAACGCCATCGTGGGGTCCGGCTCGCTGGTGACCTTTCCGACTCTGCTGATCCTTGGCTACCCGCCGGTGACCGCGAATGTGTCCAACAATTTGGGTTTGGTGGCCGGGGGAGTGACCGCCTCCGTGGGCTACCGGCGTGAGTTGGCCGGCCACGGGCGCCTGCTGGCGCGGCTGCTGCCGTTGGCGGTCGTCGGGGCGGCGGCTGGTTCCTTGTTGCTGCTCGTGCTCCCTGCGAAGGCATTCTCGGCCATCGTGCCGGTGCTGATTGTCTTCGGGCTGCTGCTGGTGGTGTTCGGGCCACGCATTCAGGCGTGGAGCCGGGCACGGCATACGGCAGAAGAGTCGAACCCCCGCAGTCACGTGGTGGCGCTGATGGTCGGGATCACCATCGTGGGGATGTATGGCGGCTACTTCGGGGCGGCTCAGGGCATCATCCTGATGGGCCTGCTGAGCACCCTCGCCACGGGGGATCTGCAGACGCTCAACGGCATCAAGAATGTGATCGGCACCCTGGTGAACGTCGTGGCGGCCTGCGTCTTCCTAGTGTTTGCCCGCGAGCACATCGACTGGTGGGTCGTGTTGTTCATCACGATCGGGTCGTTCACTGGCGGGGTGCTGGGGGCTCGCATCGGGCGCCGACTCCCGCCGCCGGTGCTGCGCGCCGTAATCCTCGTGGTCGGGGTCGTGGGCCTGGTGAAGATTGTCTTCTATCCCTAAGCCGCGTACACGTTTGAGACTCGTTAGGTGCGACCGCTCAGTGGCTAGACCGGGTTAGCGAGGGGACCGGCGGGCGCGCCACCACACGCCAAACCCCATCAGCACGAACGTGCCGACGATCACGAGCAGGAAGAAACCCATGTCCGTGGGTCGAGTGGTGTCGACAGCCGATTGGACGCTCGCGTGGATTTTCGGTTGGGCCTCGGTCAAGGAAATCGGGTCGGCGCTGAGTTTGCGGGCGAAGGAGTCGACGGGGGTCAGGGTGTCGCCGCGCAGAATCCAGCTCCCGGTCAGCTGCGTGCCCACGATGTAGTAGCCGTCGCCGGTGCCCGCCAGAACGGCCGCGACATCCTTGGCGAGGCCATAACCGGTCGGCGCCATGACGCCATCCTTCGTCGCAATATCAACGATGCCGGCGGGTTGGCCATCGGCAAGGAGCACGGCGGACCAGCGCTCCCGGGACTTGATCGGCGTCTGTGGTGCGTCCCCGGCAATCCAGGCGTCGGTGAACGCGAAGATCTCGTGGATGTCGCCCACCCCCGTCAAGGCCGCGACCAGATCAACATTGCCGGTGTCCTTGGACTTGGCCACGACCCACGGGAGAGCCTGGGTCTGCACAACCCTGGTGACCTCCTCGGGTATGCGCTGTGCGGGCAGATCGGGGGAGGGCGCGGCATACGCGGTGGTCGCGGAGGCGAGGGTGGCGAGCGCAGCCGCGAGGACGACCCCCAGGAGGCGAATCCGAGTGAGCAGGCGGACCCACGGCCCGACTCTGGGGGTGCGGGTGGGCAGGGCGGGCACGTCCCACACCTTAAGTGCCGGTATGCCGCGCGACGGCGAGGCTGCGGCGACCCCGCCGAGGGCGGCGGTGCGCCGCCACGGCGGCCGGGTGCGCGCGGGAGGCGAGGCTGCCTCATAGGCCTCCTCGCGCAGACGGGCGAGGACGGCGGCCTTGCGGTCGCTGCCCCAGAGCTCCTCGACCGACTCGGGCGTGGGGCGGTGGCGGGCGAGTTCGGTGGTCATGACAGCTCCTGGACGATCGAGAAGGTAGTGGGCCGGTCCGGCGATTCGGCCAGGGCGGCGCGCATCCGGGCACGGGCTCGGGAGAGCCGGACGGTGAACGCCCGGACCGAGCAACCGGCGACGGCGGCCTCCTGTGGGGTCGGCCCGTCCCACGCGACGAGGAGCAGCGCCTCGCGCCCGGGGCGGGTGCAGGACCGCAGGGCGCGAAGATGCTCCTCGCGCTCGAGAAGTGCCTCGTCGGCCGGCACGCCATGGGGCAGTTGCCACAGGTCACGCACGGCCGCCAGCCAGAGCCGGTCGGCCCTCCTGCCGGCGCGACGTCGGTTCGCGATGAGATGGCGCGCGGTCACGAGCAGCCACGGCAGAGCCGGGTCGGGCAACTCGTCGCGGCGGCGCCACGCGGTCAGGAATGTCTCGGAGACGATGTCGTCCGCGCCGTCCGGCCCGACATGGCGCCGGGCATAGGCGTGGACTCGATCGGCATGCTCGCGAAAGAGGGCATCGAGGTCACTCACACCCGGAAATGTCCGCTCGCCGACCGATGTCACACGGCGATCCTGTCCTGTCGGTGCGGGCTGCCAGCATGGGGCGATGGACGATGCGCGCGAGATCCTCCAGACGGAGCGACGGGAGGCGCTGGAGCGGCTCGAGGATCTGACGCGCTCCTTCGACGATGTCGTCGCGGCGTCGCGGGACGCCAACGCCGATGACGAGCACGACCCCGAGGGGGCGACGATCGCGTATGAACGCGCCCAGGTCTCGGCGCTCGCCGACCAGGCGCGCGAGCAGTTGGCTGAGATCGACGCCGCACTGGCTCGGGTCGATGACGGCAGCTATGGCGTATGTGGGGGGTGCGGGCAGGCGATCGGGGCGGGCCGGCTGGAAGCCCGCCCCGTCACCCGGCTGTGCATCCGGTGCGCGAGCCTCAGATCGGCGAGAGGCGGAAGACGGGGATGACCCGCGGAGCCGCCTTGGTCTCGAAGTCGGCGAACATCGGGGAGATCTCGAGGAAGCGCGCCCACGCCGCATCCCGCTCCGCGCCCTCGACAAGCTCGGCGCGCACCCGAACGGTCGTGATTCCGTTCGGCGCCTCGGCGTCCGGCATCTCCACCTCGACCTCGGGGTGCGCCAGCAGATTGTGATACCACGCCGGGTTCTTCGGCGACCCCGCTGCCGAGGCGGGGATCAGGCGGGAGTCTCCGTACGGCATACCACCGACGGGGAAGACGTGCTCCTTGCCCGACTTCGCCCCGATGCTGTGGACGAGCATGAGCCCGTCTCCGAAACCCATGGTCTGGACGATGCCCCGGTTGGCCCGGAAATCCTCGATGACCGGATCGTTGTGCGACATCCGGTCCTCACTCCTTCCCGCCACGTCTCTCGCGGCGATCTGCGGATGGGCGCTCAGGCGGCACCGCGCACCAGCTGCGCGGTGATCCGCGCCAGCCGCCTTCCCTGATAGCGCGCGGCCGCGAGGATCTGCTCGGTCGGGGGCTGCGGCGGCATACCGGTCCCGTGCGAAACGCCATAGGGGTTGCCGCCGGAGGCGTAGACCTCGGGCGCGGTGTAGCCGAGCGGGACGATCAGCGAGCCCCAGTGGTAGAAGACATTGCTCAGCGGCAGGATCGTGGACTCCTGGCCACCATGCACGTTCGCCGACGAGGTGAAGCTCGTGACCGGCTTGTCGACGAAGGCGCCGGACTGCCACAGCCTGCCGGTGGTGTCGATGAACTGCTTGAGTTGCGCCGCGGGCGTGCCGAAGCGGCTGGGGGTGCCGAAGGCGTAGCCGTCTGCCCAGGACAGATCGTCCAGCGTCGCCTCGGGCGTGCCGGGCGCGACACCAGCGGCGTCACGACCCTCTCCGACCGGCTGTGCACTGCCGGCTGGGTGCGGCGCGACACCGCGCCCGGCGATCGGCGCAGCATCATCGTCACGCTCACGCCGGTCGGCGCCGAGGTGCTCGCCGGCGATATCGAGGACCTGCTGCCGGTCATCCTTCGCATCTCTGCGACCCCCTCGGCCCGGACGGATCGCGCCGCCTCGCCGAGCTGCTCACCCTGGTCCGCGATGTCGCCGCCCCCGGCGCCCGCAGCGGCGCCGACTCCTGACCCGGGGGAGTTCCGCCGACATCGGTCCCCGGCCGGGTGGGCTGGGGGGCTTGGGGGGCTGGGGGGGCTTCCTAAGTGGTGCTAGCACCAGTTATGGCGCGAGCGCCCTAGTTGCAACTGGTGCTGAGACCGCTAAGTGGTGCTAGCACCATTTAGCAAGCCGGGTGACGAGCGGGGGCGAGCGGGGGCAGCTGGGCCAGGCGGGCCCGGGGTGCTCGGGGCTAGGGTCGGTGGCATGGACATGTTGCGGGGGCCGCAGATTGCCGAGGCACGCCTGACCGACTGGCGCAAGCTCGCGCAGGGCTTGCACGCGCGCTACCTCATCGACGACTTCGCGACGGCCGCGAGCTTCGTGACCTCGGTGGGCGCGGCGGGGGATGCCTTCGGTCATCACCCGCGGGTGACGATCGGCTCCGGCCATGTCGACCTCACGCTCGTCTCCGACGACGCGATCTATCGCGAGGACGACGGGACCGAGCACATAGTCCAGTGGGTCACGCAACAGGATGTCGATCTGGCGAGAGCGATCAGCGATCTCGCTGCCGAGCGGCAGCTCGCCGCGGACCCGGCAGCGGTCACGGCATTCGAATTGGGACTCGACGTCGCCGATTCGGCGAGCGTCGCGCCCTTCTGGGCGGCCCTGCTCACCGGCGATCCGGCTGCCCAGGGCCGTGGCACGCCCGGCGACGAGATCCGCGACGCCGGTGCCCGCGTGCCGAACCTCTGGTTCGGTGATGCGGACCCCAAAGACACTGCGCGCCAACGGGTTCACATCGAGGTGTATGTCGCACCCGAGGTCGCCGAGCAGCGCCTCGCCGCCGCGGTTGCGGCCGGCGGGAGCGTGGTCGACGACAGCGAAGCGCCGGGTCTCGTGGTGCTGGCCGACCCGGAGGGCAACCGCGGCGTCCTGTGCGCCGACACCTCCTCGGTCGCCTCGGCCTGAGCGTTGACGACGATCATTCTCTGGCCGGCCCCGCGGCGACCACGGCGCTCACCGGTGATTGCGCCCTCGGCGCCCGCCGCACCGATCGACGCCGATCCGGCACCGGACGGTCAGCGCGACGACGGCGGTGCCGGGATCGTGGAGGTCAGGACGAAGCGAAGTCGCTGACCGGGCCGTGCCTGGGCGGCCAGCGGCAGGTCGTCCGGGTGCACGACGGCGATGACGGGATAGCCGCCGGTCACCGGGTGGTCGGCGAGGAAGATCAGCGGTTGCCCGTCGGCGGGCACCTGCACCGCCCCGTCGACGAGACCCTCCGAGGGGAGTTCGTCGTCGCGAGACCGCTCGAGCACGGGGCCCAGGAGTCGGACGCCGATCCGGTCGGCGTGCGACGACACCTCATACTCCGATCCCGTCAGGGCCGCCAGCGCCGCCGGAGTGAACCAGTCCGCCCGGGGACCGGGGACCACCCGCACCGTCAGGACCGCCGGCGGTGTCGCCACCGCGGCGTGGTCGACCCCGGGATAGGGGAGGGTCGAGATCCCCACGGGCAGCCGGTCGCCGTCGGCCAGCCGCGCCGGCCCGATGCCCGAGAGCACATCCGTCGAGCACGAGCCCAGCACGGGCGGGACGTCGATACCGCCGCGCACGGCCAGATAGGTGCGCACGCCCCATACGGGTATGCCGAGCTCCAGCGTTTGCCCCGCCCCGAGGTGCAGCGGCGCGGAGCAGTCCCGCGCGCGGCCGTCGATCCGCACCGGCACGGGAGCACCCGTCACCGCCACCGTCAACCCCGCGTGCGCCCGAACCGAGAGCCCGCCGAAGGTCGCCTCGAGGCCCGCGGCGTCC
>Ga0075158_10002198_pt1 | contig 14290 bp, 14 predicted proteins | sample JI91814BDNA_FD_70968 | JGI IMG/M metagenome (GOLD analysis project Ga0075158, IMG submission 70968) | Wastewater effluent complex algal communities from Wisconsin, to seasonally profile nutrient transformation and Carbon sequestration -... | ecosystem: Engineered > WWTP > Effluent > Algae... | reverse complement strand
GATCCAGGTCTGGCGCCAGAAGCTGGTCGCCGTCGACGTGGTCGTGCTCTGGCCAGTGCCTTGGTTGAAGCGATAGTTCATCGCGAAGAAGGCGGCCATGCCACCGCCCAGGTCTTCACGGCCCGAGAGCGTGAAGTTGGTGCGGCCGGAGTTACCGGTCGACATGTTCCACTGACCGTTGACGCGCTGGATCGCAGCGTCGATGCCGCCCGACAGGGTGACAGACGACTGCGCCGAAGCGGCACCGGCGAACGCGCTCAGCACGGCGAGAGCGAGCAGAGATTTTTTCATTGCCAATATCTCCAAGGTTGAGATTTAAGGGGTCCCGATCTGGTAACCGACGGTACCGACCCTGAGGTCGAGGCCTTGCAGCCGATCAGGCCAACCTCCTTACGCGGAAGTTGCATGTATTCCACCAGAGGCCCCGCAGGGGTGCAAAGGCTTCACGGACAATTCGAACCCGCATGTTGTCCGGGCACAACGAAGGTGATTCCGTTGTCAGTGACAACTTCGCGCGCAAGCCAATGCAGGAAACGATCAGGACCCAACATGACCGAATCGCTCGACAGATTTCTGGGATCCATGGACGCCGCTCTGCGGACGTTGTCCGGCCAAGCCCGGGCCGGACGGCCCTCGCCGCAGGCCTCGGAATGCGCGCCGCTGAAGCCAGACGAGCGCGCACTTTCGGGTGCGCTGATGCGGGTGAACCACGTCGGCGAGGTCTGCGCCCAGGCGCTGTATCAGGCCCAGGCCCTGACGGCGCGTTCGCCAGCGCTGCGCGACCAGATGACAGAGGCGGCCCGCGAAGAGCTTGACCACCTCGCCTGGACCGAGCAGCGCCTGCGCGAACTCGATGCGCGCCCGAGTCTGCTCAATCCACTTTGGTACGGAGGGGCTTTCGCCCTCGGCCTGCTGGCCGGGCGTGCAGGCGACCGCTGGAGCCTGGGTTTCGTGGTCGAAACCGAGCGCCAGGTGGAAGAGCATCTGGCAGGCCACCTTGAACGCCTGCCCGCCGACGACCTTGTTTCGCGCGAGATCGTCTCGCGCATGAAGGAAGAGGAAGCCCGCCACGGTCGAGCGGCACAGGAGGCAGGCGCAGCGGCGCTACCGGCCCCGCTGCGATGGGCCATGCGTGGCGCAGCCAAGGTCATGACCCGCACTGCGCACCACATCTGAGCCCCTTGTTCCGCATCGAGGTCTGGCCACGCTCGTGGCAGCGACGGCACCGGGCCCGACGCGGTCAGCCTTCGACGATTTCGTGGCTGACCTGGATGTCGGCGGTCTTGCCGAGCATGGCAGTGGCGGAACAGTACTTGTCGTGCGACAGCGCCACCGCGCGGGCCACGGCGTCGGCATTGAGCTGGCGACCGGTGACCGTGAAATGCATGCCGATGCGCGTGAAGACCTTCGGGTCGGTGTCGGCGCGGTCGGCGGACACCTTCACCCTGCAGCCGCTGACCGCATGCCGCCCGCGCTTGAGGATCAGCACCACGTCGTAGGCCGTGCAGGCGCCTGCACCGGCCAGCACCGTCTCCATCGGTCGCGGCGCCAGGTTGCGCCCGCCGCCGTCGGGCGCGCCGTCCATCGTGATGAGATGCCCGCTGCCCGTCTCCGCCACGAACGCCATGCCGCTGGCGGCCATCCAATCCACCGTGCACTCCATCGCGCACCCTCCATGCTTGAACCGACCGCGATTGTGACGGCGGCCCGCCTATCATCCGGCGCGACGGGACAAGACCGGGACGGAGCCCAGGACCCATGACCGACAAGGCAGGCCGCCGCAGGCGAGCGCCGAACGACTATCTGCAGCGCATCCTCACCGCGCGCGTCTACGACGTGGCCGTGGAGTCGGCGCTCGAACCCGCGCGCACCCTGTCGCGCCGCATCGGCAACCACGTGCTGCTCAAGCGCGAGGACCAGCAGCCGGTGTTCAGCTTCAAGCTGCGCGGCGCCTACAACAAGATGGCTCGCCTGGCCCCGGCCGACCGCGACCGCGGCGTGATCTGCGCGTCGGCCGGCAACCATGCCCAGGGCGTGGCCCTGGCCGCGCGGCGCCTGGGCTGCAACGCCACCATCGTGATGCCGGTGACCACCCCGCGCCTGAAGATCGATGCCGTCAAGGCCCTCGGCGGCGACGTGGTGCTGCACGGCGACAGCTATTCCGACGCCCACGGCCACGCCAAGGCCCTTGAGGCCGAGCGCGGCCTGACCTTCGTGCATCCGTTCGACGACCCGGACGTGATCGCCGGCCAGGGCACGGTGGCGATGGAGATCCTGCGCCAGCACCAGGGGCCGCTCGACGCCGTGTTCGTCGCCATCGGCGGCGGCGGCCTGATCGCCGGCGTGGCGTCCTACATCAAGGCGCTGCGCCCGGAGGTGAAGGTCATCGGCGTGCAGATGAACGACTCCGACGCGATGCTGCGTTCGGTGCGAGCGGGAAAGCGCGTGACGCTGCCTGACGTGGGCCTGTTCTCCGACGGCACGGCGGTCAAGCTGGTCGGCGAGGAGACCTTCCGCCTCGTGCGCGAGCTGGTCGACGACTTCGTGGTCGTGGACACCGACGAGGTCTGCGCCGCGATCAAGGACGTTTTCCAGGACACGCGCAGCATCCTCGAGCCGGCCGGCGCGATGGGCGTGGCCGCCATCAAGCAGTACGCCGCGCGGCACAAGGCCAAGGGCCAGACCTATGTCACGGTGACCTGCGGCGCCAACATGAACTTCGACCGCCTGCGCTTCGTCGCCGAGCGGGCCGATTTCGGCGAGCAGCGCGAGGCCCTGTTCGCCGTCACCATCCCCGAGGCGCGCGGCTCGTTCCGCCGCCTGTGCGAGCTGATCGGCTCGCGCAGCGTGACCGAGTTCAACTACCGCATCTCGGACGCGCGCGAGGCCCATGTGTTCGTCGGCATCGCCATCTCGCAGCGCGACGAGGCCGACCGCATCGGGCGCAACCTCGTGCGCCACGGCTTCGCCACCGTCAACCTCACCGACGACGAGCTGGCCAAGGAGCACGTGCGCCACATGGTGGGCGGGCGCAGCGCGCTGTCGCAGGACGAGCGGCTGTATCGTTTCAACTTCCCGGAGCGCCCGGGCGCGCTGATGCGATTCCTGGACGCGATGCACCCAGACTGGAACATCAGCCTGTTCCACTATCGCAACCAGGGCGCGGACTACGGCCGCATCCTGGTCGGCCTGCAGGTGCCGCGCAAGGACTCGCGCGCGCTGCGCGCCTTCCTCGATGGCCTGGGTTACCCGTACGTCGACGAGAGCGCCAACCCTGTCTACGGGCTGTTCCTGCGCTAGCCCGGCACGCGAACCCGCCTACACTGCCGTCCCGCCGACATCACCCGCCATGCAGCAGAACGCCCCCTCGCTGATCGCGCCCACCGCCAACCCGCTGCTCGAGCGCGCGCTGCGCGACAAGCTGCAGCGCCGCGGCGAGACGATCGGCAGCCTGGGCGAGCTGGAGCCGCTGGCCGTGCGCATCGGCCTGATCCAGAACACCCTCAAGCCGCGCTTTCGCGACTCACAGCTGGTGCTGTTTGCCAGCGACAACGGCCTGGCAGTCGAGGGGCTACCGACGCCGCCGGGCCACGGCACCGCCGAGCGGGTGTGGCAGGCGCTGAAGGGGCAGCTGCCGCTGTCCGCGTTCGCGGCCAGTCACGGCATGAACCTGTCGGTGGTGGATGCCGGTGTGGCCGAGCGGCTGCCGCCTCACGAACGCCTGCTGATGCGCAAGATCGCCCACGGCACGCGCAACGCCCGCGTGGGTCCGGCCATGTCGATCGACCAGGCCCATGCCGCCATCCGCGCAGGCATGGAGATCGGCCAGTCGCTGCCCGGCAACGTGCTGGCCTGCGCGGGTCTGGGCGTGGGCGGCCAGGAGTGCGCCGCGCTGATCCTGTCGCGGCTGACCGGGGCACCGCTGCGAGAGTTCCTGCAAGCCAGCCCGCAGATGGACGGCAATCTGCTGACCCATCTGCTGGTGGTGACTCAGGGCGCCCAGGGCCGCCACCGCGACGTGACCGATCCGGTCGAGGTGCTGGCGGCGTTCGGCGGCTTCGACATCGCGATGATGGCCGGCGCCATGCTGGTGGCCGCAGGCCGTCGCCACCTGATCATGGTCGACGGCCTGCCGGCCTGCGCCGCACTGATGGTGGCCGCGCGCATCGCCGCCCCTGTCACCGACTACTGCGTGTTCTGCCGCAGTCACGGCCACCATGGCCTGGACTACGCGCTGAACCAGTTTCATGCCTCGGCCTTGCTCGAACTGGGCATGGAAAGCACCGACGGTACCGGAGCGACCCTGGCCTGGCCTCTGCTGCGTGCCGCGGCATCGCTGCTTACCGAGGTGGCCGAAGGCGAGGACCCCGGCCCGTCGCGGCCGGGCGAACTGGCGCCCGCAGCGCGCAGCGACGCCTAGCGGGGCGCTGCGCCCGGCGGCGCCGGCACCGGCCGCGGCACCTGGTCTTCTGCGCCAGCCACGGGAAGTTGCGTCGGCATCGGCGCGGGCACCATGGGCGCAGGCGCCGTGCCGATGGCTCCAGCGCCCGGCAGGGCCAGCCCGGGCGCGACGCCGGTACCGCTGCCGGGAGGGCGATTCGACGTGGCCGGCGCCGGCAGCGCGGGCAGTTCGAGCGTCAGTTGCGGCGCCGCGCCGGTCGGGCCGAGCGACGCACCACGGGCACTGACCGACTGAAGCACGATCGGGCCGTCCACCGGCGTGCCGACCCGAAAGCCGCGGGCTGGCTTGCCGTCGACGGCGATCAGTGCGACGCCGATCTGATCGCCACCCTGCCGCGGGGCCGCCACACCCAGCAGCTTGAAGCGCGCCGCCAGCGCAGGCTCGCTGGCCACCGGCATGCCGGTGGCCGCCTGCGGCGGCGCCCCCAGCACGCGCGCCAGGTCGCCACGCGCCGTGGTGGCTGCCGCCACCGTGACGGTATGCGCCGGCGCCGAAGGCGAAGTCGCAACCAGACGCAACAGCCAGAACATCGCGCTGGCCGCCACTGCGGCCCACACCACGAAAGCCGTCAGGCGTGCACTCATGGACTCATTATCATTGAACGATCCACTCCTGCGCGGCCCGCGCCGCAGCCACGATGCGACCCATGACACGCCTTCGCCGCGCCCGCGGCTTCACGCTGATCGAACTGCTGGTCGTGCTGGTGATCATCGGCGTGCTCGGCGCGCTGATCGTGCCCAACCTGTTCTCCAGCGTCGACGACGCCCGCCGCACCGCGGCACGCACCGATGTCAACACGTTGATGCAGTCGCTGCAGCGCTACCGCCTGGACAACCAGCGCTATCCGAGCGCCGAGCAGGGCCTGCAGGCCCTGGTCACCAAGCCCACCTCCGGTGCGATCCCGCCCAACTGGCGGCCCTACCAGCCCAAGCTGCCGAACGACCCCTGGGGTCGCGCCTACCAGTACGTGAACCCCGGCGTGAAGGGCGAGGTCGATGTCTTCAGCTACGGCGCCGACGGGCAGCCGGGCGGCGAGGGCAACGATGCCGACATCGGGTCCTGGCAGTAGGCCGGGCCGCCTGCGGCGCCCCGCCCCGGGCGCGCGCGGCTTCACGCTGATCGAGCTGCTCGTGGTGCTGTTCATCGTGGCGCTGGCCAGCGGGCTGGTCGCCGTGTCCCTGCCCGACCGGGCCCAGGGCCGGCTCGACGAGGACGCCGAGCGCCTGGCCGCGCTGCTGGAAACCGCGCGCGCCGAGTCGCGCGCCTCGGGCATCGAGGTCCGCTGGGAACCATTGGCGCCCACCCCTGACGCCAACGCCGACTTCAGGTTTGCCGGCCTGCCTGCGGCGATGCAGCGCCATACCCGCTGGCTGACGCCCGGCGTCAGCGCCGAGGTCGTCGGTGCCCGCGCGGTGGTGCTGGGCCCGGAACCGGTGCTGCCGGCTCAGCGAATCGTGCTGCGCCTGGACGACCGCCGGGTGGTGCTGGCCACCGACGGACTGGCCCCCTTCACGCGGGCCGCCCTGGAGAGCGTCACGCCATGACGCGGCGTCGCCGCAGCCGGGGCTTCACGCTGGTCGAGGTGCTGGTGGCGCTGGCCATCGTGGCCGTGTCGCTCGGCGCCGGCTTCCAGGCCGCAGCCTCGCTGGTGGACAACGCGTCGCGCCTGGGCGACGTGACCAACGCCCAGTGGTGCGCCGACAACTACCTGGCCAACCTGCGCCTGGCCAAGCAGTTCCCGGGCGTGGGCGACAGCGAGTTCGCCTGCCAGCAGCTCGGCCGCAGCTACACCGGGCGAGTGACGGTGCGCCCGTCGCCGAACCCGAACTTCCGCGTCGTCGATGCCCGCGTGATCGACGACGGCGGCCGCCCGGTGGTGTCGCTGATGACGGTGGTGGGGCGCTACTGACCATGGGCACGACGTCGCGCCCCCGCCCGCCGCGCCGCGCTGCCGGCTTCACCCTGGTCGAGGTGCTGGTGGCGCTGGCCCTGATGGCGCTTCTGGCCAGCATGGCCTGGCAGGGCCTGGCCAGCGTGGCCGATGCGCGTGAGGTCAGCGCACGCAGCGTGGAGCGCACGCTGCATGCCGGCACCGTGGTAGCCCAGTGGGAACAGGACCTCGCCCGCATCCATGACACCGGCGTCGTGCCCGCCATCAGCTTTGACGGCGCCACCCTTCGACTGGTGCGGCGTCAGTCCGACGGCGTGCAGGTGGTCGCCTGGGCCCTGCGCCAGGGCCGCTGGACGCGCTGGGTCTCGCCCGTGGTCACGCGCGGCGGCGCGTTGCAGCAGGCGTGGCTGCGCAGCCAGCAGCTGCTGGGCAACGAGCCCGAGCAGCTGGCCATGTGGGACGGTGTCGAGTCCTGGCAGATCTACTTCTACCGCGGCAACGCCTGGAGCAATGCCCAGTCCAGCGCCGACCTGGCGGCGCCGGCCGGCGCCGCTTCCGGGCCGGTGCGGGCGCAGCTGCCCAATGGCGTGCGCCTGGTGCTGTCGCTCAAGGCCGCGGCGGGCGATCAGCCGGCAGTCACGCTGACGCGCGACGTGGTCCTGCTGCCGCAGGGGGCCTGAACCGATGGCCCGCGCTCGAAGCTGGCAACGGTCGACGCAGCGTGGGGCCGCCCTGCTGGTGGCCCTGCTGATCCTCACCCTGGTGTCCACGCTGGCGGCCGGCATGGTGTGGCAGCAGTGGCGCGCGATCCAGGTCGAGTCGGCGCAGCGCGCGCGCACCCAGTCGGCCTGGATCCTGGGCGGCGCGCTCGACTGGGCTCGCCTGATCCTGCGCGAGGACGCGCGCACCGGCGGCGTCGACTCCCTCAACGAGCCCTGGGCGCGCGAGCTCAAGGAAGCCAAGATCACGTCGTTCCTCGCCCTGGACCGTGACAACAACAGTTCCGCCGAGACCGGCGTGGACGACGCGTTCATCTCCGGCTCGATCACCGACGCTCAGGCGCGCTGGAACCTGCGCCGCCTGGTCGACGCCACGGGCAAGGTGGTGCCGGCGGAGCTGCGCGTCTTCCAGCGCCTGTGCGACACGGCCGGCGTGCCTTCCGGTACCGCCGAGTCGGTGGCGGCGGCGCTGGCGCGCGCCTGGGGTCCGGTGTCGGGCCTGGACCGCGACGCCCGCGACAGCGTTCCGGTCGGCCCGATGCGCCTGTCGCAACTGGTCTGGCTCGACGTCGAGCCGTCCACGATCGAGCGACTCGATCCCTACGTCGTGCTGCTGCCGGCGGCCGACACCACGGTCAACGTGCTGACCGCCCCCGCCGAAGTCATTGCCGCCGTGGTCGAGGGCATGTCGGTCGGCGCGGCCCAGCGCCTGGTGCGCGAGCGCGTGCGCTTCGCCGAGAACGGCACCAACCTGGAAACCGTGCGGCCGTACTTTCCGGCCGATCCGGCCCCCGACCTCGGCGGCATCGGCCTGACCTCCCGCCACTTCGTCGTGCAGGGGCGCCTGCGTCAGGGCGACCGGGTGCTCGAAGAGCGCAGCCTGGTCCAGCGGCGCCAGCTCGAGGTGGTGGTGCTGCAGCGCGAGCACGTCAACCTCCGTGACGGGTCGTGACAGGCGCCCTCATTTCGTCAACGAGCGCCCACTACACTTGCCCGGAAACCATCCCTGGCAGGACGAGTGCCCCTGCACGGCTGTCCCGCCGCTAGCCTTCCCACGCCGACCTCCGCATGGCCACCCTCGTCATCCAGCTGCCCGCGCGCCCCCGCCTCGGCGCCGGTGCGCCTCCGGCAGCCCGCGAAGGCAGCGCCGAGCTGGCCTACGTGCTCACGCCGGACGGCATCAACATCACCCGCCAGGGCCGCTGCGCGCCGGCGCTCATGCCCAAGGCCGACTCGGCGGTGGTCGTGCTGTCCGAGCACGACGTGAGCTGGCAGCGCCTGACGATCCCCAAGGCCCCGCCGGCCCGCCTGCGCGCCGCAGTGGCCGGCGCGCTCGAGGAGCAGCTGCTGGAGGACCCCGAGCAGCTGCACTTTGCCCTGGCCCCGGGCTTTGCCGGCGGGCAGACCGGCTGGGTCGCGGTGATCGACAAGAACTGGCTCAAGTCCGAGCTGGCTGCGCTGGACAAGGCCGGCATCGGCGTCGAGCGCGCCGTGCCCGCGGCCTGGCCCGAGGACACGCCCCTGGGCCATTTCGGTGCGCCCTTCGGTGACGACGCCGCGGCACCGATGGAGCTGACCTGGTCCGACGCCAACGGCGTGATCTGCCTGGGCGTCAATGGCGCCCTGGCGCGCCAGATGCTGCCGCAGTGGGCCGCGCAGCCGGCGCGCTGGACCGCCCACCCGGCCGTGGCCGCGCCGGCCGAGCGCTGGCTCGGCAGCAGCGTCATGGTGCTGGGCGAGGAGCAGCGGGCGCTGCAGGCCATGCGCTCGCTGTGGAACCTGCTGCAGTTCGACATCGCGCCCAAGCACCGCGGCACCGTGGCGCTGCGTGACGCGATGCGGCGCTGGAAAAGCGCCAGCTGGCGCCCCGTACGCTGGGGCCTGGCGGCGCTGGTCGCGGTGCAGATCGCCGGGCTCAACCTGTGGGCATGGCACCTGGAGCGCCAGGTCTCGGCCCGTCGCGACGCGATGACCGCTTTGCTGCGCAGCACCCATCCGCAGGTGCGCGCCGTGCTCGACGCGCCGGCGCAGATGCAGCGCGAGACCGACCTGCTGCGTGCCGCCGCCGGCCGCAGCAGCGACGCCGACCTCGAAACCCTGCTCGGTCTGGCCGCCGCCGCCTGGCCCGACGGCCAGGCGCCGCTGTCCAACCTTCGCTTCGACAACGGCCGCCTGTCGTTTGCCGCCACCGGCTGGAACGACGCGCAGATCGCCCAGTTCCGCAGCCAGTTCGGCGGTGACTGGAGCGTGGCGCAGGACGGCACCACGCTCACCATCACGCGCAACACCGCGCCGGCCCGATCCTGATGAACACCGCCACCACCCGCTTGACCGCCGCCTTGGCGCCTGCGCAGGCCCGTTGGCAGGCACTGGGCGCGCGCGAGCGCCGCCTGCTGGTCTGGGCCGGCCGGCTGCTGGCCGTGGCCCTGGTGTGGTTCGTGGCGGTGCAGCCGGCCTGGCGCACGGCACGCGCCGCGCCGGTCCGCCTCGACCAGCTCGACTCGCAACTGCAGCAGATGCAACGCCTGGCCGGCGAGGCGCGCCAGTTGCGCGGCGCACCGGCCGTGGGCGCCGTGCAGGCCCAGGCCGCAGTCAAGGCCGCCTGCGACGCGCTCGGCGGCGCTGCGCGGCTGCAGCTCGGCGGCGACCGCGCCACGATCACCTTCACCAACATCGGCGGCCCGCAGCTGCGCGAGTGGTTCGACGAGGTGCGCACCGCGGCGCGCGCGCGTCCGCTCGAAGCTTCGCTGACGCGGGGCACGCAGGGTTACAGCGGCACGGTGGTGCTGGCACTGCCCGGAGGAGGCTCCTGATGGCCTGGTTCCGCCGCAACCGCCCGCCGGCCCGTTTCGCCCGCACCGGCTTCGCCGAGACGACGCTGGCCGAGCTGGCGTGGCAGCGCACCCGCACTTCAGCCCATCGATGGGGCGCCGCCGGCGCCCTGATCGGCGCCCTGGTGGCCCTGGTGGCTTTCATCCCGGCCGGCTGGGTGGCCGGCGCGGTGGCTTCGGCCTCCGGCCAGCGCGTCCTGCTGGCCGATGCCCGCGGCACGCTGTGGAACGGCAGTGCGCTGCTGGTGTTCACTGGCGGCCCGGGCAGCCGGGACGCCACCGCCCTGCCCGACCGGCTCGAATGGCGACTCGGCCTGGCGGGCCTGCTGCCCGAGCTGCGGCTGCGCCAGGCGTGCTGCCTGCGCGGCGAGGTCCGTGCGGTGGTCACTCCGGGCTGGGGCCGACTGGCCGTGCAGGTGCGCCCCGACCAGGGCACCACCATCGGCCAGTGGCCCGCGGCCGTGCTGACCGGGCTCGGCACCCCCTGGAACACCCTGCAGCCCGGTGGCACGCTGCGGCTCACGTCGCCCGGCCTGTCGATCGAGTCGGTGCAGGGTCGCCTGCGCTTCACCGGCGACGCGGCGCTCGACATCGCCCATGCATCCTCCAGCGTGTCCACGCTCGACACGCTCGGCAGCTATCGCCTGACGTTGAGCGGCGACGCCGACAGCAGTGCCGGCGCCCGTCTGGAGCTGGTCACGGTGGGCGGCGCGCTTCAGCTGTCGGGCACCGGCCAGTGGTCGGGCGGCGGACTGCGCTTTCGTGGCGAGGCCTCGGCCGCCGAAGGCAGCGAGCCGGCCCTGAACAATCTGCTGAACATCATCGGACGGCGCCAGGGCGCGCGCTCCGTCATCTCGATCGGATGAACCCATGAAGCGATCCTTGCCCCTCCAACTTGCGCCGGTTCTCGCCGCCGCCCTCGGGCTCGCTGCGGTCGGCACCGCACCGGCGCAGCCCGCAGCGCAACCCGCAGCCAAGCCGCGCGCGGCGGCCCCGGCTTCGGCCGGCTCGCTCAAGGCGGGTGCGCGCGTCACGCTGAACTTCGTCAATGCCGACGTGGAAGCCGTCACGCGCGCCATGGGCGCCATGATGGAGCGGCAGATCGTGGTGGACCCCCGCGTCAAGGGCTCGATCACGGTCTACAGCGAAACCCCGATGACCGTGCGCGAGGCCTATGTGAACTACCTGGCCGCGCTGCGCGGCCTGGGCTTCACGGTGGTCGAGAACTCGGGGCTGCTCAAGGTGGTGCCCGAGGCCGATGCCAAGCTGCAGGCCGGCACGGTGTCCATCGGCGACACCGGTCGCCGTGGCGACCAGATCCTGACCCAGATCTTCCGGCTCAACCACGAGAACCCGAACAACCTGGTGGCGATCCTTCGGCCGTTGATCAGCCCCAACAACACCATCAACGCCAACCCGGGCAACAACTCCCTGGTCATCACCGACTACGCGGACAACCTGTCGCGCATCGGCAAGATCATCGCGGCGCTGGACCAGCCGTCGGCCAGCGACATCGAGGTGGTGCCGCTGCAGCACGGCGTGGCCGCCGACCTGGCGCCGATGGTGCAGCGCCTGGCCGAGGGCAGCTCGGCTGCGACGCCCGGCCTGCCGGCGCAGGCTGCCGGCGCTGTGTCGGTGATCGCCGACTCGCGCAGCAATTCGCTGATCGTGCGCGCCGGCAACCCGGCGCGCCAGCAGCAGGTGCGCTCGATCATCGACAAGCTCGACCGCCCCGCGCAGGGCGGCGGCCCGGCCGGCAGCGTGTGGGTGGTGCACCTGAAGAACGGCGACGCCACCAAGATGGCCCAGGTGCTGCGTGCCGCGTTCGGCGGCGGCGGCGGCGGATCCGGCGGCGGCAGCCTGAGCCTGTCGCAGCCGTCGATCAATACGCTGCCCACCGCCACCGGGGCCCAGGGCCAGGCAGGCGCCACCTCGGCCGCCGCGGCACCCATCCAGGCGTCGCAGGGCCCGTCCACGGGGGGCTTCATCCAGGCCGACCCGTCCACCAATTCGCTGATCATCACCGCCGCCGAGCCGCTGTACCGGCAGGTGCGCTCGATGATCGACCAGCTCGACACGCGCCGCGCGCAGGTCTACATCGAAAGCCTGATCGTCGAGGTCAAGGGCGACAACGCAGCCGAGTTCGGCATCCAGTGGCAGGGCCTGTCCGGAAACCGCGGCGACAACACCATCGGCGCCATCGGCACCAACTTCAGCAACACCACGGGCGGCAACATCCTCGACCTGACCGCAGCCACGGTCACCGGCGGCCGTACGGCCGACCCGAGCATCGTCGGCACGGGCCTGAACATCGGCATCCTGCGCAACATCGCCGGCACCTACGGCGTGGCCGCCATCGCGCGCATGCTGCAGACGCAGACCAACACCAACATCATGTCCACGCCGAACCTGATCACGGTGGACAACGAGGAAGCCAAGATCGTCGTCGGCGACAACGTGCCCTTCATCACCGGCCAGTTCACCAGCACCGGCACCGGCACGACCAACCCGTTCCAGACCATCGAGCGCAAGGACGTGGGCATCACGCTGCGCATCAAGCCGCAGATCGGCGAGGGCGGCACGGTGCGCCTGCAGATCTTCCAGGAAAGCTCCAGCGTGGCCACCCAGGCCACCGGCACCGCCGGCACCGGCCCGACCACGCGCAAGCGCTCGATCGAGTCCAACGTGATCGTCGACGACGGCTCGATCCTGGTGCTGGGCGGCCTGATCGAGGACCGCTTCGAGGACACCAAGAGCAAGGTGCCGCTGCTGGGCGACCTGCCGCTGGTGGGCAACCTGTTCCGCAGCGAGACGCGCAAGAAGGAACGCACCAACCTGCTGGTGTTCCTGCGCCCGATCGTGATGCGCACGCCGGACGACGCCAACAAGCTCTCGCTGGACCGCTACGACATCATCCGCGCCCAGCAGAAGGACGCGCAGCCGGCGTCGCACCTGCTGCTGCCGATCAACGAGTCGCCGGTGCTGCCGCCGCAACGCGCGGCCAGCCAGCCCGCCGCGGCGCAACCCCTGGGCGGCGCGCCCAAGGCGCCCTGAGGACGCGGCCCATGGGCGCCCGCCACCCGCTGCCGTACGCCTTCGCCAAGGCGCACACCCTGCTGCTCGAGGACGACGGCCAGCAGCTCACGCTGTGGGCCGGCGAGCATGCGTCGGTCACGGCGCTGTCGGAAGTGCTGCGCGTCTACGACGTCAAGCGCTTCGAGCGCGAGCCGCTGGGGACGCTGGCGCAGCGCATCGCCGCGGCCTATGCCGGCGGCGAAGGCAGCGCTGCTGCGGTGGTCGGCGAGGTGGAAAGCGCGGTCGACCTGTCGCGCATGATGCAGGACCTGCCCGCCGTGGAAGACCTGCTCGAGGCCGCCAACGACGCACCGATCATCCGCATGCTCAACGCGCTGCTGACCCAGGCGGCCAAGGACGGCGCGAGCGACATCCACATCGAGCCCTACGAGCGCAATTCGTCGGTGCGTTTCCGCGTCGACGGCACGCTGCGCGAGGTGGTGCAGCCCAACCGCGCGCTGCACGCCGCGCTGATCTCGCGCCTGAAGATCATGGCCGAGCTGGACATCGCCGAGAAGCGCCTGCCGCAGGACGGCCGCATCAGCCTGCGCATCGGCGGCCGCGCCATCGACGTGCGCGTGTCGACGCTGCCCAACGCCCACGGCGAGCGCGCCGTGCTGCGCCTGCTGGACAAGGGCGAGGCCAAGTTCTCGCTCGAGTCGCTCGGCATGAGCGGCGCCGTGCTCACCAAGTTCAAGCAGCTGGTGCAGCAGCCGCACGGCATCGTGCTGGTCACCGGCCCCACCGGCAGCGGCAAGACCACGTCGCTGTATGCCGCGCTGCAGACCCTGGACACCGCCACCACCAACGTGCTGACGGTCGAGGACCCGATCGAGTACGAGCTGCCCGGCATCGGCCAGACGCAGATCAATGCCCGGATCGACCTCACCTTCGCCAAGGCCCTGCGTTCGATCCTGCGCCAGGACCCGGACGTGATCATGATCGGCGAGATCCGCGACTTCGACACCGCGCAGATCGCGATCCAGGCCTCCCTGACCGGCCACCTGGTGCTGGCCACCGTGCACACCAACGACGCGCCGTCGTCGGTGACGCGGCTGATCGACATGGGCGTGGAGCCCTACCTGCTGTCGTCGTCGCTGCTGGGCGTGCTGGCTCAGCGCCTGGTGCGCAAGCTGTGCCCGCACTGCAAGCGGCGCGACGAGCGCGGCCGCTGGCATCCGGTGGGCTGCGACGAGTGCGGCCGCACCGGCTACAAGGGCCGCACCGGCGTCTACGAGCTGATGACCGCCGACGACAAGGTGCGCGCGCTGATCCACAGCCGCGCCGCGGAGAGCCAGCTCTTCGTTGCTGC
>Ga0075158_10002194_pt1 | contig 14311 bp, 16 predicted proteins | sample JI91814BDNA_FD_70968 | JGI IMG/M metagenome (GOLD analysis project Ga0075158, IMG submission 70968) | Wastewater effluent complex algal communities from Wisconsin, to seasonally profile nutrient transformation and Carbon sequestration -... | ecosystem: Engineered > WWTP > Effluent > Algae... | reverse complement strand
GATTCGCGTTGACCCCTTCCGCGATCGTGTCGTAGTCCATGCTGAGAATCTTGGCCAGCTTCTTGTTGTCCTTGTAGGACTCCGATGTGGGGTTGTCGAGCTCAGAGACCTTCCCGTACCGGTAGTACATGAAGGGGAAGAACTTCCCGGCAGTGTGGTCCTCGGAGTCGTACAGCGAATCCAGGCTTGGATGCGTCCCCACCCCCATCTGATACATCCAAAACTTCACTACCCCATCCGCCTTGTAGCGGGCATGGAAGTAGTCTGCGTTGTCGTCGTACCCAATGACCGGAAAGCTGAATGCCTCGCGCTGGAGCACATTGGTGGCATCGAGCCAGACAACGTGAACACGGATGTGCTCTTCAACCGCTGAGGGGGAGACCTCCACCAAGGAGTGCTTGATGAGGGACCTTGTATAGGGCGTACCTGTAGTACGTTCCGGGGTGTATCCCGCGTTGGGCGCGACCCCCCATTGCTGCAGTGACTGCTGCTCGACGGTGGCCAGCATGGTCTGAGGAACCACCACCACCATATCGTCCAGATAAACGGTACGCCCCTTGGCAGCCGATAGATTGGCCAACACATTCGTCGAGGGGTTGTAGCCATGCGAGGCCAACAGGGTCTGCCAACCAATGTGCAAACTGTTGGGGGGGCCGTACTGTGCGTAATCCATTTGGATTACCGCGTTCTCCACCCCCTCCAGCACGGTCTGGGTGCTCTGTAGCAGCGTGCGTCCGGGTATCTTGAACTGCCCTGAGGGCAGTCCGTGGACGTAGTTCCCCCGTGCGGCGAAGCTGTATAGCCGCTCTGCCCGCACCCCCACGCTGGAGATCATCTCCTCCAGCACATGCTCGATAAGGTCCCCATTCTGGAATAAGGCATTGACGAGGCCCGATTTGGCTGCATTCGGGACCTTGTCATCCTGGATCACCCGATCCACCTGAGTGCCTACATAAGTCTTTGTTCTTCCCATGGTTCCTCAGCGCCGCAAGTAAAAAAAGGGGAGCCAGACGCCCGGCTCCCCAAAGATGCAACAGCTGTCCAGGCTAGGTTGCACCGATACCTGCTCGGAGCTTGGCGATCACGGCAGAAATTGCGGTGTTATCCAGGCCAGTGCCTGCAACACCGGTCTCCTCGTTCGTGGTTCGTTGGACGGACCACACATCGGCCATCAGCTTGGCCGCTTTCTGTTCAGCGTCTCGGGCAAAGCCAGAGGTCTGGGCACCGTAGAGCCCCTTCTGCTTCCCGATCACGCTGTCTTCATCCACACCCATGGCTTGTGTCTGAGCACGCTCAGTGGCCACCTTCTGGGTCAGGAGAGCCATCTCCTCGCCCGTCTTCAGGATCTGCTTGGCGATCAGGTCGAACTCGGCCCTCAGCTTGCATTCCTGGGCCTCCAACACCAAGCCCTGCTTGGGGATGTTCAGCGCTTCAGCAACCAGGTTCGTGGTCTGCTGGGTGACGTGGTTCTTCTGGGCATCCAGCACCAGGCCTTGCTTCGGAATGTTCAATTCCTCAGCTGCCAGGTTCTCGGTCTGTTGGACGATGTGCAGCTTCTGCACACCCAGCAACTCGCCCTGCTTGACCAGGTTGCCGTTCTCAGTCAGCGCATTCGCAGTCTGCTGCGTCACCAGGCTGGTTTGGGCCGTGGTGTGCGCGGCTTCGACCTCGAGCTTGTTGACCTGCGCATCCAGGACTTCGCCCTGCTTCGGGATGTTCAAACCCTCAGCAGTGATGTTGGCAGTCTGGGCCTCGAGGTGAGCGATCTCCGCGGGGATCTTCAGCTGGGTGGCTTGCAGGATGGCGAGCTCAGCTTCTGCCTTGCTGACCTGTACGGTAGCTAGCTCGATCTGCTTGGCGATCAACTCCGCTTCAAGGGCGTTCTTGTCCTTCTGCAGCAGGAACGCCAAACCAGTCTGCATGGCCAGTTCGACCTGGCCAAGATAGACGGTTGAGTACTCGCTACCCTTGATACGACCCTGAACGAACTCCTGATCCAGGTGCGCCTTGGTAGCGCGCATCAGGACATCAAAGATGCCCGCACCGGTGGTTGTAGCTGCTGTGAGGTCAGCAATCGTCAATGCGGGCATCTGTCAGTCCCTTCGCTTATTCGCCAGCCGCCATGGCCTGACGCTGAGCCAGATCACGCAGCTCCTTCTCGGTCAGCTGCGGCAGGATCTCGATAGCGAATTCACGGATCAACTTGCCTTGGCGCATCGTCACGCCGTTTTTGGTTTTGCTGCTCACAAAGATTTGGCATTGCTTGTCTTTCAGCATTTCAAACATGATGCGAGGGACATGCCAGCCTTCCTCAGCATTGAAAGGAACATATTTGCTAACCGTACCGACCAGGCGATTTCCCACCGTGATGATCTCGCCGTCCCATTCCTTTTTGGCCGGGTTCATGCAGCTGAGGCGGATACGCACCAGCGCCAGGGCTTCCATCTTCAGTCGCTTGCGGCGCTCACCCTCGGTCTCAACTTTGGGAGCAGGCGGGAGGTTCTGAACCTTTTCTTCAGGCGGGGCCTGGCCCTCGACTTTTTCATCAGCGGAGACAGCAGCAGCGATCTTGTCGCGCAGCTTCTCGACACCGATGGAGGGGTGGTAGGTGATGCCCATCAGGTCAGCACGGGCCTTCAAGGTGGTCAATTCGTCTTGGGTCAGTTCGGTATCGGACATGTTGGTTCCTGTGTTCTGGTGGTGTGTCAGCGTGGGTGAAGGGTCAGGGGCCGAAGCCCCTGCCCTCAGTCACTTATTCGCTTAGAGGCGAGCCACGGTCTTCAGCACTGCAATACGCTCAGAGCGCAGCAGCATGAAGCCGTAGTACCACTTGATCGACATGAAGCCGGTCTCACCGTAAGGATCGTTACGGTCAGCCGTGGCATCACCAGGCTTCTTGTGGGTGATCTTGAACTTCACCGTCTTGCCATCGGTCTGGAAACCGATCGTGGTGAAGCTCTCATCACCGACCACCAGGATCGGGAAGATGTCGAAGCGGTTGTTGGTTTCATAGCTATTGCTCGAGCCGGTGGCATCCGCGCCCGCACCAGACCACTTCAACATCTCCGGCACCACGACGAAGCGGAAGTTGTCCACCGCCCCTTCTTCACCCCGCAGCGTGGTGCCCCCGGCTGCATACTTCTCAGCCGAGATCCAGGCCGGGTTGTTGTGCAGATCCTTCATGGCCTTGAGAGTCGGCAGGAGCTCCGAACCGATGTAGGCCACACGGCATGCCGGCAGGGTCTTGGTATCGACCATGCGCGAACCAGTGATCACCGTGGTGTGCTTCGGAGTGCGGTTGTTGTCCAGGTCGATCGACAGGCGCATCAGATCGGTGTAGGTCACCAGATCGTTCTCCCCCATGGTCTGCACGGTCAGCGCATCGCCGCAAATCTTCACGGTGGAGGCGCCAGTCAGTAGATCCACTTGGAGGGCATCCTCAGTGATCTCGTTGGCGCCCATCACCATTTCACGGTTGATGTGCATCATCAGATCGGCGTCCGAGTCGAAGTCCACCGATTCCTGGGTGTACTCATCAAAGAAGCCAAACTTCTCGAACGTGCCTTCCAGCTCCTTGCGCTTGAAGCCCACACGGTTCACCCGGCCACCGTTCTCACTCAGGGCCGGCATCTTCCCGGAGATGGTGCCAATGTCTTTGGACGAGCCGTACAGGTTGCCCGAGCCCGCCTGAACGATCGCACCCAGATTGCGCGCCAGGATGGCGTTGGTCTTGGTGGTGTTCAGGTAGCGCACAACCCGCTTGGTCAGGGTGATGCGAGTCAGGCCCGTGCCACCCGATTCAGCAGCGCCTGCAGTGGCCACGACTTCAGCACTCTTGACACCCGTGACGGTGTTGTATGCGTTGATGTTGTCGTTGATTTCAGCCGTGGCAGCCGCAGCGGAAGCATTGGCCACCATGATGAACTCAGGAAAGGTGACGAACTGCTCGGTAGTCAGGATCGTTGCGCCTGCCGCGTCAATGCCCTGGTCGTTCAGATTGGCTGCATCGAGCAAGGGCAGGTAGTGGTAGCGCTTGATCTTCTTGCCCATGTTCTTGGGCATCGAGGTCACGTCCGCCAGCTGGGTGAAGTATTGCGATTTTTGAGCTTCGATCAGGGCCTTCTTCTGATAGAAGAAATCGCCGCTGAGTTGGCCGGCACCTTGGGTGCCGACATCGGAGGTAGTACCGCCGGTGTTGTATTGACGAGTCATGTCTTTTCCTTTCGAGGGGGTATATGCAAAAAGTGTTGGTTACCGGAACTTCGGCTCAGCCAACTTTGCAAACTCCTCATCCGACATCGACAAGGGGTTGTATTCCTTGGGAGTCGTAGTAGGAGCAGCTGGCTTGGTCGAGCTGGCAGCTCGCCGTCTGTTATTCAGTTCGGCTTCGTCGACCTTGGGCTTCGGTTGGACGATCACAGGCGTTGCGGGTTGATTCGGTTGCACCGTGTTCTTGGTGAACAGGTGGTTGAATCCGCCACGGGCCTGGATTGCGTCACCGACTTGCCGATAGGCTTCGATGTCAGACAAACCTTTCAAGCGACCAAACACACGCTCTCGCTCGATCTCGGTACTGATCAGGTCATAGATACCACTGGCCATGTGGTCATCAATAACCTTCAGCAGTTGAGGTGCTTGCGAAATCGCCTGCTTGCTTGCAACGTCCCACTTATTGCTAACCACGTCGAGAGTCCGGGTGTACGTTGTGGAATCCTTGATGTCATCCAGAACCGTATCCAGCTCGATCTCGCGCTCGTCAACAGCGTAAGCAGTCTGCTTGTATGCGCTTGCTTTCTCGGCATCCAGATCCATGGGATCGATGCCGCTCTCCTTGACCAATTTGTTGATCGCACCTGGGTCTTTCTTACCCAGGTCAATCATGAAACTGATCTTCTCTTCGCTCAGGAGGCCGTTGTTCTCCAACAGCTTCATGAGCTTCAGATTGGGTTTCAGGGCCGCCATCTTCTTGTTGTAGTTGGCGCCCATCTGCATCAGGTTGATCGCGTCATCGACGCTACCTACCTGGACTTCACGACCATTGGCTTTGAAGGGAGCCGTCAGACGTTCGTACTCAGCCTTGTAATCAATGGCTGGGGCTTCGTCCTTCGTCTCAACCTTCTTAGCTGGATCGTCTACGGTGCTGCTTGCATCCGCCACTTCAGGCGCCGCCTTGCTGGCCGGGGTGCCCCCGTCTGCGCCGGCGTCTTCTTCCGTGGCTTCTGCCGCAGCACCTTCTTTGGTTTCTTCTACATCCTGAGTTTCAGGAGCCTCTTCAGAAACCGCTTCATCAACTACGGGAGCTTGTTCCGCTACTACCGGAGCTGCAATGGCCGGAGGACCGGACATGTTCATGATCTCGTCGTCGGACATCTCCAGGAAGGAGTTCTCGAGGACCTGGTCTTCCACTTGGTTGTCGTCATCCATTACATATCTCCCTCAGCAATCAGCTCATCCCGCACGGCTTCATCGGTTTCGATGGCTTTCAGTGCGATCGCAGCGTTGTGCTTCACGGTGCGGAAGTAGCTCAGCAGTTGGCCGATCGCATCGATCTGACCAATCACCGCGGCTTGACGCTCCGGGGTTTGGAATGCCGGGTCACCACGGAGGTGCACCAGGCGAATGGCTTCCTTCTCCAGATACCCTTCCTTGATGACTTTCCGGAAGTCCCGGTTCTCCATCAAACGTGACAGTGCTTTGTCGAACTCGACAATCTCTTGTGCCTGTTTGATGTTTTCCTCAATCTGCTGGACGGTGTCGTTGATCATGTTGGTTTAGGTATTAGTGGACCGGGTATTGATTACCCGGCCCGAACTATATAACAGGAATTACTTCTTAGTTACTGCCCGAGATTTCACATACTCTTTGACCAACTCATGCTGTCGATCTTTGGCATTCTCTTGCTGAGCCAAAGCGTTATCCAGCAGCTTGAGTTCCCCTTGAGCACGGGCCTGTGCACCATGGAGTTCCTTGGCTCGTTCCTGGGTAACTCCAGACTCCTGCTCCACGAAGTCGAGATTCTTCTGGTCAGTATCTGATTGGAGATTCCCCTGCTTCACTTGCTCGGTACCTACCTTGGCAGCATCGAGTTGTGCACTGGCTTGGTATTGCATAGCCCTGGCTTGAATCTCAGCAATCTCTGCTTCGAGTTTGGCAATCTCCAACTCTTGAATACGCTGAGCCATGGGATCAGGCTGAGGCTCATACGATTCAATCTTCTTGGCCAGGTCAGGCATCTTTCGCAGACGGGCAATATCCGAAAGGATCATCTTGGTCATGCCGGGATCACCATTGGGGCCAATGGTCTGGAACATGAAAGCCAGTTGCTCAGCCTTGTTGTTGTCTTCCTCAGCCGTCGAGATTGAGAGCTCGAGGTCAAAGGAACCAGGCAAGTCATCACGACGCACCGTCACAAACTCTTCGTTCGTGACTCGAACCACTTCCTCCTCAGAGAGGAACTCGGCGTTCATGGAGATGAACTTGCGACCGATCTTGACGATGCCGTTGGAGAGACGGCGCAGGATGCCCAGCTCACGCTTGGATGCGGCGTCCAGGGCTCCACGCACACCGGCAGCCACATCACCCAGGGATGAACCAGAGATGCCCTGGCTAAAGCTCTTCACACCAGTGAGAGACTCAGCCTCGTAGTTCTGCAGCTGCAACATGAACTGAGCCGACTGTGGGATCTCCGGGTAGGTGTGCATGAACACGCCTTGGCGAGGGTCGACGTTCGGGTTGAACTCGTAGTCCTGGCCCTTGTCGAACTTGCGCCGGTTGGTCACATCGAGCATGTCCTTGCGGAGGCCCGTCTGACCATTGGCGCTCTTGCCCATGATGTCAATCATTCCCCGGGTGACAGCACCAATGACCTTCTGGTTGTCTTCCAGGAGAGCCCCATCAGGCTCACCGTAGGTCTCACCCCGCACCGGCAGGTAGTGCTCCACGATGAAGGGAATACCTTTGTCCGGGAACGGGTTGAGCTCCAAGCGGATCATTACGTCGCCCACCCAGGCAGCCACGATGGGAACCACCTTGCCGGTCTTGTGGATGTCCCAGTAACCCCAGTACTCATGCACAACGAACTTCTTCCGCGGCTCGTCGTTGAAGTTGAAGTTGTGCTGCCCACCATCCGGTGAGTGATCCGGCTGGCTCAGCGCCGAATTGCCGGTCAGGTTGATCCGGTCCAGGTTCTTGTAGCGCTTGTCCTTCCGGAGGATCGACAGCGACGACTCGAAGGTGAAGACGGCGAAGCCAGCCTTCTCGATGTTGCCCTTGCAGGTCGGATCGAACACCACGTTCTTGACCTTGCAAACCTCCAGGGTCGGACGGTTCTTGAGCACCCGGGTCTTCTTGACCAACTCGGTCGCACCGGTATCGACAGGACGAATAGGAACGCCCTGCTCGATGGTCAGGTCATGGGCCTGCTTGAGCTCATCGGGAACATCGGTGGCGTACTGGCTCGGGGACTCTGCCTTCAGCTGAGCCAGTTGTTGGTGCATCGGGGCGAACGAAGGATCCACCACGTACTGGAAGACCGGGACCTCCTCCTGGTACTCCTCGTCTTCGAACTCCCAACCCACTCGCACGATCACCGTGCCTTCATCGACCGCGGCTCGCACGTACTCATCGATGAAGCGAACCTTGTCAATGGAAGAGCTGAACTGGTGATTCAGCAGCAGCTGATTCTGTTGTGCTGCCTTCCGGTCTTCCCAGGTCTTCGGTTTGACATTGAAGACATCTGCCGTACTGAGGAAAGGTTCACTCAATGCGGCATATCGCCACTCGGCTTGCTTCCGAATCAGCTTCGGAACAATCGAGGAATTGCCATCAGGCGTTTTGACTTTCGCACTGCCCGTGACATTCAGGTTATCCAGCCAGGTATCGATCTTCGAATTCTGGCTGTCATGAATTGGTTTGGCTTCCTGCAAGTCCTGCTTCAGAGCAAGGAGAGTAGGTGCGTTCTTCCAATCAGTAAGCGGCTTCAATGGAGCTGCAGTATCTTGCATGTGTTCATTCCTGTGCGTGGCTTACCAGGTGTGGTGGCTACAATTCTTTAACCCTAAACCCCAGCAAGAGAAAGAAAACTATGCGTATTCAACCCCTGCATACTGGCTTCATTATGCCGACAAAAGGTTCGGCCCAAGCCGGAGCATTCGATCTGTATATGCCAGAGCCTGGTTCTGCCAATGGAGATTCCAAGTTATATGGCCTGGGTTTCGCAGCAGAAGTCCCTGAAGGCCATGTCGCTTTGATACTGCCCCGCTCGAGTACCGGTGCCAAGTTCGGCCTGGAACTGAACAACACCTGTGGAGTCATCGACTCCGATTACCGCGGTGAATGGAAGGCAGCTCTTCGTACCAAGAATGGCTTCACGCTGTCCTGGGCTGCAGGTGACCGCCTGCTGCAGTTCCTGGTTGTGCCCGTGGCCAATGTCCAACTTGAACTCTCAGATACTCTCGGGGATACGGCCCGGGGTACTGGTGGCTTTGGTTCCACTGGGAACTAGGAATACTCTCCCGAGTATTCGCTATTCGCAAATAGAAAAGGCCCCATGAGGGGCCTTTTTCTTTGGGTAGTATCTTTATACCCAGCCACCACTCCGCAAGCGAGTATTGGTCCGCTCCTGTTGAATCTGAACCCCCTGCCCTTCCAATGCCTGGCAGGCTTCTTCATACTTGGCGAAGTAACTGTTCCCGGCATGGAATTCGTTTGTCATACCCACCGGGTTATTCACTCGACTACCCACGTAATACAGCAAAGCCGAGAGATGAGATTCAGGGAGATCGAGCAGAGTATCTTCGGGATCGATATACCCGTCTTCCACGATCAGCTTGTTGTGATTCCCACGGTACTTGATAGTGAGATCCTGCAAGCTCACACTCTCAGGCACATAGAGAGTCAAGCTACTGGGCGTGGTCAACGACAGTGGGTTGCTCGGATCGTTGAGAGGCAACCCAGTCCCATCCGCTGCCAATACCTCTTCCACCTTGATGATGTCATCCAGGAAAGGTGCAGAGGCATCATCAATCAAATACCGCACTGCCTCATCAGATGAGCCAGTAACTGCGAACTTACTATATAACTGGTATTTCGTCTGGTCAGGTTGGAGACGGAGAATCAATTCCCCCTTCTTCAAACTGAATCGAGAATAGATTGCAGTGAGCCCCAGGTTGATATGACCCACAACCCTTGCGTAGTTATTCTCATCAATAACCCCTGGCTGATTCCCACCGATACACAGTTGGGAAAACTCACCAGAGCTCAATTGGTCAAACACTTCTTGTAGTTGCATATTCATTCCTCAGTTATTCAAATCAAACGATGTATGCGGCCAGCCGATCAGGTATTGCGTTGTCGTTGTCGAGATCCCACATACCCCCATCACTCTGCTGAACCATCGCCGCCTCTTCAGAGGGTTTCCAAGGACGCAGAGACGAGAGCATCGAGATCGTGTCAATGCCATCGTCGTGCTTGCTCTTGAAGCCACCCATCGAAGCCAGGCTCAGCTCGTTCATCAGCTCAGCCACCGGTGCTTCGGTCTTGCGCTCGACAGGCAGGAAAATCTTGCGGGCCTTGAACAAGGGCACCACCGTCATGAAGCGCACCATCTTGTTGGTGTTCGGGCGGAGGCCTACATCCTTGCTGTCTTCCTCTGAAGCCAGAGGGAAGAAGATGTTCCTCTCCAGCATCTGGTCCTGAATCCAGGAGATGAAGCCACCCTGCTGGCCCGTCACCTCGATACCCACCTGCTGGGGTCGGTACTGCTGGCTCAGTCTGAACAGGTCATCGACGTTCTTGTTCATCAGCTGGCGCTTGCACACACCATCCACCCAAAGCCAGTCACCCACGTTGTTGTAGGCCCAGACACTGATGAACGAGAAGTCAGCCTTCTGCTTCTCGCTGGTGGCGAAGTCGGTGGTGATGTAGAAGTTGAAGCGCTGCTTGTTGCGCAGCACTGCGTCCAACTTGTACCAACCGATGTCTCCATCCTGGATCAAGCGATCCTCGTCGCTCATGATCCGCAGCATCAGCTCCTGGTTGAAGGTCTCGACCTTCCCCATCTTGACCGCGGTGTCGTACTGCTCCTTGACGTAGGCGTAGGTGAATCGATCGGGCCACGAGCCACGAAACTCCGACTCCTCGCACGGGAAGGTCTCGCACACCGGGAACACGTTCACCGCCCAGGCACCCGACTCCACCGCCTTGTAGAGCGGGTCCTTCGAGTTGAAGGGGGTGCCTGACCAAATGATCATGTTCTTGGTCGGATGCAGCGCGTAGTTCACCGCCTTGTAGACGGTGTCTTCCACGGCTGCGATCACAGTGGCAGAGCGTGCGTCTTCGTCGCTGATCAAGTCATCGAGCACTGCGATGCCAGGTCGCTTGCCCATCTCCTTGGCTCCGCGAACACCGGTCTTGGCGCCGTAGCCCTTGACGATGAAGACCTTGCCGTCTGCGTTCTTGAACTCCCACCGGATGTCGGTGAACCGGATCTCAGGCACGTACTCACGCAGGAAGTCGGAGTTCTCCCAACGGAACTCCAGGTTCTTGCGCATGTTCTTGACGCCGTTCTCGATCGAGTCCGAGACATAGAGCGCCAGGTCCACCTGGCCAAAGCCAGGGATCTCCCCATAGGTGGCGATGTAGAGGAACAGGTACTCACCCATCACCGTGGTCTTGGCAATGCCACGGTGACATAGGTTGATGACCCGTCGACCCCCTTGGGTGATCGTGTCCAGCATCCGGTAGTGAACGATCGGGGTCTTGTGCTCCTCACCCTGCTGACCATTCACCAGCTTGATGAAGGTGACGAACTCCAGAGCGAAGTCGCTGGGCACGTATCCAGGATCGTCCGAGTAGTCCGTGCTGTTGAGGTAGTCCTCAACCTTCCAGGGAGCAAGAGCCTCCGCTACTGCATCGCGTGCGCTCATGTGCTCAGGTTCTTCCGAATGTTCAAGCCAGTAAAGGGACTGAAGTCCACACGCCCCGAGGGCATGGTTCCTCGCATGGGGCCGGGGTCAGCCAGGCGCCCCGTGTAGTCAAGGTCCTGGGCCTGGACGGGCGCTACCCTTCCCTGCTTCTGCATCCCATCCAAGAAGGACAGCCAGGCGTTCTGGGCTGCAGGCATCACCGGTGCACGGTTCCTCGAAGCCAGGTACTCCAGCAGCTCTGCGGGCAGGGGCACAGCACCTGGCTTCATCTCACCGGCGTTGCCAGGCCCCGCAGGGGCCATGGCAGCCGGGGCTTGAGGGGTAGGGGCCACAGGGGCAGTCCCTCGCCCATAGACGATCCCACCAGGCGGAGGAACCCCCTTCCTCATCTTGGCCAGCACCTGCTGACCGTACTCAAGGGTGTTGGGAGCATGTGGGTTCACAGGGTCCGACACAGCGATCCCTCGCCGTGCTTTCTCCAATCCCCCCGGGCCACCGTAGTACCCAGCTGCAGTCAGAGCAGGGTCACCCCCTGCCTGCTGGTTCAGCTTCTTCAGGTACCGGATACCAGCACGAGCGTTGTGCTCAGGGTTGGAGATGTCCCAGTCCTTGTCTGCCACCTCACGGAAGGTGGAAGGGATCACCTGCATACCGCCCACCGCACCGCGGTTGGAAGTCTTGGTGTTCTTACCCCCACCACTTTCCTGTGAGTAGATGCCGAAGGCCAGGTCAGCCAGCGGACCTGTTACTCCCTCAGCAGCCAAGGCACTTTCAAACAAACTCCGGGACATATTGAAGTTTCCTCCTTAGGAAATCAATATGCGAGTTTACCTGCGCCCACTTATCAAAGCCCAGACCAATACTCCAACATAAACCAGTATCAGTCCCACAACAAACAGAACACCCATCAGAAACTCAAACATCAGCGAACCTCCCTGGCTTCCACATCAACCACATTGGCCATCACCTTTGAGTGAGCCACCTGCTGGGCGCTCATAGCCCCGGCTTCCATTGCCAGGCGCTGTGCACGAGCCAGTTCCATCGTGGCATTGCGCAGTTGCTGAATAGAGCTGTCTTCCTTGATGCCAATATCGAGCTCGACCTTTGTGACCTCAGGTTGCTTCAGAGCCTGCATCAAATGAGCCGCGGCATCTGACCTCACCTTCTCACTCCGAGCCGAGATCATCAACTCGGCCTGCACGTTCAATGCCTTCTGATACAGGTCCTGGTTCAGCACATAGCTGGGAATCAGGGTCTGTTCAAAGATCAGATTGACGAGCTTGGACTTGTTGTACGCAGTGACATAGGAAGCGATGTCCTTGGCCGCCACACCCTGAGCCACAAACCTCTGATACTTGTCAGGGAAGGTCTTGGTATAGGCCTCGATGTTCGTTGCCCCCATGAGCTTGAAGCTCACGTATCGGACAGCGTTCACATACTCCTGGACCTTGAACCGGCCATCGGCCATCACCCGGGTATAGCTCAGCAGGTTGTCCCTGTAAGCCTCGAACTCGTCAGGGTTCGATAGGGTGGTGTTGATCTGATCGATCAACTCCTGGTTCACAGACTTCTTCACCTTGTCGGGAAGAGCCATCTTGAACTGATCCAGGGACAGTGCCAGCCCCGGCAATGTAGCAAGGGGAGTATCTACGACGACTGCAGAGGCAGAAGTCATGGGGGCAGCCTGGGTATCTTGGCTCATTCATATTCACCGGATAGTTAAGGTATCGGGTGAGTATGGTACAGGAACCAGTATCACTGGTTGCGAGAACTGGATTCGAACCAGTGACCTAGGGATTATGAACCCCCCGCTCTACCAACTGAGCTATCTCGCACCTGGTGGATGACCTAGGTATCGAACCTAGTGGGCCAAGTTGACAACAGCTTTACAGGCTGCTTCCGCTCCTTACGGGTCTAGTCATCCAGTGATTCACAGTATATAGAAAAAATCCTGCAGAAAATAGGGATCAGGTTTCTGGGAAATTTGATAGAGGAGGATGAGTTCAGGACTTACCTCTCTACACATCAAATACCAAACCACCCCCCCCCACCTCTCTGCGATCTGTTTCTCACCATACCCACCCCCATCTCAGCCTATATCAGTGGACCTAGGCTCCGCCTCTGTTGTGGATACATACGCGGTGTATCTATCACTCAACCTATATAGGAGCAATACCATGGGCGCACTGTCTAAGGCTTTCACTCAGTTCTTCGTCATGCTGGAGTACGCATTCAGCACGTTCACGAAGCTCTTCATCACCGCAGATAACCTCGCCACGGTGGCAGAGGAAACAAGCGGGGAGTACAAAGACCAAGCACGCATCAACCGCATGCGTAACCGAGCTCGCCTCGATGCACAACAGCAAGACGAAGCAATGGAATTGGCTGCTCGCAACCATCCCAAGCTGAGCAACGAAGTACCTCTGTAAAACCTGGCATCCCTTCGGGGATGCCTAAACCCTTCTACACAACTACACATTGAGATAGTCCCATCAATAGAAAGAACTACTCAGTTGAATCTATCCGTCATCCTGACGGTCTGAATGAGGCAGGTGATGTTCATTACCTCAAAGGTTTTGGTGAGAGAGATTCAGATGGGAGTGGAATCAGTGATCTTGTACATATTCCTTCATACTCACCATCTTCTCTATTCCCTCAATACCCTCATTCCTACCTATTTCCCCATTCCGATACTCACCCGATATTCAACCAAGCCTCCGGCTCTGGTCTGGATTAACAACTAGGAGCGCATATGCCCTACATCCTCGCTTTCTACTTCGTCGCACTGTCTCTCTTTGGAGTATCCGTTGCCCTTCCTGGAAACCCTGAGCTACTGATCGTGGCCTGGATTTCTCTGCTCTGTGGCTTGGTTAGCGAGCACCTCCGGCGAGTCCTGGTGCACCGCAATTACCTTCGTCGTCACGAACAACTCTTGATGTTCTCCCACCAGGTGATGCCATACATCCACCTGGTCCATCCGACCTGTGGTTACCACAACCTCAACAAGTGAGATTCAGATGACCGCCTTTGATCAACTCCCTGATGCACCGCAATTCCCTGTCACCTTCCAGGAGGAGAAGTACTTCGATGACCGTCCGCGGTCTGTCGATGAGCTGTATGAGCGCTTCACCAGCTCTGGCCTGTCCACTCGTGGCTGCCACTTCACCCTGGATGACTAGGGGATGTCCAAGCACCACCAGCATCGCCAGGTGCTCTGTGGCAAGCACATCCACACCTTGAGCACCGTGACCTGGCTCAGACTTCTGCGGAAGATTTGGTCCTGGTTCTGAGCCTCCTCCGACCACTACCACAAGCCCTCTCTCGTCCACTCATCCCGAGTGATGGGAGAGGGCTAGTTCTTCCCCAATACACTTTGTGACAGTTCT
>Ga0075158_10002193_pt1 | contig 14334 bp, 10 predicted proteins | sample JI91814BDNA_FD_70968 | JGI IMG/M metagenome (GOLD analysis project Ga0075158, IMG submission 70968) | Wastewater effluent complex algal communities from Wisconsin, to seasonally profile nutrient transformation and Carbon sequestration -... | ecosystem: Engineered > WWTP > Effluent > Algae... | reverse complement strand
ATTGTTTTGTCCGCTCTTTTAATGAGAACTTCACTAAAGATGAAAAGTTTTTTGAGTATAAAGAGCCGGTGCAAATAGGTGAAGTTTTTACGGCACTATCTTTAAAAACAGATCCAGAAATTGATTGGAATTCTTCGAATAAATATAGAAGGTTAAGAGATTTGCTATATGGGATAAATCAGGGTATAGTCGAGCCTCCAATAGAAGAAAGAACCGGCGTTTTAACGATAGAAAAAATGATCGAATGGTTTCGTCCAAATTTACATGAACATGGACTTCCAAAAATGATACATGGTGATTTTAGAAATACACTGATCACTAGCAAGAAGCATTTTGAACAAGCCTATATCTACAAATCTGAAGAGAGAAAGGTAAATTGTTCGCGATTTCATTATAATTTTATAGTGTTTGATGGTCCAGAGGAAAAACACTTTTTATCTTTTGTGCATCGATTATTTTTAGATTTGAATACACGAGAAATTAGTTACAGTGCACATATAATCACACATCAAAGGTGTATAGGTCGCAGTGATCTGCCTTTTTTATTGCAAAATCAACCAGAAGCCTTAATTTTAGATAACCCATTTCCAGTAGAAACGACGAATGTAACAAAGAATAATATGTGTGAAGTTTTGAGTGATATTTTGCCCCCTTATGAAATTAAGATGGATAAGCGCATATTAGAAAAATCTAAAAATTATGTGCAGATTATCGATTGTACAGCAGGTTTTGATGATTTGTACAGAGCAGATACAGGGCCAATCGACATGCAAGTAGTTGTTCCAGATATCGAGAGAACACATCATTTTAATGTGAGTGATGGAATTGAGCATCCGAGAAAAGGTGAGTCTAAACAAGACTGGTTTAGACGGATACTAAAAGAATTTCACCAAACTAAAACAGAGACGCCAGCAGATACTCGTTATCACGAAAAACTTTTGTCTTGGATAACACAAGCTGTCGATGCCTATATTAGCGACATGTTGATGAATCAAGCTGATCTAGATAAAAAATCAAAATTGATTGTAGAGGACTTTGGCAAAAAGTTCACAGTTGTTTATTTGACAAAAAATCTGGATGACGACCTGGGTATGACGATTGTTCGGGGAAACTATTGTGGATTTAACCCTATGACTCAGAGGAAACAAGGGGGATATTTCACAATGATTCGGAGTGCTTTATTCAAAAAAGCTACAGATGATATTGACTTCAAAGTGCATATAATCACTCATGGAGGACCTATAGATGTAAAAAACATCTCTGGTTTATTCATCAATCGGCCTGAAGCCGAAACTACACAGGTCAGCTTTACATAAAAAACGCCTTTTTTTTAAAGGGGTATGCCAAATTTATTCACGGACTGGTGATTGCTAAGCCCTTTTTTGAAGATGGTCAGAGCAAGCGTCACAACAATAATAGACCTCTTTCGAAGGTCTAATGAATACACTGATCAGATTTCCCACCTTGCGAGTTGCTAAAAATTAATTTGACAAATTTTTTGCAATTGGTATCTTTGTACTCAAGTGCAGGGGATGTGAAATGTGCAATTTAAAAAAATTTTCCAGTGGTGCGATTTGTTGTTTTTTTGCCGTTGGATTTAGGTTGTTGAATGCGGAAGTTGGTTCTATTTATGTTGGTCGCCATCAGTCCGATAGTACTGGTGTTGTCATGGTCGGATCCGATCAGAGTTCATCTTTGCAAGAACTTCCGCTTCCTTCTGGGGTCGGACAGCTAGAATTTGTAAGCGCTGATGGAATAAATTTATTCAGTGGATACCAATACCCACCTTTTTTAGGCACCGTAACTAACGGTGTTATTCAGCAAATAACATTGGATCCCAGGCTTTCACAAATATCAAACTTTACTATTAATGTTAAAGGTAATTATGGAATTGTATCTGGGAAGTCAGGTCCTATTGATAATAGCGTAATACAGTATCTAGATCAATCAGGTGTTATTTCTACTTTTACCCCCCCGCAGCAGTCCGAATTGGTAAGCAGTGTAGCAGTTAATGCATCAGGAGTAGGAATTATAGTAGGTAAAAACTTAGACAGGAAACCCGTCTTGCTACAGGTGCAAAATGATGGCAATGTAGGTGCGAATCAAACTTTTGTTCCTTATCCTGATTCAGCCCGTGTATCATTATTTGCAGGATTACTTGAGAGTAGTCCGAATAAAAATTATGCGATTGCGGTAGGCCGGAATGACGAAACTAATTGGGGGTTTATAACTCGTTATAATCTTACAAATACACTTGCTAGCTTTGAATCCTTTTCGTATCCTCCAGATTTAAATTTTGAGGCTGTTTCGATAAATAATAATGGAGAGGCAATCCTTTGTGGTCAGGACGCTTGGGAGTCTTCGAACCCTTCTCATCCAGTCGCTTATTTTTTAGACAGCACTGGTACCCCAACGCTTACGCCAATTACTTTTTCATCTACAGCATATGCCCCTATGGCTAGCTGTGCTATAGGAAACGACAAAGCTCTTTTAGGGGGATATCATCGTATAAGCCCTACGGATCCTATTACCGCAGTTATTTATTCGTATGATATAACGAGTGGTGTGTTAAATCCGATTACTTATCCAGATACAGGGGGTGCAACGATTGCTCCATTGGTTGCAATAAATACGAATGATCAAGGAGTTTATGTCTTAACTTTGGCAAGTGCTTCTGGGCCAGCTGATATGGGTATAGTGGCAGCAGACAATACAGTAACTTTGGTACCCCTCACTGGTATCAATATGCAAGTTACGAAGTTAATGGCACATTCATCTGGAATAGGGTTAGTTGTTGGAGAGTTAGATTCAAGTGGAACTGGAACGCCGGGTATTTTTTTCAATATGGCGAACCAAGTATTGTATCCTATTGCTAATGGAGGGCAGCCTAATCTAACAGTTCGGGACGCAACTTTCGATGGGACATATGCAATTATGGCGGGAGAAACCGCTAGTAATAATGCTTATTTAGCCAAAGCAGAGTTTACGACACCTGTTCCAACTTTACAGATAACTAATACTACACCAATTGGCGCCGATGAATTCCTGCGAGTTGGGGTGAACTCTTCAAATTCATATGCTACTGTTATAGATGGCCAGCGTCTTGTGTATTCAGTTAATTTATCTACGGGTGGATTTGCTCCAATCAGTGTCTGGCCCTCCGGAACCATGTTAGATGATGTGAGAGTTACTAGTGGCCCAAGTTTTCCGATTTTGGCAACATCGGTGCAGCAAACGGAGCCCCCATTTGCATATATATGTGCTTCGGGTGGGATAACTCAGACAATTGCTCTCGGATTATTTCCGGCAACTTCAGGTTTGATCAATAATGCAGGAGATATCGTTTTAGTGGCTGATCCAGCGTTGGGTAATCTTTTAAGTACAGGTATAGCATTTGTGAATAATGGAACCTACACCCTTAGTGAGGTGTCTATTCCCCCTTTCGCTCCAGGTGACGCTGAATTTAAGGGCGCAACTATATTGGAATCTGGAGGTGTTATAATGGCACAGATGGATACCAATGTAGATACCTCTTACATTTATTATATACCAAATGGCCAATTAACTCCATCAGACACTCATTCACAATCTGACTTTTACATAAATAGTCTAGCCGCAGTTAATACATTTGGATATTATGCTGGAGAAGATGGCAATGACGCCAATAATTTTTTGTATAAATTTACGATCCCAATCTTAAATCCACAATTAGTCTCAGGTTTTCCGGCAGGAGAATATGGCGAGCCTAAAGTGGCAATGGATTCTTTTGGGAATGCAATTGTTGCGGCTACTTTTAATAATGGTGGACCTTATTCACAGAAAGCGTTTCTAATCATCAACGATATCATTACTGAACTTACAATTCCGGGAAATCCGGAAGATATACGATTTAATGCTATAAGTGCTTTTTTAGGGTCCTTGCCGCCTGGCCCAGGGCCGGGACCTATCCCGAACCCTGATTCTGGAGTTAGTGGAGCAAATGCAGCGCTTGCAAATTATATATTTGAAACTAATCCGCAGTCTATGGTTTATTTATTACCATCTATAGTCAATGGGACGATCAATGAGGCGTTGGATTCGATTGCTCCGTCAAGAAATCAGGTAACTCCTTATACATCCGCTAGCAATCAGGTTGGTGTATCGAGTACTACATTCCCTTCCTATTTACGTAATCAGCAAATGGTTTCTGGGTTAGGCAGTAATACATCAGTTGGTAAGTTGAAAGGAGATCAATTTGTTGTTGCTTTAGATCCGGCTACTCAAAAAAGGGGAAATACATCCCATAAGGCAGGTCAAAGAACTGCTTGGGTGCAAGGTTTGGGGGCTTTTTCTTACCAAAGAGCACAGCAACAGATTCCAGCATTTAATACGTCAACAGCAGGATTTGTTGCCGGTATTGATCAAATGGTGACAGATCAAATTCGTCTAGGAGCAGGGGTTACTTATTTGTATACCCATTTAGGTCAAAAAGGGCATCAAGGCTTCAGCAATATGAACCAAGAAGATCTTTTTGTATATGGTTCATGGGATAATGATCAGTTTTATGTAGATGGATCGTTTTTAGCTGGAATGTTTCAAATCCATCAAATTAGAAATATTTTATTGACGGATTTTACCTTTAAGGCAACCTCGGATTCTCATGGATGGAATGCGGATCCTCATTTGGAAACTGGCTATTCTTATAGATTTAGCGATTCAAAAAGGGATTGGTGGTCTTATAATTCGCCTTTTCAAGTCCGAAGTGCGACAAGTTGAGATTTCTTTCGGTATTCATTAAACACTTCTATGGGGCTCCTAAATTGTAACACTTTTCTAGGTCTGTCGTTAAGCAATTTTTCTATCTCTGTAATTGTTTCATGGTCTACATCGTCTAATCGTTGACCCTTAGGAAGATACTGCCTGACCAGTCCATTGGTATGCTCATTAAGTCCTCTCTCCCAGGAATGATATGGTGTAGCAAAATAGACTTCTGCCTCTAGTTGAGCTCCAAATTTTCTGTGATTTGCGAATTCCTTTCCATTGTCTGTTGTAATTGTGGTAACAAACTCCTTGAATTCAGCTAACCTCATCACTAATGCGCGCTCGACTTGATCGGCAGTTTTATTCGGAACCCACTTAAGTAAGGTAAATTTTGAATATCTCTCTACTATAGATACGATCACTCCCCTATGGCAAGCCCCTATGATTGTATCAGCCTCCCAATCACCCATTCGAATTTTTTCATTCACTATTAGAGGTCTTTCTGAAATGTCAATTCTGTCAGGTATAGATCCTCGACCAGCCTTATTGCTGCTACGTTTGTTGTACTTTTTCCCGTGATGACGAAGTTCGTTAAATAAAGATCCACCATTTCGCTTATCTTTCCAAACGTATTTGTAAATCGTTTCATGGCTAACAGATCGAGACGGAATATTCTTTCGAAGCCATCCAGAAATTTATTCTGGACTCCATTGCAGATGAAGTTTTTCCTCAATGATAGAAATCACTTCCTGAGTAATCTTTAGACCATTCGAGCAGTTACGAAATTTTCTCTTCAAAGCCAATTTATGAGCCTAAACAAAAGAATAACCTGAGCCTTGCTTATTGCGCTTCAACTCTCTGTAAATAGTCGATCGATGTACGCAGAATTGTGCAGCGATAAATTGAATCGATTTTCCGCTATCTTTTAAAGTTTGTGTTTGGCATCTTTTGTCTCTAGTCAGATGATGATAGCCCATAGGTTTAGCGCTCCTCTTTGATATTTTGTTCTAAAAACACCATAGAAGAAGCAGTCATCATCTGACTGCTTTATTTTTTAATCATTGTCGCACTTGGAGGTTGAAAGGGCCAAGTCTAATTTAAAAAGAAATGTGAACTTCAAGAGAAGCATGCTTTTGGGTCACGATGCGAGGGTTGATGGCAGCGATCGGCTCGACACAAATATAAGAGGCATCAGCTGGGCGATAAAGCTGAAAAGAGAGGTCTGGGTGAGCTTTGGCTTCAATTTTCAAAGCAGAGACTCCACAATGAAGCTCCACTTCACCAAAGCCTTCTCGACTCAGTTGAGGCGAAAAAGTGTAGTCAAGAGCTTGATCGAGCGGAATCTTCAATGTTTGATTGACGAGCCAATCGTGGGGGACCGAGCGTCGGTTGAGTTTGTCGTAATAAAACGGAGCGCCGCTTAATTCTGCAAAGTGCATCCCCTCTTGCAGTGCGTAGTAAGTGTGAAGCCCAACCACCACCGGCTGACTTGTGCTCTTCGCACTATAGCAGATCTCCATAGCCCGTTCGGTCACTGAAGCTTCGAATCCAAGGACGAAATCAAACCCCTCAATCTCCGCAAGAGTCCAATCAAGTACCTTGTCGTGAGAATCAAGCTCTGCTTTAAAGGATGTTGCAGTTGTTTCAAGAATTCGCCATGGAACGTAGCGGGCAATTCCATGAGAAAAAGGCTCTACCTCATCACGAAAACGCAACTTCTTGCTCAAAAGATGGAGCGCTTCTGTATCAAAAAACGGAATCGCATCAGGCGCTCTATGATAAAAGTGAGGGCCAATCAAAGGACTTAACCCGCGCGAGCTCTCTTGAAACCCCTTCTTGGTAGACTGATCAATCAGCTCTTTTCCCTCAATGATCAGGCTCACCATATTTAGTCCATGCTCTGGATCAAACGTGGCTTTTATCCCTTTTTCCACTAAAACAATCATCAAATTCTATATATCCGATTGTTTTGTTGTTAGCAAGGTTGTTAACAAAAAATGTAAGCGTTAAGTAAAAAGGTCCGGTTTTAGTTAAGTAGAAATGTCCGCTTTCTGATAGTCATAAAACATGGATTATTAGTGGAAGGCGACACTTAATGGAGCGGATTTCTATGAGTGTTAAAGAGTTAGAAAAATTGAGATTTTTGAATCTATTTTAAAAAATATTCAAAAAAGAGAGCTCGCGAGCAGCTTGTCGCACTTCGGACTCGAAAAGGCGGTTTATCAATTTATTTTTGACAGATCAGAGTACGCGTTGAGAAAGAAAGACATTCCCATTTAACGCTAACAAGGAATTATTGTGAAGAAGGGGCCATTTAGTCTACACTGAAAAGATGTCAGAAACGCTTGCCGGAACCATCGATCACATCGTTTATCGAAATGAAGAAAATGGATACACTGTTGCTCGATTAAAGAGCCCCAAATCAAAAGAGCCGATCGTCATTGTCGGCATGATGCCAAACGTGACTCCGGGCGAAAGTATTACCTGCCAAGGTGACTTCAAGCATCACGCCTCATTCGGTCGACAGTTTGTCGTCGACACATTCGAAGTGAGCTTACCAAAAGATCTCAAAGGAATTGAACGCTATTTAGAGTCAGGCGTCATCAAGGGGATCGGCCCTACCTATGCGCAACGGATCGTTGCGATGTTTGGAACAAAGACCTTTGATGTTCTCGACAATCAGATCAATCTTTTAGAAGAGGTCGAGGGAATCGGAACAAAGAAGCTCGATAAAATCCGCTCTTCGTGGACTGAACAGGGGGCTATTCGACAGGTCATGGTCTTTTTGCGCGGACATAACGTAAGTTTGTCACTGGCACAAAAAATTTACCGCCGCTACAAAGAAGAGGCGCTTCATGTGATCAAGAATAACCCTTACCAACTCGCACGCGACATCCCGGGGATCGGCTTTAAAACAGCTGACGTCCTGGCTAAAGAGATCGGTATCGGTTTAGAATCACAGGAGCGCATTCAGTCAGGAATCGAACACATCTTGAAGACTCTTTCTGAAGAGGGCCACTCTTGTTACCCTTTGAATGGGCTGCAAGAGCATGGGCAAAACTTGTTAGAGGTCGCCCCAGATTTAATCAAACAGCAGGTGCAGCCCCTGATCAACCAAACAAGGCTGGTAGGGATTCAAATCTGTCCTAATTCTGACGAAACGACTCTCTGGACAAAAGAGATGTTTCGATTAGAGCAGACGATTGTTGAAGAGCTTAAACGTTTAAAGTCTCACGAATGTGGCTTGCGCAGTGTTGATTGTGAAAAAGCGGTCAATTGGGCTGAGGAACAACTGCAATTGCAGTTTGCCGAGCAACAAAAAATTGCAATCATGAAGAGCTGCCAAGAAAAACTTCACATCATCACAGGGGGACCAGGAACTGGAAAAAGTACGATCACCCGAGCAATCTTGACCATTTCAGAAAAAATTACCAACAAGATTCTCCTTGCAGCTCCAACCGGACGGGCCGCAAAACGGCTGAGTGAGATCACCAAACGAAAAGCATTTACGATCCACGCACTTTTGGAGATGGATTTTACGAATGGAGGCTTTAAGCGTAATAAAGCAAATCCATTGCCTTGCCAACTGTTGATCATCGACGAAGCGAGCATGATCGATACGATGCTTATGGCGAAACTTTTGCAAGCGATCCCGAGCGGGGCGCGTGTTCTTTTTATCGGCGATATCGATCAGCTGCCCAGCGTTGGCCCCGGAACTGTTTTGAAAGATCTAATTGAGTCCGACACGATCGTCACAACCCGTTTAACTGAGATTTTTCGCCAGTCAAAAGGGTCAAGAATCGTTCGAAATGCGCATAAAGTGAATCAAGGCCATTTTCCGGAGCTTGAAGAAGACTTCTCGAGCGATTTTTGGTTTATTCCCCTTGAAAAGCCCGAAGATATTTTAGCCAAAATTCTTGACCTTGTTGCCAAAAAACTTCCTGAAGAAAAAGGATTTCATCCATTCGAAGAGATTCAAGTCCTCTCGCCTATGAAAAAAGGGATCGTCGGTACACTCAATATCAACATCGCACTACAAGAAAAACTCAACCCCTCTTTAAAACGGATCACTCGATTGGGGCGAACTTTTCGTTTGGGTGATAAAGTGATGCAGATCCGCAATAATTATGAAAAACTCGTCTTTAATGGCGACGTGGGGCGTATTACCGCGATCGATGAGGGGGAAGAGGAACTCGTCGCAGTATTCGACAACCGAGAAGTGGTTTATAGTTTTATTGAAATCGATGAGCTTCTGCTAGCTTACGCAGTCAGCGTTCACAAATATCAAGGGAGCGAATGCCCTGTTATCATAATGCCGATCCATATGAGCCACTTCAAACTTCTTGTGAAAAACTTGATCTACACAGGAATCACACGCGGCAAAAAACTCGTTATCCTCGTTGGATCCAAACGAGCCCTTGCGATGGCGGTTAAAAATGTGGCCATTCAAGAGAGGTTTACGGGGCTCAATCATTTCCTTAAAGAAAACATGGCGCAGCTGACTCCCGCTAAGCTATCGCATCAGCAGGAGACCCTTTTCGAGGATACTGCCATTCAATTTCAATAGATCTTTTTTAAAATTCGCTTTAAACTTTACTTAAAATCGTTTTTATTTAAAAATTAAACATTTAATAATTACGCATATTCTAAGATTAGAGTTTTTATGTATTCAACGCTTTTGCAAACTCAAACTCAAGTTTCTGACTCAATCGTCCCCCTTTTAGAGACCACTATTCAGACATCCATCGGTGCGAGCAAACTAGATCAAAAAATCAGAGTCGTTTCTTATAATATTTTATTCGATCTAAAAGATGCTATCTTGGAAGAGAGTCAGAAAATGCACACTTGGCCCTCTCGCCTCCCTCGAATTCTCACCTCTATAAAAAATATGCAGCCTGATATTCTCTGTTTACAAGAGGTTTACCCCGCACAATTAGCCGATTTAGAAAAATCTCTAGAATCTGAGTTCACCCATTTTATAGGTACAGACTCTTTAGGAGAAATGAATGTTATTTTCTTTAAAAAAGAACGTTTTGAGCTCGATAAAGAACATTACAAAGCAGATTCTCAAGATCTTTCAAGCGCCTCGATGCCACTTCCATTAAATGTACTCGATGATGAGATAATTGCACAAAAACCTCACTACCTTCCGCCCGAATTAGAACCTGGAAGACAGCTCACTTTAGCACACTTCACAGATAGACATACTCAAAAATACTTCGCTGTACTCAATACACATTTTAGTTTTGCTCGGATTGCATCGCGAAAAGATCAAGCGATCTTTGTCGCAAGAGAGCTTGTCCCAAAACTCCATTCTTTGAGCATACCTGTCATCTTCGCAGGGGACTTAAATACATTCCCCAATCGACGAGCACTTCACCTCCCCTTCTATGACGGAGACATGCTTCTCACCATTTTAAGAGAAAGCTTACAAAACACCTCGGAAACATCTAAACTTGGACACGTAGGGCCCTCCACCACTGGAATTTTCCCATTTCTTGACCGTCCTGTCGCGCCATTCAACTCAACAGACGATAACGGCGTTGTTTTAGACCACATCTTTATTTCCAGAGAGATTACCTCTCTGGTAAATGCTATAGAGCCCGGCCAGGTTGACGGCCATTTCCCCTCCGATCATTTACCAGTGATTGCCGACATATTGCTTTCAGACACTACATTTAACTGATTAGCTGATCTTGCCACCAGATGGAGCGTGACTAAAAGAAAGGAGTTCAAAAGAATCGGCCTCAACGACCGAAAGAATCATCCCGTGACTTTCAATCCCCATCATCTTGCGCGGCTTAAGGTTAGCGACGATGGCAACTTTCTTGCCAACCAATGACCCTGGATCTTGAACGAAATGACGGATACCTGAAAGAATAATCCGTTTTTCACCTGCGACGTCAAGGGTAAATTGGAGGAGCTTTTCGCTTTTTGGAACACATTCACAGGCAAGCACGTCAGCAACACGTAGGTCAATTTTTTCAAAATCAGGAAATTCTATGAAAGGTTTTTTTTCAGGCGCGGCTGCAGTTGTTGCAGCAGAGGTTTCGATAGGATTGGTTTCTGACACAGTGGCCTCTAATTTTTGAAATAATGGAACAGGCGGATGAATCTCATGGATCGGCATATCCATTGCAGTCGCGCGTGAAGGGATTTCGTGGATTCCAAAAAAGCCCCAGGCCTGTTTTGTTGCGACTGGCATAAGCGGCGCCATTTGTGCTAAAAGAGCCTTGCAACCCTGCAAGCAAACCCAAAGGACCGTCTCAAGACGAGCGCTTAGGCCTGGATCTTTAACGAGAGTCCACGGCTTTTGATGATCAAAATAGCGATTGGCCAACTGCGCCATGTCCAAAAGGAGCTCAGTCGCCTTTTTGATGGAAAAATTTTCATAAGCGGTTGCACCGAGGAGCAGATGTTGTCGCATATGCTCTAAAAACTCCTCATCTTCAGCGAAAAGGTTTCCTTTTGCAGGAACTTTTTGCAGACGACTTTGGATAAAGGTGAGGGTGCGATGGAGATAATTGCCCACTTTGCCCACAAGTTCCGAATTAATTCGGACGATTAGGTCTTCTTGGGAAAAATCACAATCTTGGTGCTCTGGCGCGATCAAGCTAAGGTAAAAGCGAAGCTGATCCGCAGAAAGCCAGCTAAGCATTTTTTCCAGGTCAAGAGAATTTCCGGATGATTTACTAAATTTCTCCCCTTTCAGGTTAAGAAATTCGTTGACAACGAGATCGTCGACTAGCTTGTAGGGGGTGTCTTGCCCCATAATCATCGCAGGAAACAGAACTGAATGGAAAGTCGTGTTGTCTTTGCCAACAAATTGAACGTAACGAGTCTTGGGATCAAGCCAATATTTTTCAACGAGGGTTGGATCAAGGTCGTAGGTAGCGCTGATGTAGCCAATCGGAGCATCATACCAGACATAGAGAACTTTCCCTTCTGTATGTGGTAAAGGGACAGGAATTCCCCAATCAAGGTCGCGTGTGATGCAGCGAGGCTTCAAATCCTCAATGTATTGACGACTAAAATTCATTGTCGAGGTTTTAAAATGACGTGTGTGCAGCCAAGCTTTGAGCTTATCTTTAAAGAGGTCAAAACGGTAAAAATAGTGTTCCGTCTCTTTCAAGGCAAGCGGGCTTAAAGTCATCTTCGAAACTGGATTGATCAAGTCTGTCGCTTCGAAGCTGGCGCCACATTTGGTACATTCATCACCTCTTGCTTCTAAAAAACCACATTTTGGACACTGCCCCTTCACATAACGGTCAGCAAGAAATCGATTTTCGGTTGCAGAGTAAAGTTGATGAATCGTTTTTTTCTCGATGTAGCCATTTTTCAGATGTTCGAGGAAAATTTCTTGGGTCCACTTCGCGTGATCTTGAGAAGTCGTTCTCGAATAATGGCTGAAGTGAATTCCCATCCGAGTAAAAAGATCTAGATTGATCTTGTGAAAGTGATCCACCTGTTCTTTGGGTGTTCTTTTGGCTTCTTCAGCTTTGATCGTAATCGCCACACCATATTCATCCGAACCGCAGATGAATAAAGAATCGGCTTCTATGCTTTGTAGATAACGATGGTAGATATCAGCAGGCAAGTACGCTCCCGCTAAATGGCCTACATGGATTTGGCCATTTGCGTAAGGAAGCGCTGCAGTAATTAATGTCTTTTTACTCATGGGCAAAAGTGTACCACGAAGAGAGATTATTTAGGAAAAAATTGGCTCAATTTGACCTCTTTCCCTGATCGGATCTCTTGACGAGCCCTATTGATAATGGATTGAGCAAGCTTGAAAAGATCTTTCGTCTCTGTGAGGTAAGATTCTGTAGTGAGGCTTTTATGCAGATGCTTCATTGTGTAGAATGGACTCCTTAACTTTTTTGTAACAAACATCAAGATCATCGTTGATAATCTGTTTATCGTAAAGCTGCTTTTTCGTCATTTCGTAATGGGCACGCTCTAATCGACGCTCAATTTCCTCTTCTGTATTCGTCCCACGCACCATTAAGCGTTGTTTCAACGCTTCTAAACTCGGTGGAGAAATAAATATAGTAAAAAGTGGAACATGTGCATTTTTTAGCGAAAGCATTCCATCGACATCGACGACAAATAACAGTGGTTTTTTTGCTTTTTTAATTCTTTCTAAACAGGTTCCGTAAAGATGGCCGAAAATCTCTTTCACCTCTACAAACTCCCCCCGCTTTACCATCTCGTGAAACTCTTGATCTGAGACGAAATCGTAATCGACTCCATCTATTTCATTTGGACGTTGCAAGCGAGTCGTGCACGATATATTTCTTTCACAAACCCCCTCCAGAATGAGTTTTTCTGCAATGGTCGATTTGCCAACCCCCGAAGGGCCGGATAAGACGACATGGATCATAGCGAAATCGCTTTGGTAAATGTTTTTCGATGAATGGGACTCAAGCCAAGCTCTTTTAGACGATCGAAATGCAATTTAGTTCCATACCCTTTATGCTTTGCGAATTCCCAACTGGGATATTTCTCATGATACTCACGCATCAATCGATCTCGAGTGACTTTTGCAATCACAGAAGCTGCTGATATGGCAGGCTCTGTTGCATCTCCACCGATGATCGCTTTGCTCGGGATCTCTAAATCGGACGGCACTCGATTGCCGTCAATTAAAACGAGCGTTGGGCGCAATTTAAGCGCCTCAACCGCCATCTTCATCCCTTTCAAGGTCGCTTGCAAGATATTGATTTCATCGATCTCTTCATGTCCGATAATAGAAATTGCATATTCTACTCCCTCGACTTTTGTGAGAATCTCAAAGAACTCTTCCCGCTTTTTTTCACTCAGTTGCTTGCTATCATTCAAGCCCTTCAAAACAAAAAAAGGCGGTAAAATACAGGCAGCCACGACGACAGGACCTGCAAGCGGGCCGCGACCCGCTTCATCAACACCGGCAATACGAGACAATTTTACTTCTTAACTCTTGGAGCGATTCTGTCTTTTACACGTGCTTTAGCACCAGTTTTGTACTGGAGGTAGTTGAGTTTTGCACGACGTACCTTACCACGACGAATCACAGTAAGAGTGATCTTTGGGCTATGGACAAACATTGTTCTCAATGTTTTGTATCCACCCGCAGTTCTCAAAACAGTGAAAGTTTCAGAAAGGCCGCCCCCTTTGCGTGCAATGACTGTTCCTTCATACACCTGTGTACGCTCTTTGTCCCCTTCAACGATCTTCAAAAGAACTTTGACGGTGTCTCCAGGAGCGAAAGCAGGCACTGTCTCTTTGAGATGTGCTGCGTTAATTTTATCTAGTTGATTCATAGTTTTTTCTCAAAATTCAAGTCGGGTCTTACCCGAAGTGTCTTAGCCTTCCCCTCATTTGCTCTCCACTCAGCGATCTTTTTATGATCACCTTGGGTAAGAACTTCGGGCACCTTGACCCCACGAAAGTCGTAAGGTCTTGTATATTGGGGGCAATCAAATCCCCCGTCATTTACATGAAACGAGTCTTCAAGTGCTGAAGACTCATCTCCTAAAACGCCTGGAATAAACCGGATTAGCGCGTCCATTACAATCAAAGCGGCGGGACAACCGGAGGTCAAAACAACATCTC
>Ga0075158_10002192_pt1 | contig 14336 bp, 11 predicted proteins | sample JI91814BDNA_FD_70968 | JGI IMG/M metagenome (GOLD analysis project Ga0075158, IMG submission 70968) | Wastewater effluent complex algal communities from Wisconsin, to seasonally profile nutrient transformation and Carbon sequestration -... | ecosystem: Engineered > WWTP > Effluent > Algae... | reverse complement strand
CCCGTATAATTTTCATCATAATAAAATTCAGGGTCAGCAATAAAAAGACGGGGCTGAAAACCCTTTGCAGCAATTTTGCCGCAACACAGGATCATTACCAGTAATACAACAAGAGCTTTTCCGGTGTTTTGCATACAATGTGTTAGAAGATATCGTTGATACCTGGTTAAATAATAATTCCGGTAGTTTCTTTAGCAGCAATAATAATTAGTCGTGATGATCCCGATCATGTCGGGCCGAACCCTTCGTCCCGGACGAAGTGAGCTACCATGCTGCGCTGCATCCCGTTCTGATCTTCGTTATAAAAATACTAAAAAAGATTTTTACTTCTTGGGGTAAAGTTTTGCAATGAATTTTTTGTCCGCTTCAGACAAACCATTGTTCCAGCCTATTGAATAATTTCCTATTGAAAGCGCTTCGGGAACAGGATACATCATAATTGATTTTTTATCCAGTTTACCGGCCCGTATCTGGCTGATATCATATTTATCAAAAACCTGGCTATCTACCTCTTCCTTGCTCCACCCGTCTGTTTTTTTATAGTACTCATACACTTTGGGTTTGTCCCAGGGAATACCATTATCAGGCCGCTCATGCTCATGTATGCAGCCGAGTGTGTGGCCAAACTCATGCAGCACCACCCGGCTATATTCCAGGTCATCTGTTGTTGGCGTTAGCCATCCAAAATTCATGGTTGGGTTTGTTTTGTCTTCCGAAAGTATGTCGGTTCCCATCAGCGACCAGGAGCCATCATTTTTATCAAATGCAATACGCACATTGCCGGGCGTTTTGCGGGGCGTAAAATCAAACTCAATATTGGCATAGTCCATCCATATTTTTGCATGGCGGATGATGCGGTCCTTTACCTCCTTCTTCCCGCCCATAAAAGAAACAGTAAGCCTTCTGCCGTTTTTCCATTCGGTACTGATGTCAGTAGCCATCCTGGAAAGTGATGTAAAGTGCGCCGGCTTTTTTACAACATTCTTCATAGCATAATCTTCCAGTATTGACATATCTACTTTTGACAGATCTCTGAAATTACCGGGCCTTTCCAGGAAAGAATCTTTTAACTGCCTGATGCTTTTATGATGCGATACACGGCATTCGCGGCAATAATAAATGTCTGAGATTTTCATGACTTAAGTTTTACTGTAATAAATTCTTACGAAAATTAATGTGATTAATTTAAACCTGCAACAGGTATTTCTACGCTATTTCAATTTTAACAGCTTTTACAAAATAGCCGCCGATCGCTTCCGCTTATCAAAAAACTGCTTTAAACCCACGATCATTCTTTACATTTATACATAAAACATTTTGAATGAAAAAAATACTGCTTGCAATTACAACCCTTGCACTCATCAGTTCCTGCAACAACAAACAGGCTACGCCAAAACCCGATATACTGGCGGCTAATCTTGACAGTACTGTTAAGCCCGGTGAAGATTTTTTTGAATACGCCAATGGTGGCTGGCTAAAAAAGAACCCCATTCCCGGTGAGCAGTCGAGCTGGGGCATTGGCAACCTGGTGATAGAAGAGAACCTGAAACGCCTGAGAGAGATCTCTGAAAAAGCAGCAGCGGCCAACGCAGCTAAGGGCAGTAATGATCAAAAGATCGGCGACTTCTGGAGTATGGCCATGGATAGTACAAAAATTGAAGCTGATGGTTTAAAGCCCATACAGCCTTTGCTTGATAAGATCAATGCTGTTACAGATGTCAAGTCGTTGGTAAATACAGTTTCCGAATTTAAGAAGATCGGATCTAATACCCTGTTCAGCGATTATGTGTACCAGGATGCAAAGAAAAGTGATGTGATGGCTTATAATCTTACGCAAGGTGGCCTGGGATTACCAGAAAGGGAATATTATTTTAAGATGGATACTGCCACCATCAACATACGCAACGAGTATGTAAAATACATGGCCAAAATACTTACCATGGCCGGTGAAGATGCTACCGTTGCAGAAACAGCTGCTAAAAATATTTTAGCGCTGGAAACCAAACTGGCAACAGCAAGCCGTAAAATTGAAGACCTGCGTGATCCTTATAAAAATTACAATAAAATGGCCATTACCGACCTGGGCAAAATGGCCGGCAATGTTGATTGGGTATCTTATTTAAAAAATACCGGTGTACAAAAAGTTGATTCGGTGATAGTGGGGCAACCTGAATTTTTTACTGCCCTCAATGAAGCATTGACAAAAATACCCCTCAGTGATTGGAAGCAATATGTAAAGTTCAACCTCATCAGTGATATGGCTCCGGTACTGCCTGATGCCTATGGAGTTGCAAATTTCAATTTCACCAGGTTGTTCAGCGGGGCAAAACAAAGAAAACCCAGGTGGAAACGTGCCATACAGATGGAAGAAGATGCCATGGGCGAAATGCTGGGACAATTGTATGTAAAGGAATTCTTTAACGAAACTGCTAAAAAGCGCTATACCACCATGGTAGAAGATATTCGGCAGGCTTTAAAAGACCGTATAGCTAAACTTGACTGGATGAGCGACAGCACCAAACAGAAAGCTTATATAAAACTGGCTTCAGTAAAAAGCAAAGTAGGGTACCCTGATAAATGGAAAGATTTTGGAACCATGGATATTGGCAAAGAAAGTTTTGCAAAGAATTACATGAACTCAAAATTATGGTGGCATCATTACAATTACAGTAAACTGGGCAAACCCGTTGACCGTGATGAGTGGGACATGTATCCGCAAACCTACAATGCGTATTACAATCCCAGTAACAACGAAATAGTTTTACCTGCCGGTATTTTTACCGTACCGGGATACCGGGATGAAGAACTGGATGATGCTGTAGTATATGGCTACGGAGGTGCCAGCACCATTGGCCATGAAATTACACATGGCTTTGATGATGAAGGAAGGCAGTTTGATGACCAGGGAAATTTAAAAAGCTGGTGGACAAAAACCGATGAAGATGCTTTTAAGAAAAGAGCCGAAGTAATGATACAGCAGTTCAATGAATATGAACCGGTTAAAGGATACCACATCAACGGTAAGGCAACACTTGGCGAAAATATTGCCGACCTGGGCGGTATTTTACTGGGCATTGAAGCCTTTAAAAAAACAAAGCAGTTTAAAGAGAATAAATCCATCAGCAACCTTACGCCTATGCAGCGCTACTTTATGGGCTACGCACTGGGCTGGCTTAGCCAAACCCGTGAGGAGCAGCAAAGAAACCGCCTGCTTACCGATGTGCATAGCCCTGCCAAATACAGGGTGAACGGGCCTTTTGTTGATGTAGATGAGTTTTATACAACCTTCAATATAAAGCCAACTGATAAAATGTACCGGGCCGATAGTTTAAGGGTTAAGATATGGTAAATTGGTTTAAAGGTTAAATGGTTTAAAGTTTTTACTAACTTACAAAACGATTTAACATTTAAATGTTTCCCATGCGTACTGAACTTAAAAAAGACGAGAAGATATTACTGATAACAAGGCAGCATTGGTTAAAACTGGTGCTGCCTTTTTTTGCCTGGCTGTTATTGACCATCCTCCTTATCTGGTGGCTGAATAATACTACGGCCTGGATCATTATTTTACTATCAGCGCTTTACCCGCTCATTGAGTATGTTAACTGGCGCCACAACTTATGGTCGGTTACCAACCTGCGAATTGTGGATGAAACCGGTTTTTTTACCCGTTACTCCAAGGAAAGCCCGCTGGATAAGATCAATAATGTAGAATATGATCAGGGTATCTGGGGCAGGTTGTTTGGTTATGGCAATGTAGATATACAAACTGCTGCCGAAATGGGCGAAACAAAATATATACTCATCCATCATCCCAAATTATTAAAAGACACCATTACCCATGCACAGGAAGAGTATAAAAAAATACAGATAAGCAGCCAGGCCACTCAACTGGCCGAAGCCATTGCCAGAACAAATGCCGTTGCAGCACCCTCGCAGCAAATGATAGCCGATGAACTGCACAAGCTATTTGAATTGCTGCAGAAGGGCGCTATTACACAGGAAGAATATTTGGCGCAAAAGAGTAAACTGATGGGGAACTGACATCAATAACCCTCTCAATTCCGAAGCATTGATCATCATTTGTAAAGTGGGTGCAGACAAGGTATGAGGACCTATTCCTTTTCTTTATAAGATTGAGCAGAATATAAAAAACAGCCAGTTATGTGGAAACATATTTGCAAAGCCGCACTTATTGCCGGGTGCTTAGACATTACTGCCGCATGTACACAGGCCTGGCTGATGAAAAGCATACCACCCGATACCGTTTTAAAATACATTGCCAGCGGTGTGTTTGGTAAAGATGCGTTTGCCGGAGCTACAGGCTACATTTTATTTGGACTGCTGGTTCATTTTGCAATTGCCTTTGCATGTGCACTGGTTTATTTTCTGGTTTACCCAAAACTAGAATTACTGCACCTGAGTATTTTACTAAGCTCATTATTGATTGCAGTTATTGCCTGGGCCACCACTACCCAGCTTATAATACCCCTCAGCAAAATAAAGCCTGCTCCTTTTGATATTGCCAAAGCTATTACTGCTATTACCATACTGTTTGTGTGTATTGGCCTGCCGGTAAGTTATTTTGCAAAACGCTACTACAAACGATGAAAGCAGAAACGGTTAACAACTACTTTGTTGATTTCTTTTGCCAGATAAGTTTTTTACACGCTCCCCATTCACTAACTATATTTTTACATAAAAAACGGTGCTTCTGTATTTGCAGGAGCAGATATCTTAAATAACAGCAGTAATTTTACAAAATACATTACATACATAAACATGATGCGGACAACCATACTGGCAATCGTTTTTATCTTTTCTATAACCGACATTTGGGGACAGGCAGCAGAACCAAAACTGAAGATATCCCCGCTTACGGGAGACTTTTATGTTTATACAACCTACAACACATACGAAGGGTACCAGGTGCCAGCAAACGGCATGTACCTGGTAACCGCCGATGGTGTTGTTATGTTTGACACACCCTGGGATACAACACAGTTTCAGCCATTGCTCGACAGCATACAAGTAAGGCACAACAAAAAATTGGTGCTGTGTTTTGCCACGCACTGGCATAGTGACAAAACAGCCGGGCTTGAATACTACAGGCGACAGGGAATTAAAACATATACCACGGTACTTACTGATGAATTAAGTAAAAAGAATAATAAAAAAAGGGCTGAATTTTTAATGACGTCCGACACAGTTTTTCAAGTGGGGCAATATTCCTTTGAAACCTATTATCCCGGGCAGGGGCATACCACAGACAATATTGTCATCTGGTTTAAACAGCAACAAATTCTTTACGGCGGATGCCTGATAAAAGGCGCTGACGATGAAACCCTGGGTTACCTGGGCGATGCGAATGTAACTGCATATGCATCTACGCTAAAAAATGTTCAGAAAAAATGCCGTAAAGCAAAGTTTATAATCATAGCGCACAGCGATTGGAAAAATACCAATTCATTAAAGCATTCTTTACAAATGGCTAAAGAACTCCGGAAGCAAAATAAAGGCTGATCTTCCTATCCGCACAGAACAGCTGGCTGATTCCTTAATATTTTTTATCTTGTAATCATGCTGTCCTTTAACGCTACTATATTACAATTTGCCAAGCAGGGCGAAAAGACAGGCTGGACCTATATTACAGTACCTGCAGCTATGGCCGGTAAATTAAACCCCGGTGTAAAGAAATCGTACCGGGTAAAAGGTAAACTGGATGATCTTGCAGTAGAGAAACTGGCACTGATACCCATGGGTAAAGGTGATTTTATCTTAACCATCAATGCTGCCATACGCAAGGGCATAGGTAAACGAAAAGGAGCCACAGTAAAAGTGCAGCTCGAAATGGATCACTCCCCCATCCTGCCACCAACCGAATTAATTGAATGTTTACAGGATGAGCCCGAAGCATTAAAATATTTTAACAGCCTTCCGCAGGGCCATCGCAACTATTTTACCAAGTGGATTGAAAGCGCCAAAACAGAGCCTACCAAAACAAAGCGCATTGCCCTGGTAATAAAAACCATGGTACGCAAAATGGATTTTGGTGCTATGTTGCGGGAAGAGAGAGCCGAGAAAAAAATAATGGGGCGATGAGATGTTGGATACTGGTAGCTGGAAACAGACAGAAATAACAAATAGCCTTTAAAAAATTGAGCATCATCAAGTATCCAGCATCAAGCATTCAGTATCAATGCAACAAAATACTCGTTCCCTTTTGCTGTATTCTTTTACCGGTATCAGTATTGGTGTAGGTTAAAATCCATACATAGGTTCCTAAATCAGCAGGCTGGCCTTTAAATTTCCCATTCCATCTCTTTTTCCAGTCGGTGGTCTCAAAAACCAGTTGCCCTACCCTGTTATACACCCGAAATAACAGATCCGTGGCCTTATAGGCATTAAGTGGATAGAGTTCGTCGTTCAATCCATCGTTATTGGGTGTGAATGCATTGGGCACGGCAATATAGCAGCTGTTGGGCACTGTTATCTTTTGAATAGCTGTATCAAAGCAGCCAATATTGTTTTGTACAATCAGCCTAGGATACAACTCCTGCGTAAACCTGGGTACAAAATAAGATTGTGGGCCGGGATTTGGTAGGTTACTGCTGCTTCCGTTTGCAAAATCCCAGTTATAGCTTACAATATTACCGGTACTTTTATTTAAGAATGTTGCCTGCTCGTTAGGACATATAATAGAAGTTACTTCAAATTCTGCTTTTACCGCGTTATCCAGGAAAATAGATACCGTATCGCTGGTATCACGGCAAATACCATTGGATACAACCAGGTATGTTTTTTTAAGTCCGAATGAGCCATACAATACGGTTGGATTTTGCAGGCTGCTGGTTCTTGTCCTGTCAAAATTCCATCTCCAGAAATTCACTTCGTTGGCGCCATTATGAAAATAATTGATGGTATCCCTGTCGCAGCCGTATTTAAGGTTGTAAGTGAAATCGGCATTTACCGTGTCTTTGGTGTTAAAGATCAGGGTAGCTCCTGCAGGCGTTTCCTGCCCGCACTCATCGATGATGGTGTTGCCATCATCCCCGGTTTTCAGCCTTATCATATAGGTTCCCTTGGTGCGTATGGGAGCCGATAGATTGGTTGCCAGTTTAACTTTGATGATAGGTGTTAACCCGTTTGCATCGCAATTTCCCGACGCACTTACAACACTCACAGGTTCGGTTCCTGAAATAATAATCACTTCAAAATCGCTGCCGTTGGCAGCAATGCTGCTGCATTTAATATTTTTTCTGAACACCAGTTGTACTTCATCGGGTTTACAGCCAAGTGGCGAAATGCTATCCATCGGCGTAGGTATCAGCGGGTAAACAATCATTGGAATACTTTCTCCGGGTGGTATCTGCCTGTCGCAATTATCCAGCAGGGTCGTTCCGTCAGTTCCGTTGCGTATGCTGATGGTATAATTGCCTGGCGGAAGTGGTGTATCAAAAGTAATCAAAACCGAATCCATATCAAAAGCGGGGTTACATCCATAACCAGATGCAGCGATCACATTGGCCACAGCAGGTGTTATGGTGAACTCGCTGCCGGTCGGGGTAAGGCTGTTGCATTTCATTCTTTTATTCATCTTTATGCTGGCACTAACTCCATCGCAGATGGCCCGGGCGCTTTCCATATGGGGTTCTTTTGGATCGGTTATGCTCGCTGTTCCGCCCGTAAAAGAAAGATCATATCCGGTAGTACTCCTTGTCCAGTTGGTAACCATCAGCAAATAATTGTGCCCAACGGTTATTGTTGGCATCGCATTAAATGGCGTATTACCACTGGCATTTCCCTCACAATGAACATTACCGGAACCACCCGGTGTGCAACCTGTGGGCGATTCCGGAAAAGGTACTGTACCACCACCAGCTCCGTAAATATTAATAGAAATGGCTAGGGAAGAATTAGTAAATACGTCATTAGGGTTATGGCCGGTAATATCAAATAATACCCAGTCATAATCATCAGTGCTTGAAATACCACTTATTAAAAAACCCAGTGTTCCTGTTTGAAAACAGGTAAACTTATACCAGTAAGAGCTGGATGAGGTAATACCAACAGAGCATCCGGTTTGTGCTACGTCAAGACCTGTACAATTATCTACATTGCTTTGATGAAATACTGATGTGCCGCAAACAGGTATGGCATTGCCTGGGGTCATTCCGGGTAAAGTACAGGTTTGTGCTTTACCGGCTAATGTTACAGTGAAACCAAAAACAAGCAGTAAGAGTATTTTTCTGATCATAAGTGCCGCAAAATTATTATAAAGACCCTTTTCATAGCATTTATGCTGCAAGAGTAATAAGGTTTTAACAGGTTTGATGATTAAAAAGGAATAATTACACATGCATCCTCAAATTTTATGCCTTTACTTTACCTTGCTTTTAATTTCCTGCAATTTCAACAATGCTTCCACCGGGGTAAGGCGGTTTATATCCACCGCTTCCAGTAAATTCCTTATTTCATCAAAAGTGGCTGAGTGTGCGTCAAAAATACTGAGCTGCATTTTAGGGGCAGATAGTTTTTTTATGTTCTCATCCAGGTTAATGCCTTCGCCTCCTTCCCTGCTATCTTCCAGCTGTTTTAAAATTTCGTTTGCACGGTCAATAAGTTGAGGTGGCATACCTGCCATACGTGCTACGTGAATACCAAAACTATGTACACTGCCCCCCGGCGCCAGTTTGCGCAGGAAGATGATTTTATTGCCAACTTCTTTATTGGTTACGTGGTAATTTTTAATGCCTGCAAATTTATTCTCCAGTTCGTTCAACTCGTGGTAGTGCGTGGCAAATAATGTTTTGGGCTGATGAACAGAGTTGTGCAAAAACTCTGCGATGCTCCAGGCAATGCTGATACCATCATAGGTAGATGTTCCCCTCCCAATTTCATCAAGTAATATTAAACTACGCTTGGTAAGATTGTTGATGATGCTGGCCGTCTCATTCATCTCAACCATAAATGTACTTTCCCCGCCGCTTAAATTATCGCTGGCACCAACTCTTGTAAATATTTTATCGGTCAATGGAATTTTTGCTTCGCTGGCCGGCACAAAGCTTCCCATATGCGCCATCAATGTGATCAAAGCAGTTTGGCGCAGGATAGCGCTTTTACCACTCATGTTAGGCCCGGTTAAAATGATGATCTGTTGCGATGCAGGATCCAGGTAAATATCATTGGCAATATAAGGTTCGCCTGCCGGTAAATTTCTTTCTATCACCGGGTGGCGACTGTCTTTAACATCCAACACAAAATCATCCTGCAATATTGGTTTTTTGTATTTGAATTGCAGTGCATTGTTGGCAAAGCAACAAAGACAATCAAGCACGGCCATTACATGCCCGTTCACTTGCATGGGCGCAATATAATCCTGCAGTTCGTTCAGCAATTCTTCAAAAAGCTGCATTTCAATGGCGAGTATCTTATCTTCTGCACCAATAATTTTTTCTTCGTATTCTTTTAATTCAGGCGTAATATAACGCTCTGCATTTACCAATGTCTGTTTACGGATCCAGTTCTCCGGAACTTTGGCTTTATGTGCATGGGTAACTTCCAAATAATACCCAAAAACATTATTGAAACTTATTTTTAAAGAAGATATACCGGTTGCCAATGATTCACGCTGCTGAATTTCAACGAGGTAATCTTTACCGCCGCTGGCTATCTTACGCAGGGCATCCAGTTCTTCATTGATTCCTGCAGCAATTACATTTCCCTTTGCAGCTGCTACCGGGGGATTTTCATTCAGTTCCTTTACGATCTTATCTAAAATATATTTACAAGGGTTGAGAGAGTCTCCCAAACGTTTCAAATATTCATTCGACGAATTTTCGCAGTTCTCTTTAATCAATGTAGTTTGCTGCAACCCCTTTGCAATTTGTAAAACCTCCCTTGGGTTTACTTTTTTCAAAGGCACTTTGCTCACCAGCCTTTCCACATCACCAGCCTGCTTTATATACTGCGCAATTTTGTTTCGAAGATCAACTTCCTTAATTAAAAACTCAACCGTATTTAATCGCTCATTGATCTTTACAATATTATTTAATGGCAGTACCATCCAACGTTTCAGCAGCCTGGCGCCCATAGCAGAAACCGTATTATCCAAAACCTTCAACAAAGTATTACTACCTTCTGCACCGCCAAACAACTCCAGGTTGCGAATGGTAAAACGATCCATCCAGAGATGATCTTCCCTGTCAATTCTTTGTATGGAAGTGATGTGCCCCAGATTAGGATGCTCTGTATCTTTTAAATAATGCAGTATGGCTCCTGCTGCTACTATACCCATTTGCTGGCCTTCGATACCAAAACCTTTTAAGCTATGCGTACCAAAATGTTTCAGCAAACTTTCAGTGGCATAGGCTTCTGCAAATATCCATTCTTCTAAAGTGTAAGTAAAAAATTTGGTACCGAAATGCTCCTTAAAATACTTTTGCTGGCTGCGCTGAAAAATAACCTCCGCAGGTTTCAAGCTCTGCAATAATTTATCGGCATATTCTTTATCGCCTTCGGCAACAAAAAATTCGCCGGTGCTGATATCGAGGAATGCAATACCGATCTTATCATTTTCAAAATGCAGGGCAGCTAAAAAGTTATTGCTGTTATGTTCTAAGAGTTTGTCGCTGGTAGCAACACCGGGAGTTACCAATTCTGTTACGCCACGTTTAACGATCCCTTTGGCTTGTTTGGGATCTTCCAACTGATCGCAAATGGCAACGCGGTAACCAGCTTTTACAAGCTTATGTAAATAGGTATCCAGCGCATGATGTGGAAAGCCAGCCAGTTCAGATGCATCCGGATTGCCGTTATTGCGTTTGGTAAGTGTAATACCTAAAACCGCTGCCGTATTGATAGCATCCTGCCCAAAAGTCTCATAAAAATCCCCCACCCTGAAAAGCAATATCGCATCAGGGTAGCGTGCCTTGATGGCATTGTGTTGTTGCATTAAGGGAGTTTCAGCAGTCGCTTTCGCCATAGCGACAAAAATAACAAACCAATCGCTGATTAAAAAGATTAAATAAGATTTCGCTGATATTATCTGCGAAATCAATCAAATCAATAAATCTGTGGTTAGTTCTCCTGTTTCGTCAGTATCTCCTTCTTCATCTTTTCCCAAAGTCCGTCAAAGGTCTGGTGATTCTCCTCTTTCCAGCGTTGGCTGAAGGTTTTCATTTTCTCATTCCGGTCTTCCCGGGTTAGGGTAAAGAATGCTTTGATGGCTTCGGTATCATTTTCAAAGGCAAGCTGGTTATATACTTCTTTTAACTGTTGCTCTTTGCGGATATTGCTGTGGGCAATATCTATCTCCATTTCTTCACGCAGCATTACTTTTTCGTCGTAACTGCCCGATGGTAATATTGTTTTCGCAATTACCGGCATCAATTCTACCAGCATTAAAATAAAAACGATGAGGTAGTAGCGGAACTGTAGTGCCGCATTATTCTTCAACAGGTTGGTTAACGCTTCTACCCTGGTTAAAAAACCATTATTCAGGTAAGCCGTAAAATTTGTTTCTTCAGCCTTTATCTTGTTATCAATTTCCTTTAAAGCCGCATCAGCGCTATCTAATTTCGGCTGGGTTTCTTTTAACAAGGCCTGATATTCCGCATCCAGTTTCTGGTATTCATTTCTTTTGGCAATGGCAATATCTTTTATACCTACTTTGCCTGAACCTCCGCTGCCATCTGTCTCTGCAATAAAGTTTTCCCTTGCTTTGTTTACAGAGGTATACTTTGTATCCAGTTCGGCTTTTAAAGCAGCTTTTTCTTTTGTCAAAACATCTTTTGGTGTTTTATATAGCACGGTCAGTTCCTGCTGTTTCAGCATTTTCTTTTTTTCATTGTCGAGCGATGTTTGCAGTTTTATTTCTTTATCAAACATATACAGCACGGCAGGCTGCGCCATAAATGTACCGATGGTTAATGCCAGCAAACCCCTGAATAAAAGCGGTGCCAGTTTTCGTTTATTGAATTTGGTGATGCCTTTTATTAATGCCCGGTCGATGGTAAGGATGATAAAGCCCATGAATAAGCCCAGGGCAATGGCCAGTATCACCGAATCAACTATAGTGCTGAAAAAATAGGTCCAGGTAAAGGTTGCAAATGCCCAGGTTGCCAGTACTGTCATACCGATTATTTTATACCGGTTCCTGTCAACAACCGAATCAACCAGTATCTCTTTTTCGGCAGTTGATAACCACCATAAAAATTCTGTGAATTGGCCGGGCACATAGGTTTCCCTTTGAGAAAAGGCAATGTTTTTTTCCATAATAAGAAATAATTAAATAATGCTATAAAAGGATCAATAGCGGAGTGGAGTTGAAGACTTGCAAAATAGCTATTCTTTGGTGGATTAACGCCCCCGGTATATAGTTATTTTATTATTGTGGTTATATTAACAGTTTATTATACAACCGGGTTAAACATGCCTTGTATAAACCCGTCTATTACTATATCTTTGCCACCGTTTTATAAACGATGTATTTTTAATATTAAATAACGAAAATGAAGAAATTTTTTAGTGCGGCAGTATTCATATTAGCGCTGTTTTTTACAGCAAATGCCCAGGCTCCCAAAGGAATGGGCACCAGCGACCCCGAAGCGAAGAAAATATTAGATGCAGTGAGCGCCAAATTCAAGACTTTCAAATCCGTTCAATCTAATTTTACCTTAAAGATAGAAAATGCAGCCAACAAGGTTTTAGGAAATAAAAGCGGAACTGTTTATATGAAAGGAACCAAATACCGCATTAAGGTATCGGGACAGGATATTTTCAGTGATGGCGTAAATGTATGGACTGTTGATCCCGGGGCTAAAGAGATCACTTTAACCAAGCTTGACCCTTCAAACAATACAATAACACCTCAAAAGCTTTTTACAGATTTCTATAACAAGGATTTCCTGTACAAACTGAATGCAGAGGTTAAGGGTATCCAGGAAGTGGAATTAACACCCATAGATAAATCCAAACTGTTTCATAAAGTATTGGTGTTTATCAATAAAGCCACAAAGAGTATTACAGCTACCAAAATTTTTGAAAAGGCAGGAAACCGTTATACCTATACAGTAAGCGGCATGACCGCCAACAGCAATATTGCTGACGCTATGTTTGTTTTCAATCAGAAGAACTATCCGGGAATGGAATTGGTTGATTTGAGATAGTAAATAAATTAAAAACCAAATTATCTTTTGAAGATATTGTAGCAGCACTTTCAGGTGCTGCTTTTTTATTGCACCGTATAGTTGATTAATTCCCAAAGGCCATTTCCCAGCACATCTCCCAAAGAATATTCTGACTGGTAGAATTTTACCAATCCAACCTGCGGCGATAACCAAATGTCATTATTTGTCCAGGAATTAACAACGTATTTTCGCTCCTGCCTGAGTTGGTAAGTATTTTTAAATGTCCCTGCGGGAACAACTACAGTTTGATTGCCCAGCACCCAGGTAGTGTCCTTATAATTCTGAGGAATCGTCCATATATCACCAACAGTAACAGGTAGTTTATATCGCTTTCTCTCATAATAAGCGCCATAGGCATATAAATATATCTTAACCAGTTGGCTGTCAACTACAACATAACTGGTATCCTGCACCATTGGATAGTTATTGAATTTATATCTATAAGCCCACACTTTAGCTGTTTGTCCGCCGGTTATTGTTCGTGTTCCAACTATATCCACATCAATTGTATCGTGGCGAATAATAGCGGTTCCCCAGGTATACAGATATCGCCAGTGATTCCCAATTTCATTGGGGAATTCGGAGATAATATTTTCAGGAGGATTATTTTCTTTTTTGCAGGAAGAAATTGCTACCAGTGAAATCAGGATAATAAAAATAACTTGCTTTCTCATAAAATCGTTTTTATTTCAGCGATATTATTTAATAACGTTATTCACCTGCTTCCGGTTGCTTACCCCACCTGTAAGATTCATTTTGCAACCCTGCCAGGTCGATCACCCGGTCAACAACAGTTGCTGCTACTTCTTCAATGGTTGTGGGTTTACTGTAAAAAGATGGTGTTGCGGGGCAGATGATACCACCAGCCAACGTAATGGTTTCCATATTGCGGATATGAATAAGATTGTAAGGCGTATCTCTCAGCACACAGATCAGTTTTCTTCTTTCCTTTAAAATAACGTCAGCTGCACGGCTTATCAGGTCGTTTGAAATACCGGAAGCTATGCGGCCCAGGGTACCCATGCTGCAGGGTATGATGATCATGGTATCGTATTGGCCCGAACCAGAAGCGAAGGGTGCATTAAAATCCTGTTGGGAATAGTGATGCAGTTTATAGCCAGCATAATTTTCATTATCCAGTTCAAT
>Ga0075158_10002191_pt1 | contig 14340 bp, 6 predicted proteins | sample JI91814BDNA_FD_70968 | JGI IMG/M metagenome (GOLD analysis project Ga0075158, IMG submission 70968) | Wastewater effluent complex algal communities from Wisconsin, to seasonally profile nutrient transformation and Carbon sequestration -... | ecosystem: Engineered > WWTP > Effluent > Algae... | reverse complement strand
AGCTCGCCGTCGCCGAGACCCCGCCCCAGGTGCGCAGCGCCGACCTCCACGACCTGGATGTCTCGCACGTGCTGGCGAGCTGGGAGACCCGCTACTCCAACGCCGCCATCGACAACGACCGCACCTACAACCTCAAGGTCGGCGCCGACAAGCTCAACGGCTACATCCTGCGCCCCGGCCAGGTCTTCTCGTTCAACGGCGCCGTCGGCGATCGCACCGAGAAAGAGGGCTACCGGGTCGCCCCGGTGATCTCGGGCGGGGAGCTCATCGACGGCCTGGCCGGCGGCATGTGCCAGATCGCCTCGACCCTGCACGCCGCCGCCTTCTTCGCCGGCCTTGAGATCGTGCGCAGCACGCCGCACTCGCGGCCGTCCTCGTACATTCCCATGGGCCTGGACTCGACCGTGGTCTATCCGTCGGTGGATCTGAAGCTGAAGAACCCCTACGACTTTCCCGTGGTCCTCCACTACATGGTGAACCAGGGCTCGGTGAAGGTGGAGCTCCTCGGCAAGCAGCTGCCCTACCACATCGCCTTCGAGCGCGAGATCGTCACCGAGTCGAAGTTCCCCTCGACCACCCGCCCCGATCCGGAGATGCCGGCGATCCAGAAGTTCAACGATCAGGACGGCTACCCCGGCTACCGCATCAAGCGCCGCCGCTACCTTTATACGGGCAAGTGGAAGACCGATCCCAACAACGAGAACCGCGGCAAGCCCGACGGGCTGGTGTCGCGGCGCGAGTGGGAGGTGAGCTATCCCCCGACGACCGAGATCGTGCGCGTCGGCACCGGGCCGCTGACCCTCAAGAAGAAGGAGCCGCCGCCGGCGCACCACATCCCGGCGATCCCACCCTCGGCCAAGCCGCTGATGGTGATCCAGCGCTGAGGGGTCCGGCGGACCCGCTCTGGGACCCGCTTAAGGACCCGCTTAGGGAATCGACATCGCCTGCTGCAGCCGGCTGCCGAGCGCCAGCAGCTCTTTCTGCAGCGGCTCATCCAGGCGGGGCAGCGGCTCGCAGGTGCCGCGGATGTCGGTCTCGGTGAGCGCCAGGCCGACGAGGACGCAGCGCCGGGCCTCGCTGCTCACCGTGATGTCGTTTTCGAACGAGCCGTGATCGAGCTTGGCGACGAAACGGCGCACGATCACGGTGTCCTGCTCTTTGAGCGGCAGCGCGTGGCGGTGGGTGTCCTCCCAGCGCGACTGCACCAGCCCCTGCTTCGGATCGACGGTCGCCGGTATGTAGCCGAGCTGGGTAAACGAGGTGGCGAGCGCATCGACCGGGTCGCGCGCCATCTGCGGCGTCGTGAACTGATAGGGGCGCTGGGGCTGCGCGCAGCCGCCGAGCAGGCCGCACGCGATGGAGGCCACACGGGCGGTCCCGGACAGCCAAGTACCAAGGTCGGATTTGAGAGTACTCATCGGGCTCCAGATGGTACCCCCACGGCGGGCCCGAAAGTCAAGGATCTGCAAGCCGGGGTCATCCGCCCCAAGTCCCGCCGCCTGCGACCGCGCGCGACCGCCCGGGACCGACGGGACCCCGGTGGCGGGCGCCACAGATCCCCAGCAAGGACCGCAGATCGCGGAAAATAGCCGGAGCGCGAACAAGCCTCCGCCCACCTCACCGCGCAGCGAGCTCTGGCTTGGCGCGCCGCGATGGCAGCGGGCACCGGCCCAGACCGATTGGCCGGCGCCTGCGTTGGAAGCGGCAGTGATCGCGCAAACCTGGTCGCCGGTAATGCAGGAGTCCCTCTTCATGAATAGTCGCAAGCGCCTTCCGCCCCCTGGTCAGCCGCCCGCCGAGCGCCAACCCCCGGGACCCCCGGGGCCGGCAAGACCTCCGGGCGCCCTTGGTTCGCCGTTTCTGCCCGAGGGCCGGCCCGAGGGTCGGCGCGGCGGTCTTGGCTTTGGCCTGGCGCTCGCCTGCGGCCTGTCGCTTCTGACCGCGCTGCCCTCGTGCGCGCCGCCCGGTGAGCCGGCGGCCGGCGACCGCGGCGGGCTCGCTGAGCTGCTGGAGGGCCGCGCGCGGGCGGACGTGCCGCTCGGCTCGCGCGGGCGACCGCGGCCGAGCATCGTGTGGACGCCGGTGAAGCCGACCGAGCCCGAGCTCGTGCTGGCCAAGTCGGCGGGGCCGCCGATGTCGCTGACCTCCTCGGACGGCACGGGGCTGCAGCTGGTGGCGCTGGAGGCGCGAGCGGTGGTCGAGGATCCGCTGACGTTCACCGAGCTCAAGCTGACGTTCCGAAACCCGCAGCCGCGGCAGCTGGAGGGGCAGTTCGAGATCACCCTGCCGCCCGACGCCGCGATCAGCCGCTTCGCGATGCGCCAGGGCGACGCCTGGCAGGAGGGCGAGGTCGTCGAGCTGCAGGCCGCCCGGCAGGCCTACGAGGATTTCCTCCACCGCCGCCAGGACCCGGCGCTGCTCGAGAAGCAGGCCGGCAACCAGTTCCGCGCCCGCGTATTTCCGATCCCGCCCTCGGGGGAGAAGCAGCTCATCATCTCGTACTCGGCGGAGCGGCCGCGCGCCGACGCGCCCTACCGCATCTACCTGCGCGGCCTGCCCGAGCTCGCGCGCCTGGACATCCGCGCCATCATCGCCAAGAGCTCGGCGGGCAGCGGGCAGGCCTCGTCGCTCGGCGGCGAGACCCTGTCGCACCAGACGGTGTCGGTGCAGAAGCAGAGCTTCCGCCCCGACGTCGACTTCGAGGTGCCGGTGCCGGTGCCGCAGGCCGCCGACAGCTCCGCCGTGGGGCTGCGCCATCAGAACCTGGTGGTGGCGCGCATCTCGCCGCTGCCCGCCGACAAGCAGGCGCAGACCGATCCGCTCGACAGCGTCCTTGTCCTTTTTGACACCAGCGCCTCGCGGGCGCTCGGCTGGCAGGCGCAGGTGGACGCGCTCGGGGCGCTCGTCGAGACGCTGCGCAAGGAGGCCGGTCCGGCGCTGCCGCTGCGGGTGCTGTGCTTCGATCAGGACGTCGAGCGGGTCTTCGACGGCCCGGCCGGCCAGTTCGGCGCCGCCCAGCTGCAGCGGGTGCGCGAGCGGCGGGCCCTGGGGGCCTCGGATCTGGCGCGGGCGCTGCGCGCCGCGGTGGCCAAGCAGGGCGCGCCGATGCAGCGCGTGCTGCTCATCACCGACGGCATCGTCACCGCCGGCCCGACCGCCGCGCCCGAGCTGCGCAAGCTGGTCGCGGAGCTGGCGGGGCAGGGGGCGCGGCGCCTGGACGCGATCACCTTCGGCGGCATCCGCGACGAGGCGCTGCTCGCCAAGCTGGTCACCGCCGGCCTGCCCAGCGACGGCGTGGTGCTCGACGGGGAGACGCCGCCGCAGGCGGTGGCGCGGCGGCTGCAGCGGTCGACGTTCTCCGGCATCAAGGTCGAGGTGCCGGGCAGCCCGTGGGTGTGGCCGGTGCAGCTCGACGGCGTGCAGCCGGGCGAGCAGGTGCTGGTCTACGCCGACCTGCCCGACGGCAAGCCGTTCGAAGTCGTGCTCACCGACAAGACCCAGCGCAGCGAGCGCCGACCGGTGGTCACCGTCGAGGTGGCGCGGCCCCTGCTGGAGCGCGCCTGGGTCAACGCCCGCATCCACCGCCTGCTCCACCAGCGCGACAAGCTCGCCGAGAGCGATCCCGACCTCGGCGAGGCGCTCAAGCACCAGATCGTCGATCTGTCGACGAAGTTCCGCGTGCTGTCGGACTACACCGCGCTGCTGGTGCTGGAGACCGAGCAGGACTATGCCCGCTTCCGCATCGATCGCCGCGCCCTCACCGACATCCTGACCATTGGCCTTAACGGCATCGAGGTCGTAAACCGCAAGAACCTCGCCCCGGTCGTCGTCGCCAATCCGCCGCCGCGCATCATCACCCAGAGCGCGCCGCCGGCGGCGCGGGACGGCGACTTCGGCGCGCCGGCGCGGCCGGGGCGGCCGACGACCGGCAAGGCGGCAGCGACCACCCGGTCCGAGCCGCGCGAAGCGGAGCGGAACAAGCGGAGCACCAGCAGCGCGGCGGCGGAGTCGTTCGCGGCGGACGAGTCTTCGGCCTCGTCCGCGCGCGGCGGCGCGCCGGCCCGGCAGCGCGCGCACGGGGGAGATCCCGGCTTTGCCCAGGGGGCTCCGATTCGCGCGCTCGGCGGGGCCGCCGCTCCGGCCGCAGAGCCGTCAGCGCCGCCGCCGCCGTCGCCTCAGCCGCTGCCCGCCTCGGTGGAGCGCCCCGCGCCGCGCAAGGCGCCGGAGCCCCGGCTCGCCGAGAAGCGCGAAGAGAGCAAGCAGGACCGCGCCGACGACCGCGCGCCGCGACCCAAGCCCACCGCGAGCGCCCGGCCGCGTCCGGCCGACCGCGTGCTGATCCCCGATCCGCCGCCGCCACCCCCGCCGCCGCCGCCGCCGCCGCCGCCCGAGGCCGAGCCCTACGAGGGCAAGCTGCGCGAGGTCCTCGGCCTGGTGAAGGCCAGGCGCCTCAAGGAGGCCCTGCAGCTCGCCCAGAAGTGGCGCGACGAGGATCCGGGCGATGTGCTGGCGCTGCTGGCGCTCGGTGAGGTCTTCGAGGCGCTCGCCGACAAGCGCGCGGCCGCGCGGGCCTACGGCTCGATCATCGATCTGTTCCCCGGCCGCGCCGATCTGCGCCGGTTCGCCGGGGCCCGCCTGGAGCGCCTCAGCACCGACGGCCTCCCCCTGGCGATCGACACCTTCGACAAGGCGCGGGCGCAGCGCGCCGATCACCCCGCCAGCCACCGCCTGCTCGCCTACGCCCAGCTGCGCGCCGGCCGCCCCGCCGAGGCCCTGGAGACGATCCTCGGCGGCGCCACCCGCAGCTACCCCGCCGGTCGCTTCGCCGGCGTCGAGCGCATCCTGGCCGAGGACGTCGGCCTCATCGCCGCCGCCTACGTGCGGGCGCAGCCGGAAAAGCGCAGCAGCGTCGAGCAGCGCCTGGCGGGCCTGGGCGCCCGGATCGCCAGCGAGCCCTCGCTGCGCTTCGTCCTGACCTGGGAGACCGACGCCAACGACGTCGACTTCCACATCTACGACGGCCGCGGCGGCCACGCCTTCTACGGCTCGCGCAGCCTGCCCTCGGGCGGCGAGCTGTACGCCGACGTCACCACCGGCTACGGACCCGAGTGCTTCACGATCCAGCTGCCGCCCGGGGCGCGGAGCTACCCGTACAAGCTGCAGGCCCACTACTACTCGCGCGGCCCGATGGGCTACGGCATGGGCAAGCTCGAGGTCCTGGAGCACGACGGCAAGGGCGGCCTGCGCTTCAGCGAGCGGCCGTTCGTCATCATGGTCGACAGCGCCTTTGTAAACCTCGGCGAGGTCCGCAGCCAGCTCAGCGAATAGCGGCCGCTCCGGGAATGTAGGGGCATGCGGGAGGACGGCTCCGGCCACAACCGGCCCCAGCAAGAGGGGCCGGGTCCCGGGCCGCGCCCGTCGCTTCGCAATTTTTTTGCGGGTGCTGCCGGCCAGGGTCAACCGCGCCGTGGCCGTTTTTGACCTATCGCAAACCGGCGAATTTAAAGTTCTGGACTTTCCTCGTCGCAGATGCGCTGTGGCGCTGGTGGCATGTTGCTTGCGATAATAACCACAGCCAGGGAACCTCTGGCTGGAGGGTTTTATGGACCACGAGCAGCTCGGCCGTCTGAACTCGCTAGCAAAGGGAGTGATTGGCAGCGTGCTCCTGGGCCTCGCTCTGGGCGGCTCCGCTCGGGCAGAGGGCGGCGAGCGCGACGGCCTGCCGCGCGACGCGGTGTTCACCGTGCAGACGCTGCCGGCCCGCTCGCCCCGGCTGGCTCCGGTCACCGCCGACCCGGCGCTGCGCCTGGTGCGGCCGGTCGGCTCCCCGAGCCCGCTGCCCGACCTGGACGCCAGCGAGCTGTTCCCCGCCGAGTCCTTCGCTGACGCCGCCGAGGTGCCGAGCTGCAGCACCGTGGCCAGCCTGGCCGAGCGCCTGCTCGGCACCTGCCTGCGCCAGGGCCTGTCGACGACCGAGCGCGCCCTGACCCAGCGCCTGCTGGAGAGCGCCGCGCAGCCCAACCGCACCGACGCCTGGTCGCGCGACACCGAGAGCCTGTTCCAGCTCGCGCAGTGCGCCGGCTCGCTCGGCGAGCAGCGCCTGGTCGTCGAGGCGGCGCTGGCGGCGGCCGAGGCGCAGCTGCAGAGCTCGGCCCTCCCGTCGTCCACCCTGCCGGCCTGCCGTCGCGAGCACGCCCAGCGGGCGCGCTGGCTGTGGAGCTACCGCCTGGCCGCCCTCGACTTCGCCCAGGGCCACTACCTGCGCGCCGCGACGAGCCTGTTCCGCCTGCACCGCACCGCCCCCACCCAGAGCCTGATCGCCCGCCTGAGCGCCGCCCAGAAGCTCATCCAGGTCCCCGCCGGCGAGCCCCGCTAGCCGCGCCTACTCTTCGCGCAGGCCGTCGACCGGGCGCATGCGGCCGGCCCGCAGCGACGGATAAAGCGTCGCCAGGAGCGAGATCAGCACCGTCACCCCGCTCGTCCACAGGATCTCGCGCGGCGACAGCTGCACGGGCAGCTTGTCGATCATGTAGACCTTGGCGTCGAGCAGGTAGTTCAGCCGGCGCACGATCCCGCAGGTCAGGAGGCCCATGCCGACGCCGAGCAGCGTCCCGAGCAGCCCGATCACCATCCCGGCGACCCGGAACACCGAGGCGATCGACGGCGCCGAGGCCCCCATCGCCTTGAGGATCGCCACCTCGCGCGTCTTGTCGATCACCATCATCGTCAGGCTGGCGACGATGTTGAACGCCGCCACCAGGATGATGAGGAACAGCACCAGGGTCAGCACCGCCTTCTGCAGCGCCAGCGCCGTGAACAGGTTGTGGTTGAGCTCCTCCCAGTCCAGGCTCCGGTAGGCGCCGCCGCTCAGCGCCTTGACCAGCTCGCCGCCGAGCAGGCGCGCCCGCTCGACGTGGCGGCAGCGCAGCTCGACGCCGGTGACGACGTTGCCCTGGCCGACCAGGTCCTGGGCGCGCGGCAGGCCGACGATCACCAGGCGGCGGTCGTACTCGTCGAAGCCGGCGATGAACACCCCGGCCAGGCGGAACTCCTGGGCGTGCGGCGGCGGGCCCTCGCGGCCCTTGGGCTCGTCGCCGGTCAGCATGTCCAGGCCCATGAGCGGCGCGATGAGGCGCAGGCGGTCGCCGACCCGCAGCTTGAGCTTGCGCGCCAGCTCGCCGCCGATAAAAGCGCCGGGCAGCGGCGGGCCGCCGTCGTTTGCCGCCTGCTCCAGCTGCAGCGCCGCCAGCTGCGGCCGGCTGCCGTCCTTGAGCGGCAGCAGCCACTGCTGCAGGTCCACCACCCTGGGCGCCCGCACCGGGTCGATGCCCTTGACCAGCACCCCCGAGGACAGCGCGCCCTCTTTGGCGACCAGCATCTCGTTATAGACAAACGGCGAGGTGGCCACCACCTCGGGGTTTTTCTCCAGCATCTTGGCGACTTCCTCGTACTCCTGGAAGTCGGTGCCGTACTTGAGGATGAGGATGTGGGCGTTCAGGCCGATGACGCGGTCGCGGATCTCGCTCTGGAAGCCCGAGGTCACCGCCATCACCACGGTCAGCGCCGCGACGCCCAGCATGACGCCGACCACCGCCACCGTGCTAAACACCGACAGGAAGTTCAGCAGCAGCACGGTCACCGTCGACAGCGCCGTGATCAGCAGCAGGAACGCGATCTCTGCCGAGGGCGGCGTGGCGGGCAGGAAGTAGTGGGCGGCGAGCCCGCTCAGGCCCAAGACGAGCAGCACCGAGAACACCTGCACGAGCCGGCTGGAGCTGCGCCGCAGCAGGTAGCGGCGGGCGATGCGCAGCTCGAACCGCTGCGGCCACAGCGACAGCAGCCAGGTCAAAAGCGGCACGGAACTGAGCTCGCGGGTCTTCCCGGTGGGTACGTTCTTTGGCATTGCCTGGCGTTTTATAGCACGCTGGCGCGCCCCGCCCGCCCGCTACTCGAGCACCGTCACCGGCGTCCCGAGCGGCGCGGCGGCGAACAGGCGGTAGGCGATAAGGTCGGGGAAGCGGATGCACCCGTGCGAGTCCGGGTAGCCGGGCAGGGGGCCGGCGTGCATGCCGATGCCGCCCAGGATGCGCAGGAAGTAGGGCATGGGGGTGCCGCGGAACGTCGTGCCGACGGGCTGCGGGGTGCCGAGCAGGTCGACGTTGGCCGCCACCACCTGGCCGCGGTCGTCGAGGTAGTCGCCGTAGCGGCTGGAGACATGCTCGGGGATCTTCTCCAGGATCGAGTACTGGCCGGGCGGCGTCTTGTGGCTGCGCCGGCCGGTGCACACCGAGGACTGCGCGACCAGCGCCTCGCCGTCGAAGATGTCGGCGCGCTGCTCGCCCAGGCGGATGACGATCTGCGGCCGCAACAGGGCTTCGCCGGCCCGCCAGAAGTAGTCGCCGCCCGGGTGCGACTTGCCGCGCCGGGGGGCGCTCACCGGGGCGCCGGGGGCCGCCCGCGGCGGGTCGGCGAGCTCGGGCTCGGGCTCGGCGCAGGCGACAAGGAACAGGCCGGCGGCGGCGGCGGCGAGCTTGCGGGAGGTCCTTGGGAGCCAGCGCAGGCCCAGCAAGAACAGCGCTGCCGCGGCAAGCGGTCCGCCGGTCGCCCCCGTCGCCCGGCTGCCCGGGACGGCGGCGCAGGCGCCGATGAGGTAGGGGGCGTCGATCTCGCTGCGCTCGCCCGCCAGGTAGACCACCGGGTGCCGGGTGAGCTCGATGCCGGCGGCGCGGGCGGTGATGGTGATGCGGGTGCCGCGCGGGGCGCGGGTGCGCAAGGTGCGCTCGTAGCGGCCCAGCTGGTTGTCGACCACCGGCCCCGCCCACTCGCCGGCATCGGCCGCGATGTCCACCGCCAGCCCCGGACCGAGCGGCACCGACCGGTAGTCGCGCGGCGTGACGGTCACCGTGACCTCGTCATACTGCGGCGTCGCCACGTCTTTATTGACCCCGACATCCGAGCCGAGCGCGCTCACCAGCACCGCCGGCGCGCCGCGCAGCTTGAGCAGCGCGGTGGTCAGCGACAGCGACCCGAAGCCGTGCCGGGGCCCGTAGCCGCCGGCGCGGTCGTCGGCCGTCGTCGTGCGCAAGAGCTCACGCACCTGCGTCGTCGTCAACCCCGGGGACAGCTGCAGCAGCAGCGCCACCGCGCCGGCCACGTGCGGCGCCGCCTGCGAGGTGCCGCGCAGCACCCCGTGCAGGCCGTCGTCGGCGACCAGCGTCCCCGGATCGTCTTCGATATGAAACGCCGAGCGCGGGTCGGTGGGCGGCGCCGTGGCGGCGAGGCTCGAGACCACGAACTCCCCCGGGGCCAGCACATCGGGAGCGAAGCGCCCGTCGGTGGTCGGTCCGCCGGCCGAGAACGGCGCGGCGCGCCCGAGCTCGCGGCTGATGCTCTCCTGCTTGCCGTCGGCGCGCCGCCAGTCGAGGCGACTGCGCAGCGCCCCGACGGCGATGACGCCGTGCCCGCTGGCCGGGATCTCGATGAAGTTATCCGGGTTCAGGTGGCCGCGCAGCGACACCGAGTTATCCTCCAGCGGCTCGACCAGCCACGCGTCGTAGCGCAGGGTGCGGCCGCGCACGCGCAGGATCCAGTCGCCGGCGCGGATGCCGGGCTGGCCCATCGCCTGGGTGATCAGCACCACGGCGCCGCGCCGCCCGGTCATCGCCAGGTCGCTGTTGTCGATGATCGCCGTGCCGTCGTCATCGAACTGGCCCTGCAGCGCCTCGCCGACCCCGACCTTGAGGACCTTGCCGCCGGGGGCCTTGAGCTCCAGCGCCACCTCGCCGGCCTCGCCGGTGTGCGGGGCGGCGCTGTCGTAGTAGACCTCCAGCCGGACGCTGCTCTGGCTGCTCGGGCCGGTGGCCTTGGCCGGGTCCGCCGGCAACAGGTGGATCGGGATCTCGTGCAGCCCGTCGAGCAGGGTGGAGCTGGCGTGGCCGTCGACCTCGCCCGAGTTCCCGGCGGCGACCACGATCACGCGGCCAGGCTGGTCGCCGGCCAGCTCGTCCAGGGCCGCCTCCAGCAGGCTCGAGCCGTCGTGCGACCCCCCGGGCGAGCCGAGGCTGAGGTTCATCACCAGCGGCAGCTTGGCATCGGCGGCGCGGTCCATGCAGAAGCGCACCCCGGTGAGCAGGTCGCTGTCGCTGAAGGTGAGGTCGTCGCGGGTCCCCTTGGCGAAGCACAGCGCGGCCTGGGCGGCGATGCCGACGTAGCGGCCGGCGGGCCTGCCCATCCCGGTGGCGAAGCCGTTGCTCGCCGCGATCCCGACCACGTGGGAGCCGTGGCCGATGAAGTCGCTCTGGGTGATAAGCAGCGGCGGCCGCATGCCCTTGGCCTCGGCGGTCAGCACCGCGTCGAGGTCGGCCGCGGTGTAGACCGCCATGCCGTCGTAGGCGGGCAGCTCGGGGTGCAGCGTGCCGCGGGCGGCCCCGGCATCCAGCAGGAAGTCGATCCGGCTCGAGCCGTCGATATGGCGGAAGTCGGCGTGGCGGAAATCGATGCCGGTGTCGACGAAGCCGAGCATCACCCCGCGGCCGGCTATACCTGCCTGGTTGAGCTCCTGGGCGCCGATGAGCGCCCGCGAGCGGTCAAGCCGCGGCCGCAGCCGGTGCTCCCCGTCGACGGCCAGCACCCCGGGCAGGGTCAACAGCCGCGCCAGCTCGTCCGGCGAGGCGGTCACCCGGGCGATGGTGGTCGACAGCGCCGCGGCGCGCAGCCCCGCCCGCTGCAGGGCCGCCGCGCCGCCGACGTGACGGACCAGAAGCCGCGCCGCGCCCGGGCCGGGCCGCGTCGGCAGCCCCCCCATCATCGTGAGCGCCTGCCAGCGCCCCTGCGCGGTCAGCCGCGCCGAGGTGAGCTGCGACCACCCGCTGCGCAGCTCGGCCGGCCACGCCGCTGCGAGCTCGACCATCGGCCGCGCCCCCGCCGGCGGCTCACCGGCCGGCTGGGCGGCGTCCGCGCCCGCGGGGACTTGGCCAAGGGCCGCGACGCCGAGCAGCACCCCGAAAAAGAGCGGCACCGTCCGCCTTCGCGTATCTTGCACGGCCTGCATCTGTTTGTAAGACTTTCGAGGGCCGCCCCGACCAAGTCAATAGCGACGCCGCGCGCCGCCCCGTGCGCGCCCCCCCTTCAGACCCGCGGATTGCTTGCTACACTCTCGGGTATGCCGATGTGGTGGTCCCGTGCTCCCAAGCCGCGCCGGAGACGGCGCACGCGCTGCGCCCTGCTGCTGCTGACCCTGCTCGGCCCGGGCGGGTCGCTGCCGGCGGCGCTCGCCCTGCCCGCACACCCGGCGGCGACGAGCCCGCCCGCCCCGCTCAAGCCCGCGGCGGCGCCGGCGCCGGTGTTCGAAGGCCCGCTGGCCCCGGTGCAGCTGGCGCTGCGCAGCGGCCAGTACGGCGAGGCGGCCCAGCGGGCGCAGCGCCTGCTGCCGATGCTCAAGGAGGCGGGGCAGCGCGACGAGGCGGCGGCGCTCGCCGCCCAGGCCCTGCGGGCGAGCGGCCAGACCAAAAAAGCGATCGAGCTCTTGGAGGCGCTGGTGCTGCGCGAGCCGCAGGCGCTGGCGGCGCGGGCGCAGCTCGGCCTGTGCTACCGGGCCCAGGGCGACCGCGCTCGCGAGCGCGCCATCTGGAACGGCTTCTTCGACGACCACGACGCCGAGAAGCTCGACCTCAAGGACCCGCGCGCGGTGCGCCTGCTCGGGGTCGCGGCGCGCTACCTTGGCAGCTTCCACGACTCCTACGAGCAGCTGCGCACCGCGATCGACCTCGCCCACGAAGACAAGCGCTGGGCCGAGTTCACCCAGGCCAACCTCGAGCTGACCGAGCTGCGCATCGAGAAGCACGAGATCGGCTACGCCGAGACCTCGGCCGAGGCCGCCCTGCGCCGCGACCCCGACAGCCCCGCCGCCAACACCCTCATGGCCCGCATCAAGGTCGAGCAGGGCAACAACGTCATCGAGGCCACCCCCTACCTCGACCGCGTCCAGAAGCTCGACCCCGGCTTCAGCCCCGCCCAGGCCCTGCGCGCCGAGATCCTCATCGACAACGAGGAGTATGAAGAGGCGCTCAAGATCACCGGCGAGATGCTCAAGGTCTCGGGCGAAGATCTGCAGGCGCGGACGCTGCGCGCGGCGGCGCTGTTCCTGCTGGACCGCCCGGCGGAGTTCGCCGCCGAGAAGCAGAAGATCCTGGCCCAGAACCCGCGCTACACCGAGTTCCATCGCCTGATCGCCGAGCGCTTCGTCGTCCAGCACCGCTACGAGGAGGAGGTCGCGCTCCTGGAGGAGGCGGTGCAGCTCGACCCCAAGGACTACTACGCGCTCGGCAGCCTGGGCGCCGCCTACCTGCGCCTCGGCGAGGACGACAAGGGCTATAAGGCCCTGGACGCGGCGTGGAAGGGCGACCGCTACAACAAGCGGACCTTCAACCTGCTAAACCTCTACGAGGACGTCCTCAAGAAGCGCTACACCCTGCTGAACCTGGACATCGACCCCCGGCGCCCGGGCAGCGGCGGGCTGCGGCTGCGCGTCGCCAAGGACGAGGAGAAGCTGGTGGTGCCGCTGGTGCTGCCGATGGTCCAGGCCGAGTGGCGCGAGCTCGTCGCCCGCTACGGCTTCACGCCGCGGCTGCCGCTCACCATCGAGCTGTACAAGGAGCCGCAGAACTACGCGGTGCGCACCGTCGGGCTGCCGAACCTGGCGGCGCTCGGGGTGACGTTCGGGCGGGTGGTGACCGGGCGCTCGCCGGCCAACGGCAACTTCAACTGGGCGCTGATGATCTGGCACGAGCTGTCGCACGTGTTCGCCATCCAGCTCACCGGCGGGCGGGTGCCGCGCTGGTTCACCGAGGGGCTCTCCGAGTGGGAGACCCTGCACCTGCGCCCCGACTGGCAGCGCCGCACCCACGCCGAGGTGGCGGCGGCGCTGCGCGACGGCGAGCTGCTCTCGATCACCGACCTCAACGTCGGCTTTACCCGCGCCCGCGACGTCTCGCACATCGTCGTCGCCTACCACGAGGCGGCGCTGGCGGTCGAGTTCCTGGTGCGCCGCTTCGGCTTCCCCAAGATCGTCGAGGCGCTGCGCCTGTTCCACAAGGGCGAGCGCACCCGCGAGGTGCTGCCCAAGATCACCGGCCTTAGCCTGTCGGCGCTCGATGAGGCGTTTCGCGCCGACCTGCGGCAGAAGCTCAAGCCCTACGAGGGCACCTTCTACGTCCGCCCGAGCGACTACTCCGACGAAGAGGCGCTCAAGCGGGCGACCAAGGAGCACCCGGGCGCCGCCCGCCCGCTCGGGCTGCGCGCCATCGCCCTTATCCGCAGCGGCCGCGAGGACCCGCGCGACCCCGAGATCCAGACGCTCCTCGACGCCGCCTTCAAGCTCGATCCGGCGTGCAAAGAGGCGCTGCTGGCCGACGGCGAGCGGCTGTCGCGCCTGGGCAAGGCGACCGAGGCCGAGGCCCGCTTCCGGGAGCTTATCAGCAAGGGCGGCGACGGCTACGACGTGCGCCAGCGCCTGGGCGACCTGTACCTCGACCGCGACCAGCCCGACCGCGCGATCGCCGAGCTCACCCAGGCCAAGCGCCTCGATCCCGACCGCCCCGAGCCCTACGAGCGGCTGGCCAAGCTGTACACCAAGCAGAAGCGCGAGGACGACGCGCTGCGCGAGCTGGAGGCGGCGGTGCACCTGGACATCATGGACGCCGAGCTGACCCAGGGCCTGGTCCAGCGCCTGCACGCGGCGCACAAGTGGCGCGAGGTGCTCGAGTACGGCGAGATGGCGCGCCACCTCACCCCCGGCAACCCCGAGCTGCGGGCCCAGCTTGCCGACGCCTACCTGGCCCTGGGCCAGCCCGCTCCGGCGCTCGCCGAGGCCACCGGCGCGCTCGCCGCCCTGCCCGATCCCGACAAGCTCGACGCCGAGGACGCCGCCGAGCTCGGCCCCCAGCTCACCGCCTACAAGGACCTCGCCGAGCGCGCCCGCCGCGCCCGGCCCGGCGTCCCCCTGCCGCCGGTCCCCCGCCCCGGCGCCAAGCCCCCCGCCGAGCCCCCCGCCAAGCCCGCCGAGACCCAGCCCGGCCTCATCCCCGGCCGGCCCTCCGGCAAGTTCACCCCCGAGCTGCCCAAAAAGCCTCCCGCCAAGGACGCCCCGCGAGCCCGCTGAGCGCGCCCAGCGCCGCGCCCGGCAGCGAGCAGCCTCGCTGACCTTTTTCGGGGCGAGCTCAGGGCGGGGAGCGGCGCTCCTCAGCGGGGGCGGGGCAGGGGCACCGCGGCGGCGAGAGCGGCGGCGACATCCTCGACGGCGACCTGGGGCCCTTCGAAGTGCAGGAAGCGGCCCGAGAGGCG
>Ga0075158_10002189_pt1 | contig 14349 bp, 12 predicted proteins | sample JI91814BDNA_FD_70968 | JGI IMG/M metagenome (GOLD analysis project Ga0075158, IMG submission 70968) | Wastewater effluent complex algal communities from Wisconsin, to seasonally profile nutrient transformation and Carbon sequestration -... | ecosystem: Engineered > WWTP > Effluent > Algae... | reverse complement strand
TCGACGCCGGAAGTCGGCTCGTCGAGGATCAGCAAGGTTGGTTTGTGAACCATGGCCACGGCCAGGGACAAGCGTTGCCGCACGCCGAGCGGCAGCGCCTCAGGCATGGATGAGAGCACGCCTTCAAGCCCGAAGCGCTTCGCCATCTCATCCACCCGGGCCGGGATTTCTTCCGCAGGGACCTGGAACAGGCGGGCGTGAAGAACGAGGTTTTGCTCCACCGTCAGTTCCGTGTAGAGGGAGAAGGACTGCGACATGTAGCCGACGCGCCGACGCGTACCGACATCACGCGGATCGACTTCATGGCCCAGCAGCCATGCCTTGCCCTCCGTGGGCGGCAGCAGGCCGGTGAGCATTTTCATGGTCGTGGTTTTGCCGCAGCCGTTGGAGCCAAGGAACCCGAAGATCTCGCCGCGCCGGATGCGCAGATCCACCCGCTCCACGGCAGTGAAGTCGCCGAAACGCATGGTCAGCCCCCGTGCTTCGATGGCGGTCACATCCTTCTCGGAGGGGGCGAAGCGGGAAACCACCACCGGCTGGTGGAGACGCCGTTTTTCCTCCGGCAGCAGGGCGATGAAGGTGGCATCCAGGGAATCCGTCGCGGTGCGTGTGCGCAGTTCGGAGGGAGTGCCGGTGGCCAACACCTTGCCCGCATCCATGGCCACCAGCCAGTCGAAGCGATCTGCCTCCTCCATGTAAGCCGTCGCCACAATCACGCTCATCCCAGGCCGTTCCCGGCGGATGCCGTCCACGAGGCTCCAGAACTGGCTGCGAGAGAGTGGATCAACCCCTGTGGTCGGTTCGTCGAGAATGAGCAGGTCCGGGTCGTGGATGAGCGCGCAGCAGATGCCCAGCTTCTGTTTCATGCCGCCGGATAGCTTACCCACCGGGCGGTCAAGGAAAGGCCGCAGACCGGTGCGCGTCGTCAGTTCGTCGATCCGGCGGCGGCACTCGGCGCGGTCATGCCCGAAGAGACGCCCGAAGAACTGCAGGTTCTCTTCAATGGAAAGGGTGAGATACAAGTTCTTGCCCAATCCCTGCGGCATGTAGGCGATGCGTGAGCACACCGCACGGCGATGTCGGGCGCTGGCCATGTCGCCACCCAGCGTTTCCACCTTGCCCGCCTGCACCTTGTGTGCGCCTGCGATCAGGGAAAGGAGGCTCGATTTGCCAACGCCGTCCGGGCCGATCAAACCCACCAGGCTGCCGCCGGGCAAATCAAGATCAATGCCATCCAACGCAAGCGTGCGTCGATGGCGGAGACGCACTCCGCGCAGACTGGCAACGACGGCGGCGGTGTTCATTGGGGCAGCTTTAATGCCAGATGGGAGGGCCACTCCGCCTGCGCGTCGATCTTCACCCACGCGACTCCCGGCAGCCCCGTCTTCACACGCTCCAGATGTTCTTTCAGCAAGCCACGGTCAATCTGCGCTTTGACGCGAAACATCAACTTCTGGCGTTCGCTCGCGGTCTCCACCGTCTTGGGCGTGAACTGCGCGACGCTCGCCACATACGAGACACGCGCCGGGATCACAAACTGCGGTGCTGCATCCAGGATGAGCCTCACCTCGCTGCCGAGCGCCACCCTGCCCGCCACTGTCTCGGGTAGAAAGAAGGTCAGATACACGTCACCTAGATCCACGAGGTTCAAAACCTTCCCCCCAGCGCCCAGCACCTCTCCTGGTTGCGTGATCAGATACTGCACCCGTCCATCGCGGGGCGCTTTCAGCGTGCAGTCATCGAGTTCGGCCTGCACGCGGCCCACAGTCGCCTGCACTGCCTCCACCATCACCTCTGCATCCTGCACCTGTGCGCTGGCTGCAGCCACAGCACCCCCGGCTGCCGCCACCTGCGCCTTTGCCGCCTTGATCGCCGCCTCTGCGCTTTTCGCGCGGGCACGATCATCGTCGAGGTTTTGTTCGGACACCGCATTCTTTGTCGCAAGCGATTCGGTGCGCACCAGCCGTTGCTGCGCCGCCTGCTCCTCGCTCTCGCGCTGGAGAACCACAGCCTCGGCTGCCAGTTTTTCGCTCTCCCGCGCCGTCACCTGCGCCTGGGCGGTGATGATCGCATTTTTCGCCTGCCGAAGCTTTGCCTGGGCCTCCAGAAACTGGGCATCCAGAATGTCGGTCTGAATCCGGGCGAGCACCTGGCCTTCCTTCACGAAATCGCCTTCACCCACCAGAACCTCCGCCAAACGCCCAGGCACTCGGGCTGCGAGATTGATCTCGGTGGCCTCAATGCGTCCGTTGCCAGATACGACCCCTGGAGCAAGATCGCCCTTCAGGCCATGCCGCCAGAAAAGGACAGCCGCCACGGCTAAGACTAAGGCGAGCACGACGGCTACCGCCAAGATTCGGGATTTCAGCATATTCATCGTGTTAAATAAATCAGCGCAGAAGCGCGTTCATGAGGTGCCCCCCTTCCACTTTGGACCCTTGATCTATGCCAGAGATTCGCCGGTGCCATAGGTGAGGACTTCGGAAACGGAGAGGCGGACTTTGCGGGGCCAGTTGCCCGGAGCTGGATAACCCACCGCCAGGAGCATCACCGGCAGGTAGCGCTCGGAAATTTGGAACTCCCGCTTCACCCCTTCCGGGTCAAACCCGATCATCGGGCCGGAAACCAGCCCTTTCGCTTCGGCGGCGAGCATCAGAGTCATGGCTGCCAGCGAAGCCGACCGGATGGCTTCGTCACGCTGGGCCGCTGGGTTTGCATACATCTGGCCAGCCATGCCGACCATCCCGTCCACCACAGCTTGGTCGATTATGCCAGCCTTGACGGACCGACCTAAAGTTTCGGCTAGCTTCGTGTGGGCCAGCAGGTCGCCCAATACGATGAAGGTGACGGCCGCATCTATCACCTTTTGCTGGCCGTAGGCGACCGCTTTGAGTCGTTCTTTGTCCTGCGGCTCGGTGATGGCAACAAAGCGCCAGTGTTGCTGGTTAAACGAGGATGGTGCCTGTGTGGCGCAAGCGACCAATTCTTCGATTACGGTGTGCGAGAGCGATGTGTCTGGGGCAAACTTGTTGGCCGAGATTCGTTGATTGATGATTCCGAGTGTGTGCATGTCCAAGTGTGGTGAGTATTTGGTGGTGGGTCAAAAAATCGCGCGATCACCACTCACCTCCCAGCGCCTTGATCAGGCGGACGGTGGCGATGTGGCGCTGCGCGGAGATTTGGGCGGTCTGACGTTCCGTAAGGAGGCGGGTGCGCTCGGCGTCGAGGAGTTCGAGATAACTGAGGGTGCCACGCTCATAGGACTCGCGAATGAGGTCAGTGGCTTTGGTGGAGGCGGTGAGGGCATCGCCGATGGCGCTGGCCTGCTCGCGCAGGTAGCGGGTTTGGGCGAGACTGGTCTCCACATCGCGGATGCCGGTGAGGACGGTCTGGCGGTAATTCGCGATGGCTTCTTCGCGGGCGGCTTTGTGACGCTTGACGTTGAAGTGGATGACGGCCCAGCCGGTGAGCGGGAGGCTGACGCTGGGGCCGATGCTCCATACTTTGCTGTTGCCGGTGAGCAGGGTGTCCACTTCTTTGCTCAAGTAGCCGCCGGTGCCGGTGAGACGGACGGCGGGGAAATAGTCGGCGGTTGCGACGCCGATGTCGGCATTGCGGGCTGCGACGATGCGCTCGGCGGCGGCGATGTCCGGACGGCGCTCCAACATGCTGGCGGGGATGCCTGCGGGGATGACGGGCGGGGCTTTGGAGCCGATGGGATGCTCGCGAAGGGTGAAGCTGCTGGCGGGCTGGCCGCACAGGAGGGCGAGAGTGTCGCTGGCTTCCTGACGCTGGCGCTTTACGTCGGCGAGTTCAGCCTTGGCAGTGGCCACTTCGGTCTGGGCTCGGGCGAGATCGGTCTCAGGGATGGCTCCGGCTTTGAACTTGTCGTTGAGAAGGTTCACAAATTTTTCCCGCAGGGCGATGGTGCGGCGCAGGGCGTCGAGTTCGGCATCGGCGGCGCGGAGCAGGAAGTATTGTGCGGCGACATCGCCAGTGAGGGTGAGGATGGCGCTGTGGTAGCTGGCGGAGGTGGAATCGGCGGTGGCGCGGGCGCTCTCGACTTCGCGCCGCACCTTGCCCCAGAAGTCTATCTCGTAGCTGAGGTCGATGATGGTGCTGAAGCTGTTGACGCGCCCACGCGGGATGGCAACGGGCACGGGGGTGGGCAGATTGCCGGAGAACTGCTCGCGCTTGGTGTCGCCTTTGAGGCGGATGTCGGGCGCCCACTCGGAGGCGCTGATGCGGGCGGAGGCGCGAGCCTGATCGACGCGGGCGGCAGCGGACTTCAAGGATGGGCTGGCTTGAAGCGCGAGGGCTTCGAGGCGGTTGAGTTCGCTGTCGCGGAAGACTTTCCACCATTCGCCACGCGCGGTGTCATCGCGCGGGGCAGCGGTCTGCCAGCGCCATTTCGCGGGGGTGATGTCGGCGGTGTCGGGCTGCTTGTAATTCGGGCCGACGGCGCAGGAGGCGAGGCCAAGCGCAAGGGCTGCAAGAAGGGTCTTGGTCATGAGGTGCTAGTGGGTTGGCTGGCCTTGTTCGCGTTCGCGGGTCTTCGTTCCCTTGGCGAGGGCTTTCGCGATGCGCCTCTTTCTGATGCGATCTGGGAACTGAATGAGGTCGTCGAAGATGGAATAGATGACGGGCGTGGCGAGCAGCGTGAGCAGCAAGGATAGGCTCTGGCCGCCGAGAATGACGCCCGCCGTGGCATTGTTATAGGCGGCACCGACGCCCTTCGCAGTCATCATGGGGATCATGCCCGCGACGAAAGCCAGCGTGGTCATGAGGATGGGGCGCAGACGCTCTTTGTTGGCGAGCAGGATGGCATCGAGCCGGTCCATGCCTTTGGCACGAAGCTGGTTGGTGTGGTCGATTTGCAGGATGCCGTTCTTTTTCACCATGCCGAAGAGCACGAGGATGCCGAGCATGGAGAAGATGTTCACCGACTGCTGGAAGAGGATGAGCGAGAGGATGGCAAAGGGCAGCGTGAGCGGCAAGGCGAGCAGAATGGTGAGCGGATGCACCCAGCTCTCAAACTGCGCGGCGAGGATGAGATACATGAAGATGAAGGCCATCAAAAACGCGACCATGAAGGCCTTTCCCGCCTTGGCCATTTCCTTCGAGCGTCCGGCGCTGCCACTGGCGTAGTCGGCCGGCAGGTTGAGCATCTTCACGGCGGTGGCGATGCCATCAAGGATTTCGGTTTCACCCACTCCAGGGGCGTTGTTGGCGGTGATGGTGACCTGGCGGCGGCGGTTGAGACGGTTGATCTGCGAGGGGCTGTCCGTGTTTTCCAGCGTGAGCAGATTGGTGATGGCGACGGGTCCGGCCTTGGTGGAGGGCACGGTGAGGAGATTGAGGATTTCGCGGGTGTTGCGGTAGCTCTCCTCAGCCTGGAGATGGATGTCGTATTGCTCGCCGCTGTCGTCGAAGGTGGAGACGTCGAGACCGCCGACGAGCAGGCGCAGCGTGCCGGAGATGTCCTGGATGCTGGCTCCCATCTCGCCTGCTTTGTTGCGGTCCACGCTGCCGGAGATTTCAGGCTTGCCGGGAATGAGAGTGCTGTCGAGGTCGCGGATGCCGGGGAGGTCTTTGACGTCTTTGATCACTGATGCCGTGGCGCGGGTAAGCGTGTCGAGGTCAGGCCCGGCGATGAAATACTGCACGTTGGCGCTGGACTGGCCCGTGTTGAAAGGCGGGACAGAGAGCACGGTGATGCGCCATTCCGTGGGGAAACGCGGTACGATCTCTTTGCGCACGCGGTCCATGAGGGTCTGCTGGTCTTCGCGCAAAGCGGGATCATTCAGGCGCACGAAGATGCCTGCGAGATTCGGCGTGCGCTGGTCATTGTCCCCGATGGTGAGAAGTGTGCCGTCCACGCCGGGCAGCTCGCGGATCGCACGGGCGAAGCGCTCGGCCATGAGATCGGTGGCGGCGAGGCTGGTGCCCTCCGGCGTGCGGATGTTCACCACGAACTCCGCCTCCTCCACCGGCGGCAGGAAGCTCTTTTGCACGATCTTCATCAGCGTGGGCACGGCGGCGAGAATGCCGAAGCAGCCCAGCACGATGATCCAGCGATGCCGCATGGAAAAGCGCAGCAGCACCATGTAAAACGCCTCCACCGGGCGGTAGAAGATGTTTACCAGATGCTCCAGCCAGGCGTCAAACCGCGTGGCGTGGCCTTTGCGGAACATGCGGGCGGAGAGCGTGGGCGTGAGCGTGAAGCTGACCAGCAGCGAAACCGCGATGGCGAAAGCCATGGTGAGGCCGAAACTCTTCAGGAACATGCCCACAATGCCGCTGAGGAAGGCCACGGGCACGAACACCGCGAGCAGCGATAGCGTGGTGGCCAGGACGGCCATGCCGATCTCCTTCGGTCCTTCCACGGACGCGGTGAAGGAGTCCTCGCCCTTCTCTTCCATGTGGCGGAAAATGTTTTCCACCACGATGATGGCATCATCAATGACGATGCCGACCGCCAACGCGAGGGCGACGAGGCTGATGACGTTTAATGTCACTCCCTGCGCCCACATAACGCCGAACGCGGCGATGATGGAGGTGGGAATCGCGAGCGCGGAGATGATGGTGGCGCGTGAGTTGCCAAGGAAAATCAAAACGATCACGGCGGCGAAAATGGCCCCCAGCACCAAGTGCTCCTTCACCGCGTGAACGCTGGTGCGGATGACTTGCGACGTGTCGCGCACCATTTCGACATCGTAGCCTGCGGGCAGCAGTTTTTTAACATCGCCGAGCTTCTCATTCACCGCATCCACCACGGCCACCGTGTTTGTGCCGCTTTGTTTACGGATGGAGAGCACCACAGAGGGCACGCCATTGTTACGGGCCACGGTTTTTTGCTCCTCGGCCCCGTCTTCCACCCGCGCCACGTCACGCACGCGGACCAGACCGCCGTCCGCCTCGCGCAAGACGAGCATGCCGATCTCCTCCACGCTCCGTGCCTTGCCCAGCACGCGGAAGCCCGCCTCGCTGGCCGCATTCTTCACCGTGCCGGCAGGGATTTGCACGTTCTGTGCGCGGAGGCCGCGCTGCACGTCCGCAGCGGTCAGATTGTAGGAGCGCAGCCGCATCGGATCGAGCCACACATTGATCTGCCGCAGTCTTCCGCCCAGCAGCGTGATCTGCCCCACACCACCCACGCTTTCAAGCTGCCGCCGCAACACCTTGTCGGCAAACTCGGTGATCTCGCGCACCGGCTTGTCGGCCACGAGGGCGATGTTCAAAATAGGCGCGGCATCGGGATCGAGCTTCTCGATGATCGGCGCGTCCACCTCCTCCGGCAGATCGGGGATGATACGGGCGATGCGGTCCCGCACTTCCTGTGAGGCCACGTCGATGTTTTTCTCCAGCACAAAAGTCACCAGCACCTGCGAGATGCCCTCGCTTGAAATGGAGCGCAGTTCATCAATGCCTGCGACGGTGTTCACCGCCTCCTCGATCTTGTCCGTGATCTCGGTCTCGATCTCCTTCGGCGTCGCGCCGTCCTGCCGTGTGACGATGCTGACCGTGGGGAAGTCAATCTTTGGAAACCGATCCACCGGCAGCTTCGTGTAGCCCAGCACCCCCACGACCACGAAAACGAGGATGATGACGCTGGCGAAGACCGGGCGGCGGACGGAGATAGCGGCGAGCCATTGCATGAGCGTGTGAAGTGAAAATTAAGCGGCGGGTTCAAAGCGAAGCCCATCGGCGGCCTCTGCGCTGGGTTTAGCCAGCAACGGCTCACCGGCGGCGACTCCACGCCGGATTTCTGTGAAGCCCTCGCGCGTCTCTCCCACCTCCACGAGGCGTTCGGAGATCGTGTTGTCTTTGGTGATGACGAAGACCTTGCGGCGCGAGCCTTCGATGCGCAGCGCCCCCTCCGGCACCGCGACGGCTTTTTCCTCACGAAGCAGGATGCGCGCATCGCAAAAGAAGCCGGGCCGCAATTTGCTTTCCGCGTTGTCCACCGTCGCCTCAATCACCAGATCACGCGAGGCCTCGCGCATCGTCGCGCCAAGGAATTTCAACTTGCCCGTGAAGCGCTGCGCCGGGAACGCCGCCGTGGTGAACTCCACCACCTGACCGATGACCAGAGCGCCAACTTCCGTCTCCGGCACACTCAGCACGAGCCGTAGCGTGGACAGATCCACCACGCGGGCGACAGGGGAATCCGCCTTCACATACTCGCCTGGCTCCACCATGCGCTCCGCCACCACACCGCCAAACAACGCGCGGATCACGCAGTCATCGAGCGTCTTCTGCGCCAAGGCCTGACGTGCCTCCGAGGCCGCCAGTTCCGCCTCGCGCGCGGCGACTTCCGTGAGCAGCTTTTGGTAATCCGCATCCGCCACCGCCTTTTTCTCCGCCAGCGGCTTGTTGCGCTCCTGCTCGTTCTTCGCCAGCGCCAGCCGCGCCTTCGCCAGACCCACGGAGGCCGCAGCCTCCGCCAGAGAGAGCTTGGGCTGGCGCTCGTCGAGCTTCGCCAGCACATCGCCCGTCTTCACCACGGAACCACGTTCAATCGAAGCCGAGACCACTCGCCCCATCGAATCCGCCGCCACCACGGCGTCATTCTGTGCGGCGAGCTGCCCCGTCACACGCAGGAAACGCGGAAAGGCACGTTCAGCGGCCTGCACGGTGGCCCCTTTCACGATCACCGGCGCTACTTTCGGCTTTTCCGCCTGCGGAGCCGGTGCCGGAGCTTTGTTGCAAGCCACCAGCGCAAGCGCGGCAGCGGTTAAGATGCAGAGTAAGGTCGTTTTCATGCTGAAGTGCGTTTCTTGGAAAGGGTTGTCTTTGGCGTCCCGAGTCCCCGGAGCGCCATGTCCGCGATGCTGTCCGCCAGCCGAGCGATACCCGCCTCCGCCTCCGGCACGGCAAATCCAAGCCGCCCGATCACCTCACGGCTGTGGTCAAAGTGGACGCACATCGCAACAATTTGATGCGCCGCCATCTCCCGCCCATCCTTGTCCAGCGAGTCTCCCGCCAAGGCATTCACAATTTTGACGAGGTTCGCGAAATTCGGCTTGATGATCAGCTTCACCAGCTCGCCCAAGGCTGCCGTCGGCTGCCGCATCTCATGCGCCATCAGCCGTCCCAGCACCGGATGCGCCGTGCGTCTCAGCAGCACAAAGCGCAGGCAAAACTGAATCCATTCCCGCAACGACTGCTCAGGTTCCTCCGTCGGCTTCGGCGGCGGCTCCTGCTCCAGCAACTTCCGGTGCGCCGCCAGCAGCACCTCGCGGTAAAGCCCCTCCTTGCTGCTGAAGTAATAATTGATCGACGCCACATTCACCCGCGCCTTCAGGCTGATCTCCCGCACGCTTCCCGCCGCAAACCCCGCCTTCGCAAACACCACCCCCGCCGCCACCAGGATACGCATCTTGCGCGCCTTCGGGTTACGTTCTCGAGTGGGGCGCGTGAGGGTCATGGGCATTGGAGTTAAATGGCTGTTTATAAACGGACGTTCCATTAACCATGCGCAGACTCTTGTCAACGTGTGAGATGAGAATACCCTGCGGGTGGAGACAAGCGGGTCATCTACCAAGTGGCGTGGGCTATATGCACCAATTGGCAACTGGTCATTCAGGCTGCCATGCCTCCATCGCGTGACTGGCTGCTCCGAGCGCACCAGCGTCATCGCCAAGGGTCGAGGGGATGATGTGCGGCGGCATGTCGCGAAGGGCGGGCATGAGCGTAGCAGCATGGTTCGCGATGGCGCTGCAAAAACGCTCACCCAGGGCCACGCTGAGCGCGGACGAGAAACGCCGCCTGCTCGACCTGCAACGCCAGCACGCCGAAGTGCTGGGCATGCTGCCCGAGATCGCCGGATTTCAAGACCGCCCCGAGGAATATGGAAAGTTTTTCCGTAACATGATCCAGCAGTCCGCCGGCCTCACCGAGCCGCAGGGTGACTCCGTGGATGCCTATATGCGTCAGCGCGCGCAGTTGATGAATCAGCAGGGTCTGAACGCCGGTCGTGAGCCGCAGGACGCGCAGCTCGAAGCCGCCTGGGAGGCACGCCGGGATGCCTTCAACACGCAGACGGCCACCGGCCTGCAAAATCTGCTGCCACCCGGCGCAGCGCAAAAGGCGGGCATCTCCCCGGAACTGTTGGAATTCCTGGAGATGGACTTCGACAAGATACTCGCTCCCGGCACAGCCAAGCCTTGAGCCACGGCATTGCGATTGCGGCTTGCGCGTCCGACGCGCACCGCCAGCACGGGGCGGCACCCAATTTCAATTCTCGTGTTTGCCCTTCGTGTAATGGACGCCTCTGCCGCGCCCGTGGCGCGTCAGTAATCCGGCATCTACCAACTCGGACATCTTCGCCTTGAGCGTATTACGGTTTGCGGCGGTGGCTTTGACCGCCTCAGCAAGCGTTATGCTCTCCGCGTCGTCCAGCAGCCTCATGAGGGATGCGGCCAGCGGTGAACTGGCCTCGACACGCCTTTGCTCGACCTGGACCTTCACATTCAGATTGTCCTTCTGGCGCACCAGACAGCGCAGAAAGAACAGCAGCCAGGCATCCCATTCCACGCGCTTCTTCCGCATCGTCGCCTGCGTCTTTCTCAGCGCCTTGTAGTAGAACTCTTTGTTCTCCTCGATCACCGACTCCAGCGAGGCATACGGCACATAGCTGTAGCCGTGCCGTAGCAGGAGCAGAGTCGTCAAGACCCGCGACAGCCGACCATTTCCATCCTGGAACGGATGGATGGCAAGAAACCAGACCACAAACACGCCCGTGACGAGCAGCGGGTGAAGGTCGCCGTCTCTTTCGGCCTCGATCATCCATTCGACCAGCCGCTTCATGGCAAAGGGCGTCTCAAACGGCGATGCCGTTTCAAAGACGATGCCGAGCTGGTTTCCTTTTGCGTCGAACGCGGCCACATGATTGTCGAGCGTCTTGTAGTCGCCGCGATGCCGCTCGTCTTTGCTCGAAAACTGGAGCAGCGTCCGATGAAGCTGGCGGATGTGATTTTCCGTGACCGGGATGTGCTCGAAGGACTCGAACACCGTGTCCATCGCAGCCGCGTAGCCCGCGACTTCTTCTTCATCCCTGCTTTTGAACTCCTGAATTCTGAGTCCTGACAAAAGCGTGGCGATTTGCTGATCGGTGAGCTTGCTACCCTCAATGCGCGTGGACGAGCCAATGCTTTCAATGGTGGCGATCTTCTTGAGCTGCGAGAGCTGATCCCGTGAGAGGCGCTTGAAGGCACGCCACTGCCCTTTGAACTCATCGAGCGAGGCGATGAGCTTGAGCATTTCTGCGGTTATTGGCGGTTCTGGGGCGAGTTTTTGCAGCATTGCGTATCCATTCAATATCCAATTATATCCATTTCATCTCCAATTTACAAGCCTTCCGTTCATCACTGATTTTCAGGGGGGAAAGGCCTTTCCCTCGCCGCTACTTCGTGGGCGGCTACCCATTCCAACGGGAAGTGTCCCGTAACGCCCTCACCTGCCGCGTGACGCCGTTGACTGTCTCCCGGCGGTTCGTGTTCGTGCATGGCTCCTGATGTTTTCCCGCTGCAAGGGCAGCTTGGTTTTGGCAGAGGCCGTCTGCCCATCAACCCCCGGCCCGCTCCATTCGCTGCCGCTCCCGTGTTGGGGGCATGACTGGCAGCCTCATGACCTCCGCCTTTGCACCAGCGCCCCGCAGCGGGGTAAAAACACAAACCAGGAGCAAAACATGAATCAAAACACACTCACCAAAACCGATCTCCGCCAGTTCACCGGCACGGAGCAATGGCATCGCCACGGCATCGCACGCAACGTGCTCTACACCGACGGCGCACAATACGTCGCCGAAAGCGGCGGAGCCTACTGGCTGCTCGATGAGATCGCCTTCGCCCAATCCATCCGCGAAGTCGCAGCCGAAGCCTTCCAGGTCTGGCGGCTGAAGGTCAATCCTGACCACACCGCCACCCTCGAATGCGAGGATGGGAACTCGAACATCCGCTTCTCCAAGCGGATCGAGTTCACAGACTTCCCTCTCGATGAAGTGGCCTTCTACTTCACCGATCACGTCATCATGCTGCCGAGCGAATACTAGCCCGGCAGCTTGTCCGCCCAAGGCAACTTGGGCGGACATCTCTTTTCATCATGAATACTTGGAGGGGAGTTTCATCTGTCGGGAAAAGCCTTTCCCTCGCGCCTACGATGTGCGGCGCTACCCATTCCAACGGGAGGTGTCCCGTAACGCCCTCAAGAATCCACACCAGGCAACACCGCCACCACGAGCAATCCCGCCATTCGTCGGCGCGGTCGGGACACGCCCTCCACTGCTTCGCCAAACGGCCAGCTTGCTCCCCACCTTCCTCTTGGACCAAACCTCCGCCGGGCAATCCGGTGATTTCCTCAGCCCGCCTTCGCCCTCCTGCGGATCACCCTTCCTTGCCCCGGCTCGGTTCCGTCCGCTCTGATACTCTGAAAGGCGCGGCACGACGCGCCATGCGGAAGGGTGGAATCGAAGCATGGTTTGCTTCCTCGCATGAAGGCTGCGCACGTTGAGTGTGGTTTTGCTGGAAGTCAGGCCATCAGGTTCTCGTCACCGTTTCTTGTGGGCAGTTCTTCATGGCTCCTTGGGTTTCTCACTTGGAATTTTGGAAACGTAGCAGCCGCGCAGGGCAGTCAATGCCCGGCCCGCTCCATTCGCTGCGCTCCCGTGTTGGGCATGACAACGCCCTGCTTCACCGGCTGCTCAGCACGCTCCCAATCCCTTCGGGGAGAAACCACTAAACAAGGAGAACCTATGAATAACAAACCAGCCCACGAAATCAGAAACGGCGGAGTCAAAGTCACCATCTGGCTAAACGAAGACCAGGGCAAAACCCGCTACAGCGCCACCGTGTCCCGCAGCTACAAAGCTGGCGAGGAATGGAAGCAAACCACCAGCTTCCTCAAATCCCACCTGTCGAAGCTGAGCACAGCGCTTGCTCAAGCCGAGCAGTGGATCGCGGAACGCGAACCCGCTGCCGCCGAGGCACAAGCAGCTTAAACCTTGATGCCGCGCCTTCGGGCGCGGCATTCTTTTTTCACATCCAACTCTCCAAGGAGAACGATCATGACTTTCATTCAACTCGACTACGACACCTGGTTTGAACAGTTCAAACCCATCACCAAAACTGGAACCGACCACATCGCTTTCGATACCCACGACGACATTGATTTTCTGCGCACACAACCCAACTCGAAAATCTGGACTCTCATCGACTGCCCTGACTACAACACAGCGGTCATCGTCAATGGTTACTGGCGTATCAACCGTTTGGAATACTACGTCACCGAAGTGGCTCATGACGAAGCTGATGAATACAACATCGAGTGAGGTGTGGGGGAAAAGCTTTTCCCTCGCCGCTACTGCGTGGGCGGCTACCCATTCCAACGGGAAGTGTCCCGTAACGCCCTCGCCCGCCGCGTGACGCCGTTCGATCCGCCTTCAGCAAGCCTTGAAGAGTCAAGGCGCGGCGTTTCAAACCACGTCACTGCCGCCCCATGTCGCACACCGAAGCAGCCGGACGCTTCGCTTCTGCCTGACCCTCCGCTTCGCTACCGGCTGCTTCCGTGCCAGTCAAACCCACCGCGAGCAATCCCGCCTTCATCATCAGGGTCGGGGCAAGCCCTCCCTCTGCTGACAAAGGCCAGCTTGCTCCCCCTCAACCTCTTGGACCGATCCGCAGATGCGCCGGACCGCGACCACTTTGCCCGCCTTCGCCCTCCCTTCTTGTCGCCGGTCCTTGCTACATCTGCGGTTCCGTCCGCTCTGAAGCGCCTGCTCTCGCAGGCGGGGCAAGCGCGTCTCTGTGGAGACTTTCAAATGATGCCTGCACAGGCGGGCCTTGTGGCACCGCCGCTTGCCCTTAGTTTTCACAAAACACTTCTCGGCAACCGGGCCGTTTCATCTACAATTCCCGCACACTATGAGCCGCAGATTCCACACCATTCTCGCCGTCACGCTTTGTCTGTTTCCCCTCATTCCATCTTCTGCGCAGACAGAGCAGCAGAAACAAACGATGCCAGTGCTGAAGGCCGCGAGCGAGCGCCTCATGCGCGGCGACATCGCAGCTCTCGACGAGGTGAAAGCCCTGCCGGGCATGTGCGTCAGGTTAAGTTCATGATGTTTGAATTGCTAGCATGTGGTGGAGAGTATGCGGCTATGCCCAACCCAGACCAAGCTGCTGACGTAACTCTCCACGAACCTCGTGATGTGGCTGACTTCATCCATGCTCTCGGCATCCCTGAGTTGGAGCTTGAGTTGATCGCCATCGTCACGGGTTTTCAAAAACGCTCACCGCGAAAGATCACCCCGGCAGCCCTGCTAAACTCGCTCTGCGCACAATGCCATGG